>JGI1652J44930_10000917_pt1 | contig 11341 bp, 9 predicted proteins | sample NewIslsDNAsample_FD_44930 | JGI IMG/M metagenome (IMG submission 44930)
TCCGCACTCTTCCGTCGCCTCCAAAATGTTCTTTTTTATCTCGTCCACCACCAAATTGGCCTGATCGGGAAGCACGCGACGGGAGGAATATAAATGAAGCATGCAAAACGGCCCCTCATCATCCGGGGCCGCTGCTCCGCCTCTTCTGGAATCCGTTTTTTCCCTCACAACCTCTCCTCCGCGGTCACTTCCGCATCCTTCACCTGCCACGCGCCGTTTTCCTTCACTGTGATCACCCGGAACACGGTCCGGTACATTTTCCCCTCCATGTTTCCATCCGAATGGTAAACCTCCGCCTCGATTTCCCAGGTGATTTCCCCGGGACGGCTGTCGATCTTTCTCGCTTCCATGCCGGGCAACACGGTCATGGAACGGGCTTTTTTCTTCAGGATTTGCTGGTGTTCGTCCTGATCCAACGAGGAGATGAATTCCTCGGCCGCGGTCCGGGATTGTTCGACGTCTTCCTGTGTGGGCGGGGAAGCATCTTCCGAAGCCGGATCGGGCGCCGCTTCAGCATCCCGTTCGTCGGGCTGCGGATCCGCCTCGGCCTGGTCCGGAGGAGCCGTCCGGGCCGGGACCGGCTTCACCTCAAACCTCTGCAAAAGATGCATCAGTCCAAAACCGCCGACGACAAAACCGACGAGGACGAGCAGGGCAAGGGCAATGCCCAGCCCCCAAAGCCATTTTCCGGACGTCCCCTTTTCGGCGGAAGATTGGAGGACGTCGTCATTGTGCGGAGATGCTTTTTNCTTTCCCTTTTTGCCGAGCAGAACCCTTCGGAAGGTGTCCCGATCGGAAAAATCGCACTGCATATACGCCGGGTCCCCGCAAAGAAACACCCGCAGATCTCCCTGTTCCGTCACCCCGATGTTCTCGGGAACATAAACGATCTTCATCGGAATCGGCCGATTCTGCAGGTATGCTTCCAGCTGTGACAGCTGCTCGCACCATTTGGCGGCCGTCTCTTCATCTGTCGGACAGCGATAGATCAGACCGTCCACATGCACATGGGGGCGAACAAACACGAGGGCCTCGGATTCTTGATAAACCTGCCAGTAGGGAACCAGCAGCGGATGATCCAGGGAGAAATACTGATCGATCAAGGATTGCGGAGCCGGTTTGCGAAGGGGAACATGTTGAAGATACACCTTATCCTGCGCTTCATCCAGCGCCAACGCCCACTCCCCGAAGGGGGTATGCAGCACCGATTCGACCCAATAATCCCGATAGACTTTACCCGGTTCAAAAAACATTGGTTTACCTCCTCGCGGGAAAACCCGCCCTCCGGCACCGAACCGTCCCAAGGTGCGGNGGATAGAGTGGCTGGCCGGCAACTCCCGGAAGCGACTTCTCCCCCCAGGATCCCAAGGGCGCTTCATAAATACATAACTCCGCGCCCCTTCCTTCCGTTTCAGTGAAAAAAGGNAGAAGCCGGCGGTTTTCTTTCCGCACCGGGATGCNCCGTCANCCTTCATCCGCCGCCCCTTCCAACAACTGCGCCCCCTCGAGGTCGCCCATTTCCTTCAACCGCTCCCGCACCCGGCGGATAAAGGGTCCCGTCAGGCTGAACATCGTGCCCCGGTGTCTGAGGCGGGCCGCCTGGGTTTGCCGGTATTCGGGGAGCTTGCGGAACCACTGGTAGGAAATGGTCTGGGGAAAGCGGTGAAGTCCCCTGATTTCCATGTTCCGTATCCCCTCGATCATCGGGTGGACCACTTCGGCGATCCCGACCAGCCCTTTCTCCCGGATGCCCGTCTGGTAGCAAAGGATCCGGTCCCCTTCCCCGGCCCGTTTGAAGTTGCTCAACACTCTCCGGGCGGACCACTCCACCGACTCCCCGGTTCGGAGAATGTGATCCCAGCGGAAGGAGTGCCTGTCGGAGGAGATCATCATCCACACGTGAAAGGCTTTGTCCGCCCGTTCGCGGTGATCCTCCATCCTCTCCTCCCCTTTGTCGGAATGGATGCCCCGTCACCGGCGGATGCGCCGCACTTCTTTCCAAAGGAGGCGCACGGCCCGTCCCGTCTCCCGCATGGGCGAAAGGGATCATTGTCGCCGCCCCGTGACACCGGAATGAAGGTCAAGGAAAAGTCCGGGACTGTTTCCGGACGGCCGGAAGGAGAAACGCCTCCTTGCGGCATCGACACCGCAGAGACGAAAAGCAAAAAAACAAAAGCAAGGAGAACCTGCGGCGACCATGCCCTCCGCCGCGGAAGCCCGGTAAAACACCCGGGACCGAACCCGGCGGGGCGAAGCGACGGCCGAATCTTACAAAGCGCGAGACGTCCGACAATCGGTCGGCACAGGTNCGTCCCCGAAGGACATCGTTCATTGACGGTCAAAATCGCCGCCCGTTCATCCCCAGTCCGACAGCAGCACGTGACGGCAGACGGTGTGCAAATCCCGCCAGGCCCGGTTGGCGGGCTCCCCTTCCATGATGCCGGCCATGCCGAGATGGGGGAACACGGCGTCGGCGAGGCGGAGAGCCTNTTGGGCCGTCTCCCTGGACCTGCGGTTGACGGATGCCGTCTCCTCCTCGGTCAAGGGCCGGTTTTTGTGAATCGCCCAGGTGTCGTCGACGGTGCGATAGAAGGCGGATGCGACCCCTTGAAGCCGCTCCGCCGCCCGGGAGACGGCCTGAAGTCCCGCCTCCACCCGCGGAGAAGGCCAGACCTCCCGACGGGCTTCAAGGAGGTTCCGCGCTTCCTCCAGAAAGCGGGCGGCGACGCCGAGGGCGACGGCGGCAAAGGAGGTCAGGGCGAAGGGAAGAAAGGGATAACGGAACAGGGGATCTTCGTAGACCGGATACGGCTCGGCGATGTCGAAGGTCATCCGTTCCGGCACAAAGGCCTCCTCCACGACGATGCTGTGACTGCCCGTCGCCTTGAGGCCGAAGGCTCTCCAATCCCGGAGGATTTTCACCTGCTCCGGCATCAGGATGAAGGAGCGGATCCGCCCGTCACCGCCTTCATCCCGGATGACGCAGTTCACGGTGAAAATGCTCGCATAGTCGCAACCGCTGATGTATTTCCACCGGCCGCTCACCCGGAATCCCCCGTTCACCCTTCGGGCCTCCCCGGCCGGATAGCCGCTTCCGGCGATCACCGCCTCCCGGGGGGAGAAAAGTTCCCGGCAAACCTCCGGCTCCATGGAAGCGGCAAAATATCCCCCTCCCGAACCGATGGTGANCAGCCAGCCGAAACTGCCGTCGATCCGGGAAGCCCCCTCAAAGACGCGCAGGGCCTCGGGCAGCGGCAGCATGTGGCCGCCCAATTCGCGGGGGACCAACAACTTGAACAGCCCCCGCTTGTAGATCGCCTCCAACACTTTCGGGGAAATCTCCCCCTTTTGTTCCATGGCCGGCGCTTCATTCCGGACCATGGCCTCAAGCTCCCGGGTCANCAAATCCACGACGATCCTCTCCTCCAACAAAACGGTGAAAATGAAGGGGCCACGCCCGCCGCCGAAAGGGGCGACCCCCTTCATTCTATCACTCCGCAAGGAAACTGCCCATCAACCCCGGACCATCGATGCGGCTTCCCTTCTCTCTTCCTTCTCCACCAGTTCCCGGATCCGATGCTCGATCCGCTCCAACTCCCGGGCGGGATTCCGCCACCANTTGCGGCTCCAGATGCGAAGGATCGTCCATCCCTTGGATTCGAGAAATTCCTGCCGGTACACATCCCGCTCCCGGGCGTCCCGGGAACTGTGATACATCGCTCCGTCGCACTCGATCCCCAGAATGTACCGTTCGGGATCCTTGGGGTGAAGCACCGCCAGGTCGATCCGGTAACTGGAGACGCCCACCTGGGTGTCCACTTTGTATCCCAACCTTCTCAGCGCATCGCAAACCTGCTGTTCGAAGGGAGAATCAAAACGATCCGCCCGTTCCTGCCGGCCGAGGTGGTGATACTCGTTAATCCGCCGGATGACGGCTTCCACCCGGTTCCGGTCCATGTCGGAGACCGCCCGGGCGTACTCGAGATAGTGCCGCAACAGCTTCGGCCCTTTATGGGCGGTGTTGGCCACATCGAGCTCGTGGGGCTCGATGCTGGCGACGACGACAATCTTCCGCTTCGCCCGGGTGACCGCCACGTTGAGCCGGTTTTCNCCCCCCTGCCTGCTCAGGGAACCGAACTGGAGGCGGATTTTTCCCTCCTCGTTCCGGGCGTACCCGACGGAAAAAATGATGACGTCCCGCTCGTCCCCCTGGACGTTCTCGATATTTTTGACAAACACCCGGCNGTCCGGCGCCTGCTTCTGCGCCTCTTCATACAGGACCGAGAATTCGGGATCCTCCTCAGCCCTCCGGTCGATCATCTCCTCGATCAGATCCCGCTGGTCGGCGTTGAAGGTGATGATCCCGACGGTTTCTTCGGGATGGGTTCGCAGTTGCTCCTTCAACACCTCGATCACTTCCCGGGCTTCCCGTTCGTTGCGCCGGTTGATCCACAANCCGTTCACTTTCCGCCACTGGATCGCCGGAGGATGCTGATAGGGACGCACATTGGGGGCGATCTCCATCCGGCCGTGATAAAAGGCATGGTTGGAGAAATGAATCAATTCCTGGGAAGCCGACCGGTAATGCCATTCCAGCATCCGGGCGGGATAGATCCGCTTGGCCAGATTCAAAAGGCTTTCCGACTCTTCGAGTCCGTTTTCCGCCTCCTCCTCATCCTCCTCCGCCGACAACATTCCCCGGAAGTGGGTGGAGGGAGGGAGCTGTTTCTCGTCACCGGCCACGATGATCTGTTTTCCGCGGTAAATGGAAGGCAGCCCGTTTTCCACGGGACACTGGGACGCCTCATCGAAAATCACGAGATCAAAGAGTCCTTCCTTCAGCGGAAAAATCGAAGAGAGGGTTTCGGGAGACGTGAGCCACACGGGCATCAAATCCAGCAGGCCGGATTGGTAAAACTGGCGGACCAGCTTGCGAAGAGGCCAAATTCTCCGCTTCTTCTCCCCCGTCTCGTATCTCAACCGCTGCATCGCCCGGGGATGCTCGGCATTAAGCCGGCGCACCCGTTCATACATCCTGTGGACCAGCACTTGGGCAACCGCTCTCCGCTTTTCCTGAATCAACCCTTGAAGGAACGACGGATGATTTCAAACTCGTCGGTGGACACCTTGGCGATGACGGGATGCTTTCGCTCGATTTCGTCCAACCACTTGAGATAGACCGTCTGCCGGACGGCATCCGTCCATCGCTCCGGCAGGGAATCCGCCTGCCAGCCGATCTTCTCCCGCACCCGGGTGATCAGGGTGCGGACGAGGGGAGTTGCTTCTTCAAAGAACCGGTCCATCTGTCTCAGTTCGTCGAAGTCCGAATCGAGGTGTTGGATGATCCCCTGCAGTTCTCCGGTGGGGATGTTTCCCTTCTCGATTCCCCTTTTCAGCCGTTCGATGAGGGAATCCTGAAAGTGGGGACGCAGCTTTTCCAGTTCCAGACACATCGCTTCCGTCGTCTTGGCCATATCGTACATGAGGCGCAGATTTTCGCGGATCCGGGGCCACTCGGCGGAGGAAGTGCCCCGAAAGGGCTTTCCCCCGAGCAGCTCTTCGATGATTCGCTTCCCCGTGAAGGACGTCCACCACCAGAGCCGCATTTTTTGCATCACGCTTTTCCCTCGGGATTCCAGCGCNGGNACGATCTTCTCCAGCCGGTCGATGATCAGCCAGGTGTATGCCGGAGTGATCTTGTCATGATCCAGGGCCGCCAAAAATTCCTCCGTCCTTCGCGCCTTGCGGAGGATCTCCTCCAGCCGGTCCCGCAGCGAGGTAAAACCCGCCAGATCCAGGGAAGCGAATGAGCGGCGCTCTTTGAGGGGATAATCCGCCCGGCCGAACCGCCGGTAAAAAGAAGCGTACGTTCCGATCTGCCGCAGCGCCTCCTCCAGACTGTACCGGTCCAGNTCATCCAGGACTCCGTCGAGATCGACGAACGCTTCCACCTCATTTTCGCGCTTTGCCCGGGCATAGAGCTCATAGGCGTTGTATCCGGAGCGGTGCCGCTCGTACAACCCCCGTTTGATCGCGTTCAGCACGGCCTCCCGCTCTTCCAGCTGGCGGCAGACCGACTCCAGGTGCCGCTCCGGGTCCGGAAGATCGGCCCGGGGATCGGAAAGAAGCCGGTAGATGCGCAGATACAGCGCCTTCCGATCGTTCTGTTCATCGTGAACCAGCGCGGCGAAGGGACTCAGCCCCAACCCCTCCAGCCGCTGAAACACCACGTCCAAAGCCGCCCGTTTCTGGCAGACCACCAACACCTTTTTTCCCCGCGCCAAGGCGTCGGCGATCAGGTTGACGATCACCTGGGATTTCCCCGTGCCGGGGGGACCGTCGATGACCAATTTCTTGCTGACGCGGGCTTCCCTCAGGATCGCTTCTTGAGAGGCATCCGCCGGAAGAGGCCAAAAACGCTCCCGTTCGGGAATTGGCGGAAGTTTCTCCTCCGCATCGGAAGAGGCAGCGGCGAAATCCGAGGCGCCTTCCGCTTCCCCGGCCCACAAGTTCTCTCCGGCCCGGAGCAGCTCTCCCGCCATTCCCAGACCGTGGCCCTGCGATTCCTTTTCCATCATCTCCTCGTAATCCCGCAGAACGGCGGAATTTCCCTGGGGGAAATGGCCCAGAACCGCATGCCGGAACAGGGCCAAAGGGGCCTTTTCCGGAATTTCGTCCCGCCGGTATTCGGGAAGGGGGTGGATTCGGGGACACGGATCGGGAAGATCAAATCCGTGCGCCCTCAGCCATTCCGCCCAACCCCGGACATCCCCGGTTGTCGCCTGCTTTTCCGCCTCATCGTAAATCGCCTCATCCACTTGAAAACGGTGGAACTTCCGGAGTGCCAGCATCAGCGTCCGGTTGAGCTGGGGCTCCCCCTCTCCCCGGCGGAGTTCCCAGAAGCGGTTGCTGGTGTCCCTCCGCTCCAGACGGACCGGATACAAAAAAAGGGGAGCCTGAATAAAGGTGCCGTCTGACAGGGTGCCGGAGAGAAAAGGGTAGCCCAGAAACAGGTCGTACATCCCGGTTTCCTCTTCAATCCGGCGCAAATTCCGGTACAAGGCGGTCAACCGGTGACCCAGGGACATCATCTGCCGTTCATCGGAGGTGATCCGGAGAAGCGAAACCTTTTCCTTTTTGGACAAAACATCCCGCAAAATCTGCTCCACCGCTCCGCGGCCCCGGACCGCATCCAGCCGGTACAGATCCAACCCCCACTTGTGATTCACCTTCAGCAGCCGGATGGAGCGGTTGCGCATGCTCAGATCGCTCAACCGGTCTTTCAAGCGGATCAATTGCTGCCTCAACGGAACACACCTCCCGCCGCTGATCTGGGAAAAATCTTTTCAAAGCATCGGAGGGAGGATGACTCGACGCATGGCCAGGAATCCTCCTTCCGGTTCGGGTGGAAAACTCCGCATGATCTCCGGTTGGGTTGGCACATGTGCCAATGCGGCTATGGCGAGTCAACCGGAAACGCCGCATGTGCCGGCGGCAGAAAAAATCTCCGCCGGATCTTCTCCGGGCGGCCAAGGGGGGCTTCTCCCCCGATCAACGCGGGTCGGAACGCGGCGGAGATCGCATCGGGCACGAATTGACCGTTCCGCCTGGAAACCGATGCCTCCGTCCCGCTTCGCCGGAAACGGCGGGGGGCAATCCCCTCCCTCCGCGCCCTTTGCGAACGCGGACGAATCCGCTTTTCCGCCCCGCGCTGACACTCTGTGGGCACGGCAAACCGCTTATTTTTACAGATAATTACAAAAACTCCAGACAATCCAATGGCCGACTGACCAAGCCGCTGAAGCGGCGAGCCTCCCCCTTTGCCGATCCCGCTCAACCGGGATACTCCGTTCCCTTCCATTGTACCAGGAGGCTATGAAAAAATACATGAAAACAAAAACGGGGCGCCGAAGGCACCCCCAAACCATTAAACGGACGCGTCGACGGAAGAGCCGGGCGGCCAACGAGGCGCGGAGGAAACGAAAGCCGCACGGCCGCTCCGGATAACCCGTCAGTTCATCCAAAATTTTTCAATTTCGATCATATTTTCAACGAAAACCTTTTCCCGCCGCCGCTTCCCCGCCGCCGATGGCGGCCCGGAAGCGGCGAGCGGCAAAGTTTTTGAAGCGGCAAAGACAATTGGATATAATCATGGAAGCGAAGAGGCGGCCGATGATCCGAAGCCGTGAAAACCCCGGGACCCCGACACGGGGGAAAACGGTTCACCGGCACCCCGGCTGGAAGAAGGACCCTTCGCCTCGGGGACTTCTTTTCGGCGAAAAGATCTGCCGAAGTCTCCTCCTTCTTTGTCCCCCACCCGCAAAACCGGCACCCTGGCAGGGGCCGGCTTCGTCGCTTCCATCTTGGAAAAGGCAGAGAATCCCAACAACGAATCAGGACTTTTCCGAAGGGGTCCGCTTGCGGAACACCAGCGACAGCTCCCTTTCCCGGCTCAGATGCGCCTCCGCTTCCTGCAAATGTTCCGGTTTGGGAGGGATGCCGTGTTGCCGGAGCGCCTCCACCACTTCCCGGACGCTCCGATCCAGAAACACCGCGATATCCACCAGCGACCATCCGCTCCGATACAGGTCGGCGATGCGCCCTTTCGGGCGGAGTCCCCCTTCTTCTGCCCCGTTTTTCTGTTCTTTATTCTCCAAAGGATCACCCCGTTGTCCAAACATGTGCCCGTCAAGGGACCTGCCGCCAAACGTCGCATCCCGTTTTTTCTTGGAAAAACGGCATGAAAACCTGCGAATTTTTCGTTGTTATATTATAAAAGCAAAGGGGGGCGGTCAAGTGTTTAGAGAACTGAAAAAGCGTTTCGGCAAAGACTACAAAAAAGCCTTATTCTATCTGATCATCAATGAAGTGATCCTGTTGAGCCTGGTTGTATACTTTATGATGAACGACGTGAGCAGCCTGGCGCTGCACAAGAACCTGGCCATCCCGCTGCTTGGCATTTTTCTCGTTTATACGTATATCGCCAACCGAAAGTGGCGAGTTTATCAACGGATGAAGAACACTCAATACCGATACTGGGTGGAGTTCCCCACCCTGCTTTTGATCATCGCCTTTGCCGTCGTCGACCTCTTTATTCTGTGAGGAACAACGTTTAAAAAATTGTCTGTTTGCTTCGGCCTCGCCGCAGGGTATGAAGAAAGAGCCGGCCCCGGCGGCGAGTCGGCGCCGCCGGCGCCGTCCCTTCGTCCGAAGGAAACAAAAGGAGGGATGATGATGAAGGATTTGGCCAAAAAGGGATTCTCCCTCGGACTCGGCCTGTTGGTGATGACCAAGGAACAGGTGGAAAAGGCCGTCGACGAGCTGGTCAAGAAAGGGAAAATCTCCGCCGACGAGTCGAAGAAAATGGTAAACCGGCTGATCGAAGCGGGGGAAAAGGAACGGGAGCGATTGGACGAGGTGCTCCGGGAAAAGGTGAAAAAGATCCTGTCGGAGCTGGACGTCCCCTCCAAAAAGGATCTCGAAGCGTTGGAGGAAAGGGTTCGGCGTCTGGAAGAACGTCAGCAGTGACAGCCATCTCCATCGTCAAGGGGAATGACCCATGATCGGCAGAAGAATCCGCTACATGAGCCGCTATCGGGAAATCGCCGTCGCCCTCGCCCGTCACGGCTTCGGCTTTGTGGTGGAAGAGCTGGGTCTGCGCTCGATGCTCTCCCTTCCGAAACGCCTGGTGACCGGCAGCGAACCGCCCGATCCGAAGACGTACGGGAAACGGATCCGGATGGTGCTGGAAGATCTGGGACCCACCTTCATCAAGCTGGGACAGATCGCCAGCACCCGCAGCGACCTGTTTTCCGAGGACATTCTCCGGGAGCTGGAAAATCTGCAGGATCACATCTCTCCGTTTCCCTTCTCCGATGTGCGGCGGACGATCGAGAGGGAGCTGGGTCCCCTGGAGAAGATTTTCTCCCGGTTCGACGAGACCCCCCTGGCGGCCGCATCGATCGGCCAGGTGCACCGGGCCGTGCTGACCACCGGCGAAGAAGTGGCGGTGAAAGTCCGACGCCCGTTCATCGAAACGATCGTCGAGGCCGATCTGGAAATTCTCCGCGACCTGGCCTCCATCGCCGACCACCGGTTCAAGTGGGCCGCCCGCATGCGGTTGCGGCAGGTGGTGGAGGAATTCGCCGAAGCGCTGGAGTCCGAACTGGATTTTGCCAACGAGGGGAACAACGCCGAACGGATCGCCGCCCAGTTCGCCGGGGACGAAAGCGTCCGCATCCCGAAGATATACTGGGAATACACCCGGCAAAACGTCCTGACGATGGAATTCATCTCCGGCGTCAAAATGACGGACGAGGCCCGGCTGGCGGCATCGGGCCACGACCGCAGGGCGTTGGCCGAGCGGTACGTGAAGGCGATGCTCCACCAGATCCTGATGGAAGGCTTTTTCCACGCAGACCCTCACCCCGGAAATCTGTTCGTGCTTCCGGATGGAAGCCTCGCCTTCATCGATTTCGGGCTGGTGGGCCGGTTCGGCCCCGAGACCAAAGACCACTTCATCCGCCTGATCCTGGCCATGCTCCGCCAAAACACCGACGGGGTCATCAAGACGCTCCTTCGGATGGGAATCGTCCCCGAGGATGTCGACATGGAACAGTTGTGGCTGGATACGGATCGCCTGCGCGACAAGTATACCGCCGTGCCTCTCTCCCGGATCCGGCTCGGCGACGCGATCCGGGACCTGTTCCAGGTGGCTTCCCGCCACCGGATCCGCATCCCTGCCAACCTGACCCTCGCCGGCAAGGCGATCCTGGTGATGGAGGGCGTCGCCGCCCAGCTTCACCCGGAATTGAACATGATGGAGATCGCCATGCCCTTCGGCAACCGGCTGATCCGGGAGAGACTGGATCCCCGCCGGGTGGCGGACCGCCTGTGGAAAAACGTCACCGAATACGGGGAAATGCTGTCCGAAATCCCGCAGGATCTGCAGGCCCTCATCCGCGATCTTCGCCGGGGGAAATTCCGCGTCCAGATGGAGATCCCCCGGTTGGAACTGTTTCTGAAAAGACTGGAGCGGATCAGCAATCGGCTCACCTTCAGCATCCTGCTTCTCGCCTTCAGCATCATCATGACCGGGTTGATCATCGGACTTTCCCTGAGCAACCGGCCCGCTCTGCTGCTGAACAGCCCCGCGATTCAGCTGGGGTTTGTCATCGCCCTGCTGATGATCCTGTGGCTGATGTTTTCCATTTTCCGCTCGGGGCGATTTTGAAAAGCCGCCCGGCCCCGTTTCCGTGCGGAAGGCGGCGGCCGGACGGATTGCGCCTTTTGCCGCCGCTTCCCCCGGAAAAGAAAATTCCCCCGACCAGAAAAAAACACT
>JGI1652J44930_10000919_pt1 | contig 11331 bp, 15 predicted proteins | sample NewIslsDNAsample_FD_44930 | JGI IMG/M metagenome (IMG submission 44930)
CGCAAAAATAATTGTCCGACCGGCTTGCCGACGATATTGCTGCGGCCGACGACAACCACATGTTTTCCGGTGATATCTACCCCGATGGACTTTACCATTACTAAAATGCCGTATGGCGTACACGGGAGAAACGCGTCTTGCCCAACCATCATTCTTCCTACGTTAATCGGATGAAACCCGTCGACATCTTTTTCAGGCGAGATCGTTTCAATCACTTTCAATTCGTTAATATGTTTTGGAAGCGGGAGCTGCACTAAAATGCCGTGCACGGACGGATCTTCGTTCAGCTCTTTGATTTTTCCCAATAAAAATTCTTCCGTAATCGTTGCCGGAAATGTCAACAATGTAGAGCGAATCCCAACTTCTGCGCACGCTTTTTGTTTTCCTTTCACATAAGAATGGGAAGCAGGATCATCGCCGACAAGAATGACGGCAAGCCCCGGTTCAATTCCTTCCCGTTTCAACCGTTCCACTTCTTTTGCTAATTGCGCGCGTTTTTCTTTTGCCAATTCTGCACCGCTAATGATTTGTGCTGTCATCGTTCCCATTTCCCCTCTCTATCCTTGAATATGTAACGCATCTTTCACTTTCGAAAGCACGCCGTTGACAAAACGGCCTGATTTCGTATCGCCAAATTTCTTCGCTAATTCGACCGCCTCATCTAAACTCACTTTGACAGGAACATCGTCAAGGTATTTCATTTCATATGTCGCCATTCGCAAAATCGCGCGGTCCACATTGGCGACGCGCTCTAACGTCCATTTTTCCAAGTTGGCGCGCAGCAATTCATCAATCTCTTTTTGATGCTCCGTAACGCCAAAGACGAGCTGCCGCAAAAACGAATCGGCCTCTTCACCGCCCGCTACGTTTTGCAGCGCCTCCTCAGGTGGAATGCGGCCGACATCAATTTGAAATAGCGCCTGCAGCGCCTTTTCCCGCGCTTCATGCCTCTTCATCATTTTCCCTCCTTCCTTAAACACGAACATTTATATGATGATCATACCATATTTTTCGGATAAACGATACTACCGTTGGCACAAATCATTACGGCTTATTCTCCGCCCGCTCCTATGCCAAAACAAAAGCTTTCCTTTGCCCCCTGCACCGCCTTTGCAAATAAAAAAGGCTCGTTCATTACAATAACAAACTTTCCGCAAAAATACAAAGGGGCACTACGCTAAGCGAATGCGCCCCTTCACTTTTATTGTGTTTATTGTTCCACTTCTTGCTCCTGCTTGCCTGCGTCAAATTGAATGCCGACGATATGAACGTTCACTTCGCTCGTCTCTAGCCCCGTCATGTTAAAGAGAGCTTGGCGAACGTTTTCTTGAACTTTTTTCGCTACGTTTGGAATCGAAACGCCGAATTGAACGAGACAATAAATGTCGATCGCAACTCCTTCTTCTCTTAAATCGACTTTTACGCCTTTTCCGTGGTTTTTCTTGCCAAAGCGTTCAACAACACCGGAGGCGAAGTTCCCGCGCATTTGCGCAATTCCTTCCACTTCGCTTGCGGCGATGCCGGCGATGACTTCAATGACTTCTGGCGCGATTTCCACTTTTCCTAATCCGCCTTGTTCTTGNTCCATCTCAAAAATATGTTCTGACATCGTACACACCTCCCGTTATGACTTCATAATATCATATAACTCAAGAAATTTCGTATTAAACTCGCCTTTGATGAATTTTTCGTGCTCAAATAATTTTATGTGGAACGGAATCGTTGTATGAATGCCGTCAATGATAAACTCGCTTAACGCTCGTCTCATGCGGGCAATTGCTTCTTCGCGGGTAGGTGCGTGTACGATCAATTTCGCAATCATCGAATCATAATAAGGCGGAATCGTATACCCCGGATATGCCGCGGAGTCAACCCGTACACCTAAACCACCGGGAGGCAAATACATGTTGATTTTTCCCGGCGATGGCATAAAGTTTTTCTCCGGATTTTCCGCATTGATCCGACATTCAATCGCCCATCCGTTAAACGTTACGTCGTCTTGGGTAAGCGAAAGCTTTTCTCCCGAAGCGATGCGAATTTGTTCTTTAATCAAATCGATCCCTGTAATTAACTCCGTAACAGGGTGCTCTACTTGAATGCGCGTGTTCATTTCCATGAAATAAAACTTCTTCGCACGATAGTCAAAAATAAATTCGACCGTGCCAGCGCCGGTATAATTGACGGCACGCGCCGCTTGCACCGCCGCTTGTCCCATTTTTTGGCGCGTTTCCTCATCGAGTGCCGGTGATGGCGCTTCTTCGACAAGCTTTTGCAGGCGACGCTGGATCGAGCAATCGCGTTCGCCGAGGTGAATGACGTTTCCATAGGAATCCGCCAGCACTTGAATTTCCACATGGCGGAAATCTTCAATATATTTTTCAATGTATACCCCTGGATTGCCAAACGCGGTGGCCGCCTCTTGTTGCGTGATGTTAATTCCTTTCACAAGCTCTTGTTCGTTTCGTGCAACGCGAATCCCTTTTCCGCCTCCGCCTGCCGTCGCTTTAATGATGACTGGATAGCCGATTTCGTTCGCTAGCGCAACCGCTTCGTCCACGCTTTCGATAATTCCGTGCGAACCTGGGACGATTGGCACGCCAGCTTCCCGCATCGTCTCGCGGGCAACATCTTTAATTCCCATCTTCGTAATCGCTTCTGGGCTCGGACCGATAAACGTGATGTTGCATTCGCGGCATAGTTCGGCAAACGCGGCATTTTCCGCTAAAAACCCGTACCCTGGATGGATGGCGTCACACCCCGTCAATGTGGCTACACTCATAATATTGGTAAAGTTTAAATAACTGTCTTTCGACGCTGTCGGCCCAATACAATACGCTTCGTCTGCAAGCTGTACATGGAGCGCGTCGCGATCCGCTTCTGAAAAAACAGCGACCGTTTCGATTCCAAGCTCTTTGCATGCGCGAATAATTCGAACGGCGATTTCCCCGCGGTTGGCAATTAACACTTTTTTAATCATCGCTCGTTCTCTCCCTTATTCCGGTTTCACAAGAAATAGAGGTTGTCCATACTCAACAAGCTGTCCGTTTTCGACAAGCACTTCGACGATTTCTCCGTTCACTTCCGCTTCAATTTCGTTAAATAGCTTCATCGCTTCGATAATGCAAACGACCGTATCTGTTTTCACTTTATCGCCCACTTTAACATACGGAGGCGCGTCCGGCGATGGAGCTGCATAAAATGTACCGACCATCGGCGAAGTAATTTTATGTAAATTTTCTGTATTTTTTGCTTCTTGCTTCGGCAATTCTTGCGGCTTCGCTTCTGTCGGCGGAGCGACCGGCTGTGTTGACGCTTGCGGTTTTACTTCCTCTGTTGCCGGTTTTGCCGCTTGTTCGACCGCAGGCGTAACCGCCGCCTGAACTGGTGCCACAGCCGCCGGTTTTTTCATATGTACTTTTGTGCCATCATGCTCATAAACAAATTCTTCGATGCTTGACTGATCAATTAAACGAATCAATTCGCGAATTTCCTGGATTTTCATATTCCCCACACCTTTCTTTCCAGTTCAGATTGCATGTTATTTATTATTTTAAAAGGTAGTTATAAAATCTGCTCATAACGATTATACACATAATGATTATACAATAAAACGGTTTTTTTATCATAAAAACAAGCTGCCCTTTATCGAGCAGCTATTTTTCATTATCCAGCTGGCTGGAATTCGACGTTCACAACATCGACTTCCGGAATTTCACTTTTTACTATATGAATCACATCATTGGCGGATTTCGCAGAATGATTTTTTGCTTTAATCGTCACGCGCACTTTGTCATCATCAGCGCGAACGAGCACATCATCATAGCCGCCTTTTGATTTGATTAATGTTTCTAACGTCGCTTCTTTTTCCGCCAACGCTTCTAGCTTTTCAATTTTATCAAGCGCGTCGCTTTTTTGCTGCGCGGTGGCGTTTGTGGAAGCGACAATGTCGTTTAATTGGTCGCGCAACCGGCTTCGTTCATCTTCAATTTGCATGCGAAGAGCAGTAAATATGTCATCGCCAGATTCACTGGAAGTGACATCTCCGTCTTCCGTTTCCATTTCCTCCACGGCCACATCCGCTTTTTCTTTATCATCTACTTGTTGTTCCGCAACATTTTCATTATTCGTAAAAGCGATATGGTCATTCGTATCCTTTGGCGCTGTTACATAATAAACGGATAAAACAACGACTAAACTTAGCATCGTTAACAGCCAAACAGTTTGTCTCTTTAACATATAACGATCCTCCCCCACAAACGCGTTATTTTTTCGGCAATACCGCAACACGATAGCTTGGAACATTTAAAACACGCGTAACTGCCTCGACAATCCACTTTTTTATTTGTAAATTATCAGCACCTTTCGCCACTACCAACACTCCGCGAATTTCCGGTTTTTTCGTCGTTAACACAATCGGCGTTTCGCGATCACCATCGCGGATGACAACAACTTCTTCGTTAGTAGACTGGTTTTCAATTTTTCGCTTTCCGCCTTCGCGATCTGTTTCTTCCGTTGCTTGGTGTTGCATGACGCGGTTTTTCTCCAATATTTTCGTTTCCGTTGTATCAATGTTGACAACAACAGTCACATCTTCAACCCCTTTGATCGCCTCAAGCGCGGTTTTCAGCTGTTCTTCGTAACGTTGTTCATAAGCGGCGATGATTTTGGACTTCGCATCTTGTTTTTGCCCAAACACCGGTTCCGCTTGTTGCATATGCTCTGCCACTTTTCCATTATTTGTTGATGTGACTTCCTCATCTTTAGAAAAATGGCTTATTACCATTAACGCTATCCCTGCTAATAATAAAAGAAACACGTACGAAAGCGGCGGCCTTTTTTGTTCCTTCGTTTCTTTTTTCGCAGGCAAAAACAATCGTTTAATGAAGTCGAGCATCCCCCCATTCCCTCCCCTTTATTTGCACAGCGATTTTATTTTCGTTTATTTCCCATTTAGTTGCTAACAATGTGCGTATTTCTTCTTCAAGCTGTTGAACATGGTTTGCTTCATTAATCGGCGTTGATACATCAATCATAACGGGCTGAATCTCTCCAAGCTTCTCTTGTTTTGCTAGCATTACTTCAATCGTTTCAATATCTTCCGGGATTTGCAAATTTTCTTTTTCTTTTGTTTGCAGAGAGACATCCTCCACGCTTAATCCATATTTTTTCATCAACTCCTCATCCACTTCGTTTTTCATCTGGACAGCCATTTGTTCTAAAATATATGCACGTTGTGAGGCTTGTATTTCTTTTTTCTTCATTTCAATTTCATTTTTCATCATCTCTTGTTGATTCCCCCTTTCCGATATGACAGAAGCAATCAGGCGATCCGGATCAATGGAAAATAGCTTTAAAATCGGAGACAACATCAGCAAAAGCAAAATAAGTCCAACAGCCATTTTCACATATTTTTGCATATTGCTAGATGGGAGCAGCAAATCAATCATCATAGCAAATAAAATGAAAATGAGAATATTCGTCACCCATTCGATCACGATCTGCATGATTTTCCCCCTCTAACGAACCATCATCGTGATGTTCCCAGCCGTAATGATAACGGCTAAACTAAGAAAAAACATAAGCGATACGATAGCAAGGGAAGCGAAAACATACGCAATGCTTTTGCTCATTATGCTAAGGCAAGAAATGACCGGCCCCCCTCCCAGCGGCTGCATCACCGCTGCAGAAACCTTGTAAACAAGCGCGATGGCAAAAATCTTAAGCGCCGGAAACGCCGCGATGATCAATAAAATGGCAACACCGACNATGCCGACCGTATTTTTCAATAGCATCGAGGCGGTCACAACGGTATCGGCGGCATCGGTAAACATTTTTCCAACGACCGGGATAAAGTTCCCCGTCACAAATTTTGCCGTCCGCAACGCAATGCCGTCGGCGATCGCTGACGTCGCTCCTTTTACGGACATGACGCCAAGGAAAACCGTCAAAATCACACCAAGGATCCCGACGCTAACTTTTGTGAGCAAGTCGGCAAGCTGTGTTACTTTATAATGATCGGTTAACGTGCTGACAATATTTAAAAGCGCCGCTAAAAACAAGAGAGGCAACGTTACNTATTCGACAATCGTTCCNGTCGTATTCATCAGAAAAAGAATGATCGGATGGAAAAACGCCGCGGATATGACTCCCCCTGAAGAAGCTAATAGCGCCAAGAGCAGCGGAATCATCGCGATCATAAAATGACTCATCGTCTGAACAGCGTCCAATGCGTAATCGATCGCGATCCGAAAACTATTTAACGCAATGATCATCAGCACCATGTAAACAACCGCATAGGCAACTTTGCTAACGGCCTGCTGTGCAAACGCATTTTGCAATGATTGTAGCACCATGCTAAACACCGTTAATAAAATTAATGTCCCTAATAGCTTTCCGTTTGCCTGCAATTCATAAAAAAGAAATTTCGCAAACGCAATCAGCCATTCTTTTAGCGATAATTGCTTTTCTCCGCTTAAAAATTCGGCGAGCGACCCTTTTTGGCTTTCCGGCAAAAAGCCTCCGTATTTTGTGGCAATCTCTTCCCAATATTGCCGAATTTCACTCACATCGAGCTGTTCCATTTGCTTTTGTACAAATTGCTCATTCGGCGAAGAAGCTTGTACGATAAATGGAGAAAAAAAGAAGAGAAGTAAGCTGACTACCGCCGCTGCTTTCCCTTTCAATCGATCACCTCCCGTTCTCGTTATGTCGAAGGGATGAACCCAATTACCGTTTCAATAATTGCTGTTAAAATGGGAATCGCCAGCGCCAATATAATAATTTTTCCGCCAAGTTCAATTTTCGAAGCAATGGCTCCTTGACCGGCATCTCGCGAAATTTGCGCGGCAAATTCAGCAATATATGCAATGCCAATAATTTTTAAAATCGTTTCCAAATAAATCATATTGATGTTCGTATCGTTTGCTATTTTTTGTAACATACGCAAAATTTCGCTAATTTTATCGACAAGGAAAAGGAAAATCACACATCCGACAAATACCGTCAGCAAAAACGCCACACCCGATTTTTGTTCTTTTAATAACACCACTAAAAACGTTGCAATTAAGCCAAGACCGACAATTTGCAAAATTTCAATCGCCGCTCCCCCCTAACCTTGAAACAAAAACACATCTTTAATTTTTTGAAACAAATCGCTGACAATCGAGGCGACCATAAACAAAATGTAAATAAAACCAAGAAGCGTCACCCATTGGGCGTATTCCTTTTTTCCCATTTGATCCAACACCGTATGCAAAAAGGCAATGACAATCCCGACGCCAGCGATTTTAAAAATAACGTCCACATCCATGCCCATTCGTTCTGCCTCCTGTCATATAATAGGCGAGAAACCCTTTGCTTCCTTGAAGGAAAAGCGCGAAGTCGTTTAAATCAATAAAATCACCAGCAACAGCCCTACAAGAACCCCTAAACTTTTCGCCATTTTTTCATAACGCGCTTGCCGTTCGAGCGCATCCGCCTCTTCCCGTTCCAAATGAACGAGCGCCAGCGCAATTTGCTTTTGCTGCGTATGACGGTCGTATTGCCCAAGCGTTTCTCCGAATTGTTTCATAATTTCCAATTCCCCCTGCTTTAGTGCTGTCGTTTCCCATACATCTTGCAAACTTTCTTCCCACGCCTGCTGCACGCTCGCTTCGCCAACTTGCAATTTGGCGGCGAACTGTTCAAACAGCTTAGACAGCGGCAATGATATTTGTCTGCTAATATGCAAGGCCGCCTCCGACAAAGGGGTATGAGCGTACATAATTTCTGCTTCTAGCGCTTGCAAGGCCGCCTTTAACTGGCGCAGCTGCCTTGGCCGTTCGTGCAACATTCGCGCTGCCTCAAATCCGGTCCACGTTGTTGTCAACAAAATAAGAATCGCACCGACAAGCTTCATCCGCTTTTCACCGCCCGTTCATACAGCACCGTGCCGCTCGCATCGATAATGCGCCTTATCGTCCCTGGTCCGCATTCGTTTGTCAATTCCACCAACCTATCAAACACACCTTGCTCCATAATCGGACGCAACGTCGGGCGCTGCAACACATCTTTCCAATTTCGCCCATGAACCGTCGTCCATATGCATACACCAGCGTTCACCGCTTCTAAAATCGCCTCGCCGTCTTCAGAGCGGCCAATTTCATCCACGATCAGCACATCCGGGCTCATCGAGCGGATCATCATCATCATTCCTTCCGCCTTCGGGCACGCATCAAGCACATCAACGCGGTTCCCGAATTGAAATTGTGGAATTCCTTTCACGCATCCGGCAATTTCCGAACGTTCATCGACAATGCCGACTTTTTGCGATGGAATGTGTTTCGCGTGAATCCCTGTGCTGATCATTCGCGCCGCATCGCGCAGCAGCGTCGTTTTTCCCGTCTGCGGCGAACCGATGATCATCGTATTATGCCAGCGTCCGTCATACACATACGGCACGAGCGGTTCGGCGATGCCGATTTTCTGTTTCGCGATGCGGATATTGAAAGAGGTCACATGGCGAATCGCCTTCACGCTTCCGCCCTCAGTTACCACTTTTCCTGCTAGTCCAACACGATGGCCTCCCTGTATGGTAATAAATCCGCGTTTCAATTCCTCTTCTATTGCATAAATCGAATATTGACTCAATTTATTCAGCAAATGCATACCATCTTCACGAGTCACTTCATACGGAAGAAATTGCGCCTTTCCTTTCATGATAATTTCTAACGGCCGAAGCACCCGTATGCGAATTTCTTCTATCTGTTCGCACCATGAAGGAGGCTGTTGCTGCAGTATGGCAGCGATCGTTTTCGGAAGCATATCCCATATCGCTTGCATTTCATTTCCCTCCCTGTTGGACTAGTTCATATGTATGGAAGGAAAAACGAATTTATGACTTAAACGCCGTTGAGAATAAGAATGTGTCCTAAATTGGTCAAGTCCTGATTATTGTGTAAAATTTTGCTCTTGGTCTAGCGAATGTAAGTCTTGGGAAAATCAAACTGCTTTTTGCCGTTTCTTTTTACACAAAATTTCGGACTTAATCCCTAAATTCACAAACGAAAGCTCGTCCGTTAAAAGCAGGACGATCATCATCGTGGCGATCATCACCGTAAAAAATGAGTTTGATGGCCAAATTGCACAGCTCGCTGCCGGCAATCACCTCATTCTTGCCATCACTAAAACAAATGAAGCGTGTCCAACATGTTGCAAAATAGATGGTTAGTACAAACGTATGCCAGAACAAGAATTTTCAGAAGGGATTTTTTATGTGCGCAATGTGATTAAGAAGTGATAGATGGACTGATTGAGGAAATCGTTTCATAATGGAAATAAAGGCGGAGGATAAAATATAAAAAAATAAAGGGGTAGAAATCATGGGGAAACTTTCTTTATTCGGGAAAATAACATTTTTGCTTGGGGGTGTATTTGCAGTTCTCGGAATTTTTGATCTATTTCACGTTTTTTCGCTGGCGGGAGAGACGTTGACATCGATGAATTACATCTTTATTGGCATCATGCTTATTAGCGCATCGCTTTTATACGAAAAGAAAAAAGTTAAACGGCAAAAAAGCGAATAGTTTGCCGATTGATTCCTCCGCCACCGCCGAAAAGAAAAAAGTCAAAAAAGCCCCCGCGTCAAGCGCAAGGGGCAAACAACGTTAAGCACGGGAAACGTATGTGCCGTCCGCTGTGTTGATAATGAGCGTATCGCCTTCGTTGACAAAGAAAGGAACTTGAACGACAAGGCCGGTTTCCAACTTCGCCGGCTTTGATCCGCCAGAAGCAGTATCGCCTTTAATGCCAGGCTCTGTTTCTACCACTTTTAATTCAACGGTGTTTGGAAGTTCAACGCCAATTGTCTCTCCTTGATACATCATAATATAAACTTCCATGTTTTCCTTCAAAAATTTTAATTCATATTCGATTTGCTGCGAAGAAAGTTCGATTTGCTCGTATGTTTCCATATCCATGAATACGTGTTGATCGCCGTTGGCGTATAAATATTGCATTTTGCGCGTATCGATTTGCGCGCGGTTTACTTTTTCGCCGGCGCGGAACGTTTTTTCTTGAATCGCGCCCGTGCGAAGGTTGCGAAGTTTTGAACGGACAAACGCCGCACCTTTCCCAGGTTTGACGTGCTGGAATTCGATCACACGCCAAATATCGCCATCTACTTCAATCGTTAATCCTGTACGAAAATCGTTTACTGAAATCATCCGTTAAAATCCTCCCACACATGAGTTTATAAAATGATAAGTTCTTTTGGCGAATGAGTCAGCGCTTCATTACCGTTTTCGGTGACAACCGTATCATCTTCAATGCGCACGCCGCCAAGCCCCGCTATGTAAATGCCCGGCTCCACAGTGACGACCATGCCCGGCTCTAGCACGACATCGGAACGGGCAGATAGCGTCGGCCCTTCGTGAATCTCCAATCCAATTCCATGACCGGTCGAATGCCCAAAATAATCTCCGTAGCCTTTTTCCGCAATGTAATCACGCGTAAGCGCATCCGCTTCCTTTCCAGTCATTCCCGGCTTAATCCCTTCCATGCCGCGCAATTGCGCCTCAAGCACAATGTTATAAATCGTTTTCAACTCATCGCTAATTTCGCCAACCGCGACTGTTCTTGTAATGTCGGAACAATACCCTTTATAATACGCGCCAAAGTCAAGAGTGACGAGTTCCCCTTTTTCGATGACTTTATCGGTTGCCACTCCGTGCGGTAATGCGGAGCGATAACCAGATGCGACAATCGTATCAAACGAAGAAGAAGTCGCACCTTGTTTGCGCATAAAAAATTCTAACTCATTCGCGACTTCAATTTCTTTTACGCCTGGGCGGATAAAAGAAAGAATATGCTCAAACGCCGCATCCGCAATTGCCGCCGCTTCCTTTAATATCTTAATCTCTGATTCCGACTTAATCAAGCGTAACTTTTCAACAACGTGCGAAGTTGGGACGAGTTTAGCGCCAACCGCTTTTTCATATGATTTGAACATCGCGTAAGAAACATGTTCTTGCTCAAAGCCAAGCTTTTGAATGTTGAGGCGGGCAACTTGCTTTGCGACTTCTTCGACGATCGATCCCGTATGTTTAACAATTTCAAAGCCTTGCACTTGTTTGGACGCCTGTTCAACGTAGCGGAAATCCGTAATAAATACCGCTTTGTCTTGGCTGATGACAGCAACGCCCGCTGTTCCTGTAAAACCAGTGATGTAGCGGCGGTTATACGGATTTGTTACAAGCATTCCGTCAATGTCATGTTCAGCAAACAACGCACGTAATTTTTCTAATTTTTTCATTATTTATCTCCTCTTCCCTTTATTTCTAGTAACGCTAAAAT
>JGI1652J44930_10000922_pt1 | contig 11291 bp, 11 predicted proteins | sample NewIslsDNAsample_FD_44930 | JGI IMG/M metagenome (IMG submission 44930)
CTTCAAGGCGTTCCCCGTCAACCGGGAGCACATGCTCAGGGTGATCCGCAATCACCGCCGTGCGGCCTACAACGCACCGGAGGAGGAGTATGAAGGACTGACCATCAAGCCGATGGGGATTCATCCCACGAAATGCCCCCCGGATCTGCTCAAGGCCGCGCGGGAGAGTTGGGATGAGGCCCTGGAGATGGGCGAGAAATACGGCTATCGCAACGCGCAGACCACCCTCATCGCCCCCACGGGGACGATCGGTTTGCTGATGGATTGCGACACTACCGGCATCGAGCCCGATTTTGCTCTGGTCAAATTTAAAAAGCTGGCGGGCGGAGGGTACTTCAAGATCGCCAACCAATCGATCCGTCCCGCCCTGAAAAATCTCGGGTACAACTCCGAGCAGATCGAAGACATTCTCCGGTACGTGATGGGAACCCTCTCCCTGGAGGGAGCGCCCCACATCAACCGGGAAACGCTCAAGGAGAAGGGGTTCACCGAGGAAGATCTGGAGAAGGTGGAAAAGGCCCTGCCCACGGTGTTTGAGCTTCCCTTCGCCTTCAACGTGTGGATCCTGGGGGAAGATTGCCTGAAGCGGCTGGGCTTCAAACCGGAGGAATACCGTGATCCCGGTTTCAATCTGCTGAAGGAACTGGGTTTCAGCCAGCGGGAGATCGAGGAAGCCAGCGACGTGATCTGCGGGATGATGACCATCGAAGGGGCGCCTCACTTGAAGGAGGAACATTATCCCGTCTTTGACACGGCGAATCCCTGCGGCAAACACGGGAAACGGTTCATCCACTACATGGGCCATCTGCGGATGATGGCCGCGGCCCAGTCCTTCCTGAGCGGGGCGATCTCCAAGACGATCAACATGCCCGCCGATGCCACCGTGGACGACATCCTGGACGCCTACGAGCAGGGTTGGCGTCTGGGACTGAAAGCCGTGGCCCTTTACCGGGACGGTTCGAAGAGCTCGCAACCGCTGAATGCGCGGGGAGAGAACAAAGAGGATGAAGCGGAGGAGGAGCCTACCGCCGGTGCCGCTTCCGCCGCGACGAAACTGACCGAAATTTACGCGACGGGACACGTGCCCAGCGTCCGGCGCAGACTTCCCCGCAAGCGGGAAGGATTCACTCAGGAAGCGCGGATTGCCGGACAGAAGATCTTCGTCCGGACCGGCGAATACGAAGACGGTTCCCTCGGCGAGATTTTCATCGACATGCACAAGGCGGGCAGCACGATGCGGGGACTGTTGGACGCCTTTGCCGTGGCGGTGTCCCTCGGTCTGCAGCACGGGGTGCCGCTGGAAAAGTACGTTAACTCGATGACCTTCACCCGGTTTGAACCGGCGGGCCCGGTGGAGCATCCCAACATCAAGATGGCGACGTCGGTCATCGACTACGTTTTCCGGATGCTCGGGATGGAGTATCTGGGCCGGACCGACTTTGTTCAGGTTCCGCCGAAGAAGGAAGAATTGAGAATGTACGCCAACCGTCTCAAGAAGGAGCGAATCCGCCGGGAAGAGCAGGAGGCGGCGGATGCCCGGGCGAACCAGGAACTGGATCAGGGATACAGAGAGGTGACCGGAGGTCTCGCAGAAGATGAACGGGACGGCGTGACCCCTCAGGACAATCTGGATGCGATCCGGGCCAGCAGCGGCGCCCCCCTGTGCATCGAATGCGGGGGCATGACCAAGCGCAACGGTTCCTGCTATGTTTGCCTCGATTGCGGGGCGACCACCGGTTGTTCCTGAGGAAACCTCCTGTGCCCGTGCCGATTTTTTGCGGCACGGGACTCTCTTTTTATCCGTTGATTTTCTCCCACACCGCTTCGGCGATGACCCGGTGGCCCTCCCCGTTGGGATGGATCGGGTTTTCTCCCAACAGGCGGTAGTCTGAAAGGCTGCCCGTGCGGAAGCCGTCGATCAGGAAAGGCTCCCTCCCCAAAAATCGATCATGGATGTCGATGACGGGTATATTCCACCGGGAGGCCACTCCGTCAATGATGGCGTTCATCACCTCCACCCGGTGGACGGCCAGAGGGGAAAGGGGGAAGGGATTGTACAGGTTTAGAAGGAGCAGGGGACTGCGGTTTGCGCGGCGGATCACGCCGATCAGCCGATCCAGATGATGGCCGTAACGGTGCATGGATCGGGGGATGGCGTCCGGGTGTCGGAAGAGGATCATTTTCAGATAGGCGTGGAGGAGGTCGTTTCCTCCGATCCAGAGCGTCATCAGATCCGCCCGCCGGAGAGCGGAATGAAAAAAGGGAGAAAAGGTCATGTAAAACAGGAGATCACCGCTGGTCGCCCCTTTTTTTCCGCAGTTGGCAACCCTTACGCGCGGAAAGCGGGAACCGAGTCGAAAGCCCAGCATGTCCACAAAGCCGCGCCGGCGAGGAGCGCTGTAACCTGCTGTGATCGAATCGCCGAAGGCCACGTAGTGAAAGGGTTTCAATCGTGTTCTCCCCTTTACCCTGAAGGCATGTGGAACAGGTCCGCCGGAGCCAGCGCGTCCGATGACGGGATGTCGAGAAAAGGGGGCGCCTTGTTCGATCCGAAGCGCCCCCTGCGGCCCGGTGCGGATTGGTTTGCAGCGTTGAAATGAAAGTGGGTCCGGCCTTTTCCGCTTTTGTCGGAACGAAGTTACAGGATATTCTATGACGGGAAGGGCATCGGGGACAGGGCGGATGTTTCTTCCGATCCGCCCCGTACCGGCGGAAGGGTATGACGTCCGGCTTTTTTGGGTAAGGAGATGTTGAGTTGATTCAATCTGACGGCTGATTTTAAAAGCCGGTAGAAGGACGGGGTATGGCAAGTGGCGATATTTGCGATCAGCGATCTTCATCTTTCCTTCAACAAACCGACGGGATTATTCAATGTGGAGCACGACGAAGACGTGTACAAGCCGATGGATGTTTTCGGATGGGATCGCCATTACGAGAAGATCCGGGATGCTTGGCTGGAGACGGTGGGGGAAGAGGATACGGTGCTGATTCCCGGGGATATCAGCTGGGGCATGAATCTGGAGGAGGCGCGCCACGACTTCGAGTGGATCTCCCAGCTGCCCGGGCGGAAGGTGATGTCCCCCGGCAATCATTGTTATTACGCCCAGAGCAAAAAAAAGGTGCGCCAAGCCCTGCCGGGGGGAATGGAGTGGATCGACGCGGACTACACCGTCGTTGAAGGAGTGGCCGTTGCCGGCACCAGGGGATGGAATCTCCCCGGAGACAGGTATTGGGACGAGGNGAGGGACCGGAGAATCTACGAGCGACAGGTGGGGCGCCTTCGACTGGCGCTGGAAGCGGTGGTGCGGGATTGCCCGGACCTGCCCCGGGTGGCGATGCTTCATTTTCCTCCGGTCACCAAAAAGATTACCGCATCCGGTTTTCTGGACGTGATGAAAGAGTTTGATGTGCGCACCTGCGTTTACGGCCATCTGCACGGGGCCGCCCACAAGGAGGCGGTTGAAGGGGAGTTTGAGGGAATCCACCTTCAGCTGGTTTCCTGCGATTATCTGAACTTTCGTCCCGTTCCCCTTCATCTGGAGGAAGTTTCCTCCCGCTGACCGCGTCAGAGGGACAAGGGAATTTCTTTGGTCACTTCTTCGACCAGGGTACCCTCTTCGATCAGCCGTGCGGCTTCCTCGATGTCGGGGGATCCTTCGCGATCCTCCTTCAGGGGCGGAACGCGATCGCGGAGCAGGCGATGGGCAATTCGGGTTCCCACTCCCGGCGTTTTCCCGGCAAATTCCAAAGCCTGGGCGGCGCACAGGTATTCGATAGCCAACACCCGCGTCACGTTGTGCACGACCGCTTGCAGTTTTTTGGCGCCGATGGCCCCCATGCTCACATGGTCCTCCTGGTTGGCGGAGGAAGGAATGGAATCGACGGATGCCGGGTGACAGAGGGTTTTGTTTTCCGATACCAGGGATGCTGCCACGTATTGCAGGATCATGTATCCCGAATGCAGGCCGCCCCTGCGGGTGAGAAAGGGTGGGAGGCCGCTCAGATTCGGGTTGACCAGCCGTTCCGTCCTGCGTTCGGAAATGTTGGCCAGCTCCGCCAGGGCGATGGCCAGAAAATCGGCGGCGAGGGCGACGGGTTGACCGTGAAAGTTTCCTCCCGATATCACCAGTTCCTCCTCGGGGAAAAGCAAGGGATTGTCCGTTGCCGCGTTCATCTCCCGCGTGATCACGCCTTCCACATACCGGAAGGCATCCTTGGAGGCCCCGTGCACCTGAGGCATGCACCGCAAGCTGTAGGCGTCCTGAACCCGTCTCTGCCCGGGGCGGCTGACCAGCAGGCTTTCACGGATCAAGGAGCGCAGGTTTTCCGCAGAGGTGATCTGCCCCCGGTGGCCCCGCACTTTTTGCAGGAGGGGATGGAAGGCATGGGGGATGCCGCCGAGGGCTTCCAGGGTCATCGCACCGATGATGTCTGCGGAGAGCAGGAGGCGCTCGGAAGCGACCAAAGCCAAAGCGGTCAGACTGGTCATCATCTGGGTGCCGTTGATCAGCGCCAGCCCCTCTTTGGCCTCCAATTCAACGGGGGCCAGTCCGGCGAGACGGAGGGCCTGGTCTGACGGCATCCGCTTTCCCCGATACCACACATTCCCCCTCCCGAGCAGGGGCAGGGCCATGTGGGCGAGGGGGGCGAGATCTCCGCTGGCGCCCAAGGAACCCTGGGACGGGATGCACGGATGGATCTCCCGGTTCAACAGATCGATCAGCCTTTGCACGACGGCGGGGCGGATTCCGGAAAACCCCTTGGCCAAGGCATTGGCCCGGAGCAGAATCATGCCCCGGACGGCTTCCACAGGCAGGAGCTCTCCCACTCCGCAGGCGTGGCTGCGGATCAGATTGAGCTGCAGTTCCGCCGATTGATCGCGGCTGATGACCGTGTCGCTGAATTTCCCGAATCCGGTGGTGATGCCGTACACGGTCTGTTCCTCGAGGACCAGCTGTTCCACCATCCGACGGGAAGACTCCATCCGCTCGATCGCCTTCGGATCGAGCACCACGGGGCGGCGGCGGAAGACGACATCGGCGAAATCCTTCAGGGTCAAGGCTTCGCCGCTCAGGACGAGGGCGGGTCGTTGATCCATGAGATCGCTTTCCTCCTTTATCAGAGCGAAGTGATACGTGGAAGGGGGGATCAGGTTAGAAACCCAATCCCCCCTTTCGGATCACTTTCGGAATATGCGTATGGACGAATGTATTGTATGCGATTCATTCTCACTTTGCAAGCGAAGGAATGACCGGCGGGTTTTTTGGTTAAAACGGATGTGAGCTTTGGTTATTTTATGATAAAATAAAAACCCAGAGCAGGACCGTTGTTCAAGGCGTACAGTCGCATAAATCGTTCGCGAGTGACAGGGGGTCAGTTTCATGCCAACGCCCAGCATGGAAGATTATTTGGAGAATATTTACAAACTGATCAATCAAAAGGGATATGCCAGGGTCTCGGACATCGCCGAAGCGTTGGAGGTTCACCCCTCTTCCGTAACCAAAATGGTTCAGAAGCTGGATCGGGGGAAATATCTGGTCTATGAGAAGTATCGGGGTTTGGTGCTGACCCCCAAAGGGCGGAAAATGGGCAAGCGGTTGGTGGACCGCCANCAACTGTTGGAGGAATTTTTGCGNATCATCGGTGTCAGCGAGGAATTGATCTACGATGATGTTGAGGGGATTGAGCACCATCTCAGCTGGGATTCGATCACGTGCATCGAATATCTGGTTCAGTATTTCCAGCAAAATCCGGAGCGGATCGCNGAGTTGCGGGCTTTGAAGGAAGCGGGCGAAATGGAGGAGGACGTCAATCCGTAAGGAGTGAATCACCCCAAGAGGCGCATAGGCTTTTAAGAGAGGGATGATTCGTAAGATTCAGGGAGGGGTTGCCCGTGTGGGCGGATGCCGTGTTTGAAGGCGGTGGAGTGAAGGCGGTCGCTTTGGTCGGTGCGCTGCAGGTGGCGGAGGAGAAGGGGTTTGGCTGGAAGCAGCTGGCCGGAGCTTCGGCAGGGGCCATCATCGCATCGCTGTTGGCTGCCGGTTATCGGGGAGACGAACTGGCGGAGCTGATGATCGAAGAGGATTTTGGCCAATTTCTCTCCAAGACCTGGGTTCACCACATTCCGTATCTGGGTCCCGCTTCGCGATTGCTGGTGAAGAAGGGGCTTTATTCCGGCCGCCCCCTGGAACAGTGGATCGGAAAGTTGCTCGCGAAGAAAGGAGTCCGAACGTTCGCCGATCTGAAGGACCGAAATCTCCGCATCATCGCGTCGGACATCAGCCGGGGGGCGCTCCTGGTGCTGCCGAAGGACCTGGAGGAATACGGATACCCCGCCGAGCGGCTGACGGTGGCCCGCGCCGTGCGGATGAGTTGCAGCATTCCGTACTTTTTTGATCCGGCCAAAGTTTTGTACCGTCCTTCCAAAAGCGTGAGTTACATTGTGGACGGGGGCTTGTTGAGCAATTTTCCCGTCTGGCTGTTCGACAGGGAACGCCCCCGCTGGCCCACTTTCGGTTTTCGCCTCATTTCGGAAACAGAGGGGCAACCCCACGAGATACACGGCCCGATTTCCCTGTTTCGCGCGATGTTTTTGACGATGATGGAAGCCCATGACAACCGGCACATCAAGGAGCAGGACCGGCTGCGGACCATTCAGGTTCCGACGACGGGCGTCGGTTTGACGGATTTCCACATTTCCCGCGAGAAGCGGCAAGAGTTGTACGAGGCGGGACGGAAGGCCGCCGAAGCCTTTTTCAGCAAATGGAGATTTTCGGATTATTTGGCCATGCGTTCCGGCTCTTCGCCGGTCCGTTACACGGTGCGTCCGGCGCCCAGAAGTGAAGGAGATGTTATGGAGCATGGAGGATAAACGAAGGGAGCCGGCTCCATTCCAGTTGATCACCCGGGACGAGGAGAAAAAACTTCCTTCTCCCGTTGTCCGCTGGATCGCTTCCGCCAAGGCAAAGCGGGGGACTCATCTTTTTACATACGACGATCGGCAGTATCTGCTCATCACCGCGGGAGTTCGTCCGAATCCGGGTTATCGGTTGACCCTTTCCCAGATCCGTTCCGGCAAGCAGGGGTGGGAGATCGTTGTCAAGGAATCGGGACCTCAGCCCGGAAAAGTTTACCCTCAGGTCCTCTTCGTTCCCTATTTGTTGGGAGAGGTTCGGAAAACCGTCAAAGTGATCGAAGAGGGGACGGGAAAACCCTTCGGGGCGGATCGAGATCCCGATGCCCCCCTTCAATGAGGAAGCGTGTGTTTCCGCTCCTCGCGCGGGAGTCTAAGAGTTTTGGTTTACCGCAAATCCCCTGCCGTCTTGAGTAATGATGGTTGCCGCGGTTCGACAAACGAGAGCTAAAACCCTGTTGACCTTTTCATCAACAGGTTTTTTTATGCTTTGGGCCGGGATTCCGACACGCCGGGGACGGGACATCGGCGGGTCTCCGGCCGAAGTCCGATCTTCGTCGGCATGGAAGCAATCGCCGGTTCTTCCCGTCTAATCGTTTTTCTCCCGGTTTTTCATTCTCCTTGCGAGGGAGTTGTGATAGAGCAACAGCAAAATGCAAACCCAAAGCAACATATAGATCCGGNCCGTGGTATCGGGGTCGTCAAAGGTCGTCAGCACCAGCACCAAAACCGATAAAGCCGAGATGATCACGAGGGCGCGCACGATGAACATTTTGGTTTTCAAGGGCATTCGCATCACCCGCCGGGTCAATGGCGATGGGTATCCTTTTTCCAATTTTTATTTTGTCAAGTTGTTTCCTATTTCCTTCGCCTGGGGAGCTATTTCCGCAACGGGCACGGTACACGGGCACGCCTTGCCTTTGAGCGGGTTTTCGGCAATAAAAAAACCGCTGACTTGGTTCCTTGTCAGCGGTGTCTCAGGGAGACTTCACACTCTTCCCTTCAATGGGTGCTGGTTTTGGTCGTTTTTTCTCCGGGGTTCTTCGAGCCTTTTCCCTTGATTACCCGGAGGTGGGGCCTCCCTTTGGCTGTCCGTTTGCCGCTGAGGGGCTGGGGCCTTCTCGACGAATGGGGGCGCGACGGGTAGACCAAGCGCATCAGCCATCGCGGGGGACGTTTGTAGAGGAAATAGATGATCCCCACCAACAGCAGGGGGAAGAGAATTCCCCCCGGTTTTTGGCTGAAGACACTCAACAGCCCGATCCCGATCAGCGCGTAGACGGTATAGCGCCAGATTTTCCACCTTCGACCGTACATCCGACCAACCTCATTTCCCCAGGGGTTCGTCACCGGTCAAGCCGGTCATTCCGATCGGAACCTTGGAGGAGACGGCGGCTTTTTCGGCGTATTGATCGTCCAGGATGCGCATGCGCTCAAAGGCGGCGATGGCCACCTCCACTTGATCGTCCCGAGGCTCGCGGGTGGTCAATTTCTGAAGCCACAGTCCCGGATAGCCGAGGTAGTTGAGTATGGGAATGTCTCGCACTGCGTTGGTAAATTTGAGCATCTCGTAGGACAATCCGACGACGATGGGCAAAAGCAGCAGGCGGGTGGCAATCCGATCCCAGACGTTTTCGTAGCTGAAGAAGGAATAGATGACCACCCCGATCAGGATCGTGAGCACGATGAAACTGCTTCCGCATCGGTAGTGGAGGGTGGAGCGCTGTTGGACGTTGTCTACAGTTAATTCTACCCCTGCCTCGTAGGCGTTAATCACCTTGTGCTCGGCNCCGTGATACTGAAACAGGCGCTTGATGGCCGGTGCCTGTGAAATGAGGAACAGGTAACCCAGNAGCAAAAGGGTCTTGATTCCGCCTTCAATCAGGTTTTGGACGATCAGGTTGCTGATGTATCGGTCAAACAGAATGCTGGCCAAAAAGGCGGGCAAGGCGGTGAACAGCATCTTGCCGAACAAGAGGGACAGCACGCCGGCGACGGCGACGCCCAGAATCATCTCCAGCTGGGATGGGGATGAGGACTTTTCCTCGTCGGGACGGTCTGGAGCCTCATCCAGTTCGTACCGTTCGGAGGCGAATTGAAGGTGTTTCGCTCCCGATATGCCGGCTTCGATCAGGGCGACCATCCCCCGGACGAAGGGAATCCTGCGAAGAACGCGAATGAGAGGGGAAGGTCGGCTGAAGGTTTCGTAAGTTTCAATCCGGCCGTCCTTTCGCCGGACTGCCGTCACTTGAACGTAGCGTCCGCCGAACATGACGCCTTCGATCACGGCTTGGCCGCCGTAGGCCACGGGTTTGCTCATATCGCAACCACCACTGGGTAAAGGATTGGAACCCGGGGGAAGCTCGCCGCGGGTTTGCTTGAAATGCAAATCTCTCCCTCATTTTAACACAAAACGGACGAAAGGCGGAGAGGATGAACAAAAGCGATCCTCTCGAAGGGGATTTTGTGATAAAATGGCTGGCAGAAACGAGAGGAGGGGGGCGTGTGGCTCGCATTCTCATCTTGAACGGCCCCAACCTGAACCGATTGGGAAAGCGGGAACCGGACATATACGGACGGGTCACCCTGGACGAGTTGAATGAGCGGGTCCGGAGTCGGGCGAAGGCCTGGGGATTGAAAGTGGAGTGCTTTCAATCCAACCATGAAGGGGAATTGATCGACCGGATCCACGCCGCNGAGGGCACCTTCGATTACATAATCATCAATCCGGGGGCTTTCACCCATTACAGTTACGCGATTCGGGACGCACTCGCTTCCGTGAATGTGCCCTTTGTCGAAGTCCACCTGTCCAATGTGCATGCCCGGGAAACCTTTCGGTCCCATTCGGTGACCGCTCCGATCAGTGACGGGCAGATCGTGGGCTTCGGTCCGCTCGGATACGAGCTTGCCCTGTACGCGGTGGCAGTGAGGTTGGGCGTCTTGCAGAGGGGGGATCCAGATGGAGGAACGATTGGCCCGGCTGCGGGCGAAAATGTCTGAAAAGGACCTTGAGGCTTTGTTGATCAGTCATCCCATCAACCGGCGTTACATAACGGGCTTTGCCGGAACGGCGGGAATGGCGCTTGTCACGGAAAAGGATGCGCTCCTGATCACCGATTTTCGTTATATGACCCAGGTGAGGCAGCAGTCGCCTCATTTTGAGGCGTACCGCCATGACGGCGACATTTTTCAGGCCGTCGCCGATCTCTGCCGGCAGCGCGGATTAAAGGCCCTGGCTTTTGAGCAGGATCATTTAACCTACGGGGAAGTGGCAAGACTAAGAAAGTCCATGGGGGACAGAGAAACGGTGCCCACAAGCCGCATGGTCGAGTCCCTCCGGGCGGTGAAGGACGAAGAGGAACTGGATGTGATCAGGCAAGCGGCGGCAATCGTCGATCGGGCCTTTGACCGCATTCTGGAGGAGCTTCGTCCCGGCCGGACGGAACGGGAGATCGCCCTGCGCCTCGAGTTCATGATGCGGGAGATGGGGGCGGACGGCTCCGCCTTTGCCATCATTGTGGCTTCCGGTCCCCGGTCGGCCCTTCCCCACGGTGTGGCCAGCGACCGTGTGTTGGAAAAGGGGGACCTGGTTACCCTCGATTTCGGGGCCTCGTATCGCGGTTATTGTTCGGACATCACCCGGACGGTGGTGTTGGGAGAGCCGAACGACCAGCAGCGAAAGATCTACGAAGTGGTCAGGGAGGCACAGCAGGCCGCCGTCGATGCGATCCGTCCCGGCATGACCGGAAAGGAGGCGGACCGGGTGGCCAGGGACCGGATCAAGGATCACGGATATGCCGATTACTTTGGTCACGGAACCGGCCACGGCCTGGGAATGGAAGTCCACGAGGCGCCGCGGCTTTCCCCGAGGGGGGAGGAGATTTTGCAGCCGGGAATGGTGGTTACGGTGGAACCGGGAATTTACCTTCCCGATTTCGGGGGCGTCCGCATCGAGGATGACGTGATCGTGACGGAGGACGGGTGCGAAGTGTTGACGCAGAGTCCGAAACATCTCATCGTGATCCAATAGGGACAGAGAGCAAGGAGGATGAATCATGATCTCAACCAATGATTTTCGCGTGGGATTGACCATCGAACTGGACGGGGACGTCTGGCAAGTGATGGAGTTTCAACATGTGAAGCCCGGAAAAGGAGCCGCCTTTGTCCGCTCGAAGTTGCGCAACCTCCGCAACGGAAACATCCAGGAGAAGACCTTCCGGGCGGGAGAAAAGGTTCCCCGCGCCCACGTGGAGACGCGGCAGATGCAGTATCTGTATGAAAGCGGCGGCGAATACACCTTCATGGACAACGAAACCTACGAGCAGGTCAGCCTGCCGAGGGAGCGGCTGGAGCGGGAAGTCAAATTTCTCAAGGAAAA
>JGI1652J44930_10000925_pt1 | contig 11283 bp, 12 predicted proteins | sample NewIslsDNAsample_FD_44930 | JGI IMG/M metagenome (IMG submission 44930)
AGTCGAAGATCCGCTGGATATTCCTGCGTTTCTGCGCAATCGCAATCGCCGCCGTTAAACGGGAACGAGCATGAACTAAACGTTCATGCTCGTTTCTTTTTCTCTGCATGTCGCTTTTCTATTTTTTTTTGCAAAAATAATCCTTCTCCAAGCAAGTTCACCGCAAAAATTGTTTCCTTTGTCATCGATACGGTTGCGTTTGGCCGGTTTGCGGCGCTGCGATTCTGCNGCCACGGATGCATGTGTTCCTGTTCATATGGAAGCACCTTTTTTCTCAGTTCTTTGACAAAAATTCCTGTTTTTCATCATCATAAATTGACAGACTTTCCAATAAGATGTACTATATACTATTTTCAGAAACTGATTGTTTTGGTAAAAGAAGAAGGAGGCTATTTGGTTGGCCGTTTATTTAGATGTCATCTGGCTGCTAAATTTGTGCTTTGACAGTCTGCTGCTTTGGCTGACGGCAATTATGCTAAAACGGGATGTCGTGTGGTGGCGGGTGCTTGCCGGGGCGTTTATTGGCTCCTTGCTCGTCGTCATCATGTTTACTCCGTTTTCTGTATATGCCCAGCATCCTGTCATAAAGGTATTCGTTTCGTTTTTGATCGTTTTCGCTGCTTTTGGATTTAAGCGTATAAGGTATTTTTTGGAAAATTTATTTGCGTTTTACTTTGCCACCTTTACCGTCGGCGGCGGTATGGTAGCAGTGCATTATTTTTTACAACGGGAAATTGATATTCACCGCGGCATGCTGACAACCTATTCACTCGGTGTCGGTGATCCGGTCAGCTGGATGTTTGTTTTAGTCGGATTCCCGGTATTGTGGTTGTTTTCCCGCGCCCGCATCGATGGAATTCGCGAAAAGAAGCTGCGCTTCGAACATATTGTGGACGTCGTTATTGTGTTTGACGGCAAGCCGCTTTCAGTAAAAGGATTGATTGATAGCGGCAATCAGCTATACGATCCTATATCGAAAATACCGGTTATGATCGTGGAGAAGGAGAAAATCAAGGAAGTGTTGCCAGAGGAATTAGTGCAGCAGCTTCGGCTGGAAACATCGATGGATTGGTACCATCATCCCGTATTTGAAAAGTGGATGCATCGGCTGCGCATCATCCCGTACCGGGTTGTCGGAAGCGAACAGCAATTTTTAATTGCAGTGAAACCGGACCGCATTATGATTTTCTATGAAAGGCAATGGCTTGAAGTCGAAAAAGGGCTCGTCGGATTAAACGAAACAAAATTGTCCACAGATGGGGAATATGAGTGCATTATCCATCCGAAAATGGTGCAAACGGGAAGGAAGCTTACTGCTTCATAATTCGTTACTATATCATACTCACTTTTTATTAATTTAGAAGGGGGATTTTCATGAAAACGTGGAAACTTCGCATCACGTATTTTTTCTATAAGCTATTGGCGAAGTTAGGAATTAAAACGGATGAAATATATTATATCGGCGGCAGTGAGGCGCTGCCGCCGCCATTGACAAAAGAAGAGGAAGAAAGGTTGATCGAAAAGCTTTCTGCCGGAGACGAAACGGCAAGATCGCTCCTTATTGAGCGCAATTTACGTCTTGTTGTCTATATTGCGCGTAAGTTTGAAAATACAGGAATTNATATTGAAGATTTAATTAGCATCGGGACGATCGGACTGATTAAAGCGGTAAATACATTTAATCCGGAGAAAAAAATTAAATTGGCCACCTATGCGTCCCGCTGCATTGAAAATGAGATATTAATGTATTTGCGGCGCAATAATAAAGTCCGCGCCGAAGTATCATTTGATGAACCGTTAAACATCGATTGGGATGGCAATGAATTGCTGTTGTCGGATGTGCTCGGCACGGAAGACGATGTAATTACAAAAGATTTGGAAGCAGATGTGGATCGGCGTCTTTTATTTAATGCACTGCGCCAGCTTAGCGATCGCGAAAAGCAAATTATGGAACTTCGTTTTGGACTTTCAGGCGGAGAAGAAAAAACGCAAAAGGACGTTGCCGATTTGCTTGGCATATCCCAATCTTACATATCGCGGTTAGAAAAGCGGATTATTAAGCGGCTTCGCAAAGAATTCAACAAGATGATGTAAAACGGCGGCGATTCGTTTGATCGCCGCTTTTTTACGTATGGACAGGCGTGCATATTTTTCCTTCCACAGGAGATACTGAAAACTGACGACTTAGCATCTCCTGATAGGAGGGAACAACTTGGCAAGAAACAAAGTTGAGATTTGCGGAGTAGATACATCAAAGCTACCAGTACTAAAAAACGAAGAAATGCGTGAACTGTTTAAACGGATGCATGAAGGGGATTTGGAGGCAAGGGAAAAATTAGTGAATGGTAATTTGCGGCTGGTGTTAAGCGTTATTCAGCGGTTTAATAACCGTGGAGAGTTTGTCGACGATTTATTCCAAGTCGGTTGCATCGGACTTATGAAATCGATTGATAACTTTGATTTAAGCCAAAATGTAAAATTTTCCACCTATGCAGTGCCGATGATCATCGGCGAGATTCGCCGATATTTGCGCGATAACAATCCGATCCGCGTCTCCCGCTCGCTTCGTGATATCGCCTATAAAGCGCTGCAAGTGCGCGAAAGGCTGATGAGTGAGACGGCGAAAGAACCGACGACAGAAGAAATTGCCAAAGAACTTGGTGTTCCACATGAAGAAGTGGTGTTTGCGCTCGATGCGATTCAAGACCCTGTTTCCTTATTTGAACCGATTTATAATGATGGCGGCGACCCGATTTACGTAATGGACCAATTAAGCGACGAACGTAACCGCGACAGCCAATGGATCGAAGAAATTGCGCTAAAAGAAGGGCTGCGGCGCCTTAACGAAAGAGAAAAAATGATTATTCGCAAACGCTTTTTTCAAGGAAAAACGCAAATGGAAGTTGCTGAAGAAATCGGAATTTCCCAGGCACAAGTTTCGCGGTTAGAAAAAGCGGCGATTCGACAAATGAATAAAAACATTCAAGTATAAGAGCTGTTCGTTCAGCTCTTTTCTTTTTTACATAAGCCGCTATATACATTCATATAGTTATGAATAAGAGGAGAAAGCGGGGGATTTTACAATGATGAGAATTTCCGAATTTCAATCGAAAGACATTGTCAATGTGGCAAACGGCAAAAAGTTGGGAAATATTGGCGATATCGATATCGATTTAGAGACAGGAAAAATACGCTCATTAATCATTTTAGGGGCAGGAAAAGTGCTCGGGTTATTCGGACGCGAAGAAGCAGTTGTCATCCCGTGGCAAAATATCGTCAAAATTGGTGCGGACGTTATTTTAGTCCGTTTGAACGACAGCGAGTAGAAACGGATTAAATGATAAATAATGGTTATCACGTTTAAGCAAACTATGATAAAATAGGAAAAAAAGTGATAAAAATCAACAAAAAAAGCATGAGGTTGGCGAACATGTCTGACATTTTTCAACAAGTAGACAAGGAGCTGCTGTTACTGCAGCCGTCGTATCCGTTCACCGAAGTAACGGCTGGCTTTACGACAAAACACGGTGGGATGAGCAGCGGTGCGTTTGCGACATTCAATTTAGGNCTGCATGTCGGCGACGACCGTGCTGTCGTTGTCCGCAACCGCCAGCGTTTGGCGGATTTGTTGCAATTTCCGCTTGAGNGATGGATCTGTTGCGAGCAAATACATGGCGCCCGCATTGAAAAGGTCAAAGCTAGCCAAAACGGAAGAGGAGCGGCAGATTATTCATCCGCCATAGCGGGTACGGATGGTTTATATACAGACGAAGCAGGAGTGCTGATTGCTTTATGCTTTGCCGACTGCGTACCGCTTTATTTTATTGCGCCAAAACATGGCATGATCGGGCTTGCCCATGCCGGATGGAAAGGAACGGTAAANAATATTGCTGGAGAAATGGTCCGGCTTTGGCAGGAGCGAGAGCATATTCCNCTTGCTGANNTCTATGTGGCGATCGGTCCTTCGATTGGCGCTTGCTGCTATGTAGTCGATGACCGCGTAATTGTGCATGTGGATCGCGTTTTACAGGGAGAACAGCCGCTTCCGTATCGGCAAGTAAGCCCTGGTCAATATGCGCTTGATTTAAAAGCATTGAATCAAATGCTGCTAATGAAGGCAGGCATCCGTAAAGACCATATTTACGTTTCTTCATACTGCACAAGCTGTGCCGATCATTTGTTTTTCTCCCATCGCCGCGATCAAGGCAAAACGGGGAGNATGATGGCGTTTATCGGCAGGAAGGAGGAAAAATGATGACGGTTCGCGACAATTTAGCCATAATTCGCGAAAATATTGAAGCAGCATGCCAGCGCGCCGGACGCGACCCTGCCGACATTCGCATCGTCGCCGTGACGAAATATGTAAGTGTAGAGCGGGCGCGCGAGGCGCTAGAAGCCGGCATTACCGATTTAGGCGAAAACCGCGACGATGGACTGCTGCAAAAATATAGCGTGTTGGGAGACAAAGCGACATGGCATTTTATCGGCACCCTGCAGTCGCGAAAAGTAAAAAATATCATTGATAAAGTCGACTATATTCATTCGCTGGATCGCATGTCGCTGGCGAAAGAAATTGAAAAGCGGGCGACAAAGCCGGTAAAATGCTTTGTGCAAGTAAATGTTTCCGGCGAAGCAACGAAACATGGACTAGCCGTGGACGAAGTCATTCCTTTTATTGAGCAGCTGCACGATTTTTCCCATATTCAAGTGGTTGGCTTAATGACGATGGCGCCTTATACCGATGACGAAGCGGTATTGCGGGCGTGTTTCCGTCGATTAAAATTGTTGCAAGAAAATGTACAAGCATTACAGATTGCCAATGTACCATGCACGGAATTGTCGATGGGAATGTCCAATGATTATGTGATTGCCATCGAGGAAGGGGCAACATTCATTCGGCTTGGCACAGCGCTAGTCGGCAAACAATTTTAGGAGGTGGAACCGATGGGTTTAATAAAAAAATTCAAAGATTATTTTTTAGAGGAAGACTATGAGGAGTATGAAGAAGAATATGAAGAGGAATATGGGGAAGTGGAAGAAGCGCATCCGCCTGCAAAGGGAAACGCAAAAGCGAATGTCGTAAGCTTGCAAAGCGTGCAAAAGTCATCGAAAGTCATATTAATTGAGCCGCGGGCATACGCGGAGGCGCAGGAAATCGCCGATCATTTAAAAAACCGGCGCGCGGTGATTGTCAATTTACAGCGGATTCAGCACGAGCAGGCGAAACGAATCGTCGACTTTTTAAGCGGCACGGTATACGCGATTGGCGGCGATATTCAGCAAGTCGGCACGAAAATTTTTTTATGCACGCCAGACAACGTCGATGTCAGTGGCTCGATTTCGATTGATAGCGAGGACGATAGAACAATAAAGAGGTGGTAGCCGTTTATGGACAGCTTGCTTTGGTTTTTGACAACATTGATTCAAATTTATTCGTATGCGCTTATTATTTATATTTTGATGTCGTGGTTTCCAAACGCCCGCGACACGAAAATCGGGCAGATGCTAGCGTTGATTTGCGAGCCGTATTTAGAGCCGTTTCGCCGNATTATCCCGCCGATTGGGATGATTGATGTGTCGCCGATCGTCGCTTTTTTGGTGCTGGAATTTGCGACAAGGGGGCTGCATGCCTTGTTTTATATGTTAAATTTAGTGTAGGGGAATCCATAAGCGGGTTCCTTTCTTCATGAAAATTAAGGAGTGAACCAATGGAAATATATCAGCATTTTCGCAAGGAGGAGCATCATTTTATTGACCAGGTGCTTGAGTGGCAAGAAGCGGTCAAACGGCAGTACGCTCCTAAGCTCACCGATTTTTTAGATCCGCGCGAGCAGCAGATTGTCGAAAGCGTCATCGGCCGCGATGACGAAGTCCGCGTTTCCTTTTTCGGCGGCGCCCCGTTGGTGGAACGGAAGCGGGCGCTTCTGTACCCGCCGTATTTTCAGCCGAGAGAAGAAGATTATGAAATTGCCTTATTTGAAGTCCATTATCCGAGCAAATTTGTCAGCTTGGAGCATCGGCAAGTGTTAGGGGCGCTGATGTCGCTTGGTTTAAGGCGNGGAAAATTTGGCGATATTTTGTGCAAAGANGAACAAATACAATTTCTTGCGGCAAACGAGGTAGCGGAGTATGTCCGNCTTCATTTGCATGCAATCGGCAATGCGACAGTTTCGTTAGAACAAAAACCTCTTTCAGACATCCTGATGCTGGAAGAAACGTGGCAAGAGGCGCTGATTACCGTTTCGTCATTGCGGTTAGACGCGATCTTGTCCCAAGCTTTTCACGTCTCGCGGCAGAAAATGCAATCCGCTATTGAAAACGGGCTTGTCAAAGTCAATTGGAAAGTAATCGAGCAGNCGCATTTTGAATGCAGGCAAGGAGATGTTCTTTCGGCGCGCGGATTTGGCCGCTGTAAAATCATGGACATTGAGGGAAAGACAAAAAAAGAAAAGTGGCTTATCCGCATCGGCCTGCAAAAATAATCGAATAATGGCAGGAATTTATAGAGCAATGTCGAATGATAAGNAAAGGAACTATGCAAACGGAGGTGGCCATTGTGCCTTTAACGCCATTAGATATTCATAATAAAGAATTTAGCCGTGGGTTTCGCGGCTATAATGAAGATGAAGTCAATGAGTTTCTTGATCAAGTGATTAAAGACTACGAAATGGTGATTCGCGAAAAAAAGCAACTGGAAGAAAAGGTAACGGAATTGACGGAAAAGCTCAATCACTTTACAAATATAGAGGAAACATTGAACAAATCGATTCTCGTCGCCCAAGAAACGGCGGAAGAAATAAAGCGCAACGCGGAAAGAGAAGCGAAGCTCATCATTAAAGAGGCGGAGAAAAACGCGGAGCGCATCATTAGCGAGGCGCTGGCGAAGTCGCGGAAAATCGTGATGGAAATTGAAGATTTAAAGCGGCAGTCGAGAGTGCTTCGCACCCGTTTCCGCATGCTGGTCGAAGCGCAGCTTGAAATGCTAAATAGCAGCGACTGGGACGATTTAATGGAATTTAAAGTACCGGAAGTGGATGCAGAAAAAAAAGAAGAGCTGTCGCAATCTTGACGGCAGCCGATTTTTTCGCATATAATATCCAATAAAACGGACATATGTACTGACGATGAAAGGGACAGTAGCTCTTTCACCGCTTATTACAGCGAGCTGGGGATGGTGGAAGCCCGGCATAAGCGAAAGAGTGAAGATCACCCTGGAGTTCCATGCCGAACGGAAAAGAAGTAGGCCATGGCGCGTCATTCACGTTACGAATGCAAAGTGGGCTATGTGATACATAGTCAATAAGGGTGGTACCGCGAGACCGTTCTCGTCCCTTTTTGGGAGAGGGCGGTTTTTTCTATTTTGCGATACGACCGCTTTTCTGATAANAAAGGCGCTCTTTTACCGCCATGGCGGGGAGCCGTGGAAAAAGCNTCATTATCTGCTTCTGTCACGAACATATGGCAATGCCTTNTCNACATGGATGATAGATCATACGATNCAAGGAGGAATGAATATGGATTATAAAGAAACNCTGTTAATGCCGCAGACCGACTTTCCGATGCGCGGCAATTTGCCAAAACGAGAGCCGGAAATGCAAAAGAAATGGGAAGAAATGGACATTTACCGCAAAGTGCAGGAACGGACAAAAGGCCGACCGCTGTTTGTGCTTCATGACGGCCCGCCGTATGCCAACGGCGATATTCATATGGGGCATGCTTTAAATAAAATTTTAAAAGATATTATCGTCCGCTATAAATCAATGAGCGGCTATTGTGCACCATATGTTCCGGGCTGGGATACGCATGGTCTGCCGATTGAAACGGCGCTTGCAAAAAAAGGCGTCGACCGCAAATCGATGAGCGTTGCGGAATTCCGCAAGCTTTGCGAGCAATACGCCTACGAACAAATCGATAACCAGCGCAAGCAATTTAAGCGCCTTGGCGTGCGCGGCGACTGGGAAAACCCATATATTACGCTGAAACCGGAATATGAAGCACAGCAAATTAAAGTGTTTGGCGAAATGGCGAAAAAAGGGCTGATTTATAAGGGCTTAAAGCCGGTTTATTGGTCTCCGTCAAGCGAATCGGCATTGGCGGAAGCAGAAATTGAGTATAAAGACAAACGTTCGCCATCGATTTATGTCGCGTTTTCGGTCAAAGATGGAAAAGGCGTATTGGATGGAGACGAAAAAATTGTGATCTGGACGACGACGCCATGGACGATCCCGGCCAACTTGGCGATCGCGGTTCATCCGGATTTGGCCTATCAAGTCGTGGAAACAAACGGCCAAAAATACGTTGTTGCCGCCGCATTGCTAGAAGCAGTTGCCAAAGAAATCGGCTGGGATGAGTGGAATGTGGTAAAAACGGTCAAAGGCAAAGATTTAGAGTACGTCGTGGCCAAACATCCGTTTTATGACCGCGATTCTTTAGTCGTCTGCGGGGAACATGTAACGACAGACGCCGGTACGGGCTGCGTCCACACCGCGCCTGGACATGGGGAAGACGACTTTATCGTTGGGCAAAAATACGGTCTCGGCGTGCTCTGCCCGGTTGATGAGCGCGGCTATATGACGAGCGAAGCGCCAGGCTTTGAAGGAATGTTTTACGATGAGGCAAACAAAGCGATTACACAAAAATTAGAGGAAGTCGGTGCGCTGTTAAAGCTTGGGTTTATTACGCACTCGTATCCGCACGACTGGCGTACGAAACAACCGACGATTTTCCGNGCGACAACACAGTGGTTTGCATCCATTGATAAAATCCGCGGTGAATTGCTCCAAGCCATTAAAGAAACAAAATGGATTCCGGAATGGGGTGAAATCCGCATCCATAATATGATCCGCGATCGCGGCGACTGGTGCATTTCCCGTCAGCGTGCATGGGGCGTGCCGATTCCGGTCTTTTACGGAGAAAACGGCGAGCCGATCATTACCGATGAAACGATCGAACACGTATCGAATTTATTCCGCCAATATGGTTCGAATGTTTGGTTTGAACGCGAAGCAAAAGACTTGCTGCCGGAAGGATTTACCCATCCGTCCAGCCCGAACGGCATCTTTACGAAAGAAACAGACATTATGGACGTATGGTTTGATTCCGGTTCTTCGCATCAAGCGGTTCTTGTAGAACGTGAGGATTTGCAGCGCCCGGCCGATTTATACTTAGAAGGTTCGGACCAATACCGAGGCTGGTTTAACTCGTCGCTGTCCACGGCGGTTGCTGTTACCGGAAAAGCACCGTATAAAGCGGTGTTAAGCCATGGTTTTGTTCTTGACGGCGAAGGGCGGAAAATGAGCAAGTCGCTTGGCAACGTGGTCGTGCCGGCGAAAGTAATGGAACAGCTTGGCGCCGACATTTTGCGGCTTTGGGTCGCTTCCGTCGATTATCAAGCTGACGTTCGNATTTCNGACAGCATTTTAAAACAAGTTTCCGAAGTGTATCGCAAAATTCGCAANACATTCCGCTTTATGCTCGGCAACTTGTTTGACTTTAACCCGGAAACCGATGCCGTTTCGGTGAACGAATTGCGCGAAGTCGACCGCTATATGCTCGCTAAATTAAACCGGTTGATTGAAAAAGTAAAACATTCATACGAAACGTATGATTTTGCGGCGATTTACCATGATGTGAACCATTTCTGCACCGTCGATTTAAGCGCGTTTTATTTAGATTTTGCCAAGGATATTTTATATATTGAAGCGGCCAATGACCGCGCCCGCCGCTCGATTCAAACGGTCTTATACGAAACGGTTGTCGCGTTGACGAAGCTGGTCGCGCCGATTTTGCCGCATACGGCTGATGAAGTATGGGAGCACATTCCAAACCGGAAAGAAAAAGCGGAAAGCGTTCAGCTTGTCGATATGCCGGAACCGGTGGCGCTCGATGGCGAAGACGAGTTGATCGCCAAATGGGATGCGTTTATGAACTTACGCGATGATGTGCTTAAAGCGCTAGAGGTGGCGCGCAATGAAAAAGTGATTGGCAAATCATTAACGGCAAGCGTTGCCGTTTATCCAACAGACAACGCGCGGCAGCTGCTGCAATCTATTTCCGAAGACTTAAAACAATTATTTATCGTATCTGAATTCACGATTGCCGGCGATTATGATCAAGCGCCAGAAGAGGCGCAAAAATTGGCCAATGTCGCGGTCATCGTCAAACCAGCAGAAGGAGAAACATGCGAGCGCTGCTGGGTGGTGACGCCGGAAGTAGGAAAAGATGCAGATCATCCGACATTATGTCCGCGCTGCGCCCATATTGTGAAAGAACATTATTCCGCCTAAAGCCGGCGGAGCTGCCGAAACTGCGGCGGCTCCGCTGTTTTTATCGCATCATCCAATTGTCTATCATTGCCTGATTATGCTACAATGCATTAGGTATGAGGAGGTATAAGCAGTTTTTAAACATCTATCATGTAGATATCTCCTGTTATTGGACGTGGAGAGGTCGATGTTCTCCATCTTATGATAAAAAATTATCTCCCCCTTCCTCATGTAAAAAGGAAATGAAGAAGATTTAGCGAATATATGTTCTCAAAGATCCAAACAAGGGGGGAAGGCAAGGAGATGAAAACGGCTCGGGGGATGAAAATCGTTTCCGATGATGAAACACAACTTCACTCATTAGGCGAGTTGATGCGCGTCTTTGGTTCCGCGAAGCGATACGCGTTCAACCGTTTGCTGGAGGGAAGGGGCGCAAAAGACATCATCAAGCACCTCCCGCACCAATTTCGGCTTAACAAACGGTATGCCGAAGATGCGGTCTTGCTTGTTCAATCACTGATTTCTTCTCAACGTGAGTTGCTTCCAACGCGTTTGGAGGATGTGCAGGCGAAAATTCATCCAATCAAAAGTGTTTTACTGTCATGAACTCGAATATGTGCGAGCGGATAAACGAAACAACATCGTTGGAGAAACCGTACGAGATGTGTATGACTGGCTGCTTCAAGAAAATGTCGGGGCAGTGGTCATCGAAAACATTCAACTAAGACAGCAGCATGATACGGACAAACGATTCAATCGCCTCACCCATAATTTTAAAAAGAAAAAGCTGACGGAAATGATCGTCCGTCGGGGGATGCGGCTTGGGTTTCGCGTCAAAAAAGTGAATCCGGCGTATACCAGCGTCATCGGGCGTTTCAAGTATATGAAAAAGTATGGGTTATCCATCCATGAAAGCGCCGCTTTGGTGATTGGCAGACGGGGATTAGGGTATCAGGAACGATTGCCAAAAGAACTCATTCACATCATAAAAACGAAAGTGAAGCGCCATTTGATTGCC
>JGI1652J44930_10000926_pt1 | contig 11276 bp, 7 predicted proteins | sample NewIslsDNAsample_FD_44930 | JGI IMG/M metagenome (IMG submission 44930)
ATCAAAAATATTCGCGTGGCGTTCCGCTTGGCGATTTAAAAGTGATCGGAAAAACGGATCGGACAGGCACGATCATCCGCTTTCTTCCTGATCCGGAAATTTTTACGGAAACGACCGAATTTGATTTTGAAATTTTGAAAATGCGTCTGCGCGAACTTGCTTATTTAAATCGCGGCTTGACGATCGAAGCGATCGATAAACGTCCGGACGAAGTGCAGCATTTGAAATTCCATTATGAAGGCGGAATCAAATCTTACGTTCAGCATTTAAACCGTGCACGCGAAGTGCTGCATGAAGAGCCGATTTTTATCGAAGGCGAACGCAACGGCATCGCTGTCGAAATTGCCCTTCAGTACAACGACGGATATACGAGCAACATTTATTCGTTTGCGAACAACATCAAAACGCATGAAGGCGGAACGCATGAAGTTGGATTTCGGACAGCGTTGACGCGAATTATCAACGATTATGCGCGCAAAAGCGGTTTGCTGAAAGAAAATGATGACAATCTGTTAGGCGATGACGTCCGCGAAGGAATTACAGCGATCATTTCTGTAAAACATCCGAACCCGCAATTCGAAGGACAGACAAAAACGAAACTTGGAAATGCCGATGCAAGAACGGCTACCGAATCGATCTTCAGCGAAGAGTTTTCCAAATTTTTGCTTGAAAATCCTTCTGTCGCCCGTCAGATCGTTGAAAAAGGGATTTTAGCCGCAAGAGCGCGTTTGGCTGCAAAAAAAGCGCGTGAACTGACGCGCAGAAAAAATGCGCTGGAAGTCAGCTCTTTGCCGGGAAAACTTGCTGACTGTTCGTCGAAAGATGCATCGATTTCGGAATTGTACATCGTTGAGGGTGATTCTGCGGGCGGATCGGCAAAAACGGGGAGAGATCGCCATTTCCAAGCGATTTTGCCATTGCGCGGAAAAATTTTAAACGTGGAAAAAGCACGGCTCGATAAAATTTTGTCGAACAATGAAATCCGTACGCTGATTACGGCGATTGGAACGGGGATCGGAGAAGATTTTGACATTGAAAAAGCGCGCTATCATAAAATTTTCATCATGACGGATGCGGACGTTGATGGCGCTCACATTCGCACGCTATTGTTAACATTCTTCTACCGATACATGCGCCCGTTAATTGAAAAAGGCTATATTTACATCGCACAGCCTCCTTTGTATCAAATTAAACAGGGAAAAACGGTTCGTTACGCTTATAGCGACCGTGAACGCGATCAAATTTTGGCTGAACTTGGAGATAAGCCGAAACCGGAAATTCAAAGGTACAAAGGTTTGGGAGAAATGAATCCGGAGCAGCTTTGGGAAACGACGATGGATCCAAAAACGAGAACCGTCTTGCAAGTCAATCTTGAAGATGCGATTGAAGCGGATGAAGTTTTTAATATTTTAATGGGAGATAAAGTGGAACCGAGACGGGAGTTTATCCAGGAAAATGCTCAATACGTGAAAAATTTAGATATTTAAAGTTGGTCGGTTAGTGTCTTTAAGTAGAGACGGAGGTAAACTTTATGTCGGAAATCAATAAACCAGGTGCAAGAGTTGAAGAAGTAAATATTAGCCAGGAAATGCGGACATCATTTTTAGACTACGCAATGAGCGTAATTGTCAGCCGGGCGCTTCCTGATGTTCGCGACGGGCTGAAACCGGTTCATCGGAGAATTTTGCACGCGATGAACGAACTGGGCATGACTGCTGATAAACCGTATAAAAAATCAGCGAGAATTGTCGGCGATGTAATCGGGAAATACCATCCGCACGGCGATGCAGCTGTTTATGATGCGATGGTTCGGATGGCGCAGGATTTTAACTGCCGCTACATGCTTATTGACGGACACGGAAACTTTGGTTCGGTGGACGGCGACCCAGCAGCGGCGATGCGCTATACGGAAGCAAGAATGTCTAAAATTGCAATGGAGCTTGTTCGCGACATCAATAAAGATACGATCGACTTTCAAGATAACTACGATGGCTCCGAACAAGAACCTGTCGTACTGCCGGCGCGTTTTCCTAACCTGTTAGTTAACGGTGCATCTGGAATAGCGGTTGGCATGGCAACGAACATTCCGCCGCACCATTTAGGTGAAGTGATCGATGGATTGCTGGCGTTGAGCCGGAATCCTGACATTAGTGTGTCTGAATTGATGGAATTTATTCCTGGTCCTGATTTTCCAACGGCCGGAATCATTCTTGGAAAAGATGGCATTCGCAGGGCGTATGAGACGGGCAGAGGCACGATAATCATACAGGCAAAAGCGGAAATTATTGAAAACGAAAGCGGAACGAAAACGATTATCGTCAGTGAATTGCCATATCAGGTCAACAAAGCGAAATTNATCGAAAAAATCGCTGAACTCGTTCGCGAGAAGAAAATTGATGGAATTACGCATTTAGCTGATGAATCCGACCGCAACGGAATGCGGATCGTCATCGAAGTTCGCCGCGATGCAAACGCGAACGTCGTTTTAAACAATTTGTACAAGCTGACGGCGATGCAGACGAGTTTTGGCATCAATATGCTTGCGCTCGTTGACGGGCGTCCGAAAGTGCTTTCGTTAAAAGAATGTCTCAAGCACTATCTGGATCATCAAAAAGTCGTTATTCGCAGACGGACGCAATTCGATTTGAACCGTGCAGAAGATCGGGCGCATATTCTCGAAGGCTTAAGAATTGCGCTTGATCACATTGACGAAGTGATTGCGCTCATCCGTTCTTCAAAAACGACTGAAATTGCGCGCGAAAACTTAATGTCTCGTTTTTCATTAAGCGAAAAGCAAGCGCAAGCGATTCTCGATATGCGTTTGCAGCGCCTCACTGGTCTGGAGCGCGATAAAATTGAAAATGAATATGCAGAACTGCTAAAGCTGATTGCGGAATTAAAAGCGATTTTGGCGGATGAAGAAAAAGTGTTGAATATCATTCGCGAAGAGCTGACCGAAATTAAAGAAAAATTTGCTGATGAACGCCGTACGGTTATCCAGGAAGACTACAGTTCGATCGAAGATGAAGATTTAATTCCGAAAGAAAATATTATCATTACGATGACGCATAACGGCTATATCAAACGCCTTCCTGTCGATACGTACCGGAGCCAGCGCAGAGGCGGACGCGGCGTGCAAGGCATGGGAACGAACGAAGGAGATTTTGTCGAACATTTATTTACGACTTGTACGCATGATACGGTTCTGTTTTTCACAAACAAAGGCAAAGTGTACCGTTTAAAAGGATATGAAATTCCTGATTTTGGCCGGACAGCGAAAGGGATTCCGATCATCAACCTGCTTGAGATCGAAAAAGACGAACATATTACAGCGGTGATTCCGATCCGTGAATTTAAAGAAGGCAACTATTTGCTGTTCGTAACGAAACAGGGAATTACGAAACGTACGGAACTGCCAGCATTTTCAAATATTCGCCGCGGCGGTTTAATCGCACTTCATTTCCGTGAAGATGACGAATTGATCGATGTTCGTTTAACGGATGGAAAAAAAGATGTCATCATCGGAACGAAAAAAGGAATGGCGATTCGTTTCAAAGAACAGGAAGTTCGTGCAATGGGAAGAACGGCTACCGGCGTGCGCGGCATCCGCCTTCAACCAGGCGATGAAGTCATCGGTGCAGGCATTATCGAAGATGATGAAGACGTGCTTGTCGTAACCGAAAACGGATTTGGCAAACGCACTCCTGCAAGTGAATACCGCGTCCAAGGCCGCGGCGGCGTCGGCATTAAAACGGTGAACATTACTGAACGCAACGGTGATGTTGTTGCATTAATCACCGTTACGGAAAGTGAAGATGTGATGGTGATTACCGAAGGCGGCATTTTAATCCGCACGTCAGTCAGCGGCATTTCGAAAATGGGCAGAAATACGCAAGGTGTAATGCTTATCCGCTTGAGCGAAGGCGAAAAAGTCAGCTCGGTAGCGTTGGTCCACGATGAAGATGAAGAAGAGCAGGAAGACGAATAACGGTTAACGAAGCTTGTTAAAGCTTCGTTTTTTTATGGCTAAATATTGGGAAAGCAAGAAAGGCGTTTTTGTTTCGCTTATCGTTAAAAAATGCTGGATGAACGGGAGATCGTAATTTGAAAAATGATGAAACAATTCATACCACCATTCGGTTTCATAGCGGCAAATCATGCTTAAATTGTAAAGCAGCAAATAGTGGACGACGATTTCATGGATCGGCTCAAACAGCTGGCGTTTCAACGGAATGTAATATTCGCCGTTGCTATGGTAAAAAAAGGGCAAGCAGCCGGTCGGATGAATCGCCCGGTTTAACTCGATGCGAAGCAAATTTTTTGTTTTTTCCTGATGGACGTTCATGTTTAAAAACGTTTTCAGCCGGTTTTCCGTCATATGCAAATGATCGAGCAATGAATCCGTTATTTCGTATGCATCATCGCTAATTTTCCTAAGTTTTTCGCTTGGTTTTTGCATATTGCACTGTAAAAAAATTGCATTCATTTCAGGGATTCTTGCAAACAACGACAGCATGTCGATGCGCTCGTTCGTCACTTCCTGATGGAGTGCAAATGTCAAAAAATGCTGCAGCAATCCGTTTTTCTGAATTTTTACTTCGTCTTGCAAAAATTGATAATTGCGTTTTTTCCGTTTTCTCGTCGATACGCCGTGAGCCAAGACGGTCGTCGTTGCCGGATATGTTGGGTCAACTGTAAGCAGACACGCTTTCATCAGCTGGATCATGCCGTAAAACAGCAAAATTGGTTTCATTTCATCAGCTGCTTGATTTGCAAGCAGATAATATTTTTTTCCGTGTTCGATGTAATAAATGAACGGATAGCAATTTTCGTAGCTTTTTAATTCCGCATCTGAAATCGCAAGTTCAGTGTAACAGTTTTTTAAAAACGAGCGGACGACAGAAGTGGACAAAAACGGGTGAAATAAAGCCCAGATATGCATAAAAACACCTCAAAATCGTTGAAATTCTCTAACAACTATTTGTTATCTTGACAGTATTTTTCCCAATTGATAAGCTACTAATTAAATTTCAAGATATCTATGCCAAAAAAATGTTTCAATATAGATTTTCTCCCCAGCAATACGAAAAATGAAAAAAGGAGATGCTTACTCTGTGTGGGAAGACAAGTTTGTAAAAGAAAGTCTAACGTTCGATGATGTCCTGTTAATCCCCCAACGTTCATCTGTATTGCCCCGAGATGTGTCCGTAAAAACGAAATTGAGTGAAAAGATCCAGCTAAACATTCCAATCATCAGTGCAGGAATGGATACGGTAACCGAAACGGAAATGGCGATTGCGATCGCGCGTCAAGGCGGGCTCGGAATCATTCATAAAAACATGTCAATCGATGAGCAAGCGGAAATGGTTGATCGCGTCAAACGTTCCGAAAGCGGAGTTATTACCGATCCTTTTTATTTAACGCCCGATCATCGCGTGTATGATGCCGAGCATTTAATGAGCAAATACCGGATTTCCGGTGTGCCGATCGTCGATGAAAACCGCAAGCTTGTCGGAATTATAACAAACCGGGATATGCGGTTTGTAGAGGATTATTCGATAAAAATTCGCGAGGTAATGACGAAAGAAAATCTCGTTACCGCTCCTGTTGGAACGACGTTAAAAGAAGCGGAAAAAATTTTACAGAAATATAAAATCGAAAAATTGCCGCTCGTTGACAACAATGGAATTTTAAAAGGTTTGATTACGATTAAAGATATTGAAAAAGTCATTCAATATCCAAATTCAGCAAAAGATGCTCAAGGAAGATTGCTTGCCGGTGCTGCGATCGGAGTAACGAGCGATACGTTTCAGCGGGCGGACAAGCTCATTGAAGCGGGCGTTGACGTCATTGTCGTTGATACTGCTCACGGTCATTCCGAAGGCGTTCTTCAAACGGTTCATGAACTGAGAAAACGATATCCAGATCTCGATATTATCGCTGGCAATGTTGCGACTGCAGAAGGTACGCGCGATCTGATTGAAGCGGGTGCGAATATTGTAAAGGTCGGAATCGGTCCAGGTTCCATTTGTACGACTCGCGTGATTGCCGGAGTCGGAGTGCCACAAATTACAGCGATTTATGATTGCGCGATGGAAGCGGAAAAACATGGCGTTGCGATCATTGCTGACGGTGGAATTAAATATTCTGGAGATATTGTCAAAGCGATTGCAGCTGGTGCACATGCCGTCATGCTTGGAAGTTTGCTTGCAGGAACGGAAGAAAGTCCGGGTGAAACAGAAATTTTCCAAGGACGCCAATTCAAGGTCTATCGTGGAATGGGTTCGGTTGCAGCGATGGAGAAAGGCAGCAGCGATCGCTATTTCCAGGAAAATAATAAAAAGCTCGTTCCAGAAGGAATTGAAGGCCGTGTTCCGTTTAAAGGACCGCTTGCAGATACGATTTATCAGCTTGTTGGCGGACTGAAAGCCGGCATGGGTTATTGCGGAACGCCTACGATTGAAGATTTGCGCAAAAACGGCAAGTTTACAAAAATTACGAACGCTGGATTGAAAGAAAGCCATCCACATGACGTTCAAATTACAAAAGAAGCGCCAAACTATTATATCAACTGATTCCAATTTGATAGAGGTCTTATTCCTCTATCAAATTTATTTTTATTTATGTTAGAATATCAGAGGTGCTAGTATTGGGGGGATGAAAAAATGAAGCAAATGCGCACGTTCAGCTTGTTCGTATTCACACTGGCGTTTTTAAGTTTATTTGCGTTTACAACGGATGTTCAAGCTGAAGATAGTCTCGATATTCAAGCGGAAGCGGCAATTTTAATCGATGCGGATTCGGGAAGAATTTTATATGAAAAAAATGCCGATAAAAAGCTTGGCATTGCCAGCATGACGAAAATGATGACTGAATATCTCGTGTTAGATGCGATAAAAGAGAAAAAAATTTCTTGGGATCAGGAAGTCACAATTAGCGACTATGCGCATCAGGTTTCACAAAACTACGATTTGTCGAATGTTCCGTTGCTAACGGATGTGAAATATACCGTAAAAGAATTGTATGAAGCGATGGCGATTTATTCTGCAAACGGGGCAACAATTGCGCTTGCGGAACATATCGCAGGTTCTGAAGCAAAATTCGTGCAAATGATGAATGAAAAAGCGAAAAAGCTTGGTTTGGACGTGACGTTCGTCAATACGACGGGGTTAAACAATAAAGATTTGTACGGCAAGCATCCTGCAGGAGAAGAAAATGAAGAAAATATGATGTCCGCGCGTTCAACAGCGAGACTCGCATTCCATCTTCTTCGTGATCATCCAAACGTTTTGGAAACCGCCAGCATTCCGAGAAAACAGTTTACGAAAGGCGTCGATAGCCCGATTGAAATGTTAAACTGGAACTGGATGTTGGAAGGACTTGACCTTGCTTATCCAGGGGTTGACGGGTTAAAAACAGGTTCGACTGATCTCGCCGGATTTGCATTTACAGGCACGGTGAAAAAAGGCGATATGCGGTTTATTTCAGTTGTTATGAAAACCGATTCGCATGTTGCGCGGTTTAGAGAAACGAAAAAATTGTATGACTGGGGATTTAGCCAGTTTTCAAAACAAGAAATCATACCGAAAGGCTATAAATTTAAAAAAGCAGTGCCGGTTTCGAAAGGAAAACAGAAAGAAGTAAAAGTTCAAGCAAAAACTTCCCTAAGTATGATCGTCCGCAGTAATGAAAAAGATAAATATAAACCGGAATTTACGTTAGATGAAAAGAAACTGAATGACGGCAAGTTGGTCGCCCCGTTTTCAAAAGATGATAAAATTGGAACCGTTTCGGTAAAATATACGGGTGATGAAAAAGATTACGGCTTTATTACGGATGATGGCGCAACGGTTGATCTTGTTGCGGCAGAAGATGTCAAAAAAGCGAATTGGTTTATTTTAACGCTGCGTTCCATCGGTGATTTCTTCGGAAAATTGTGGGATTAAATTACTGAGTAAATCGATATGTTTTTATTGTTATAAAGTGATTTTTTTAGTAAACTATATGCTATATAGTTTATTCAGTCCCATGGGAGGAATCACAATGGCGAAGCAATACGGTACAAAAACACGCTTGAAAGAATTTAAAAAAGGCGGCGTAATTATGGACGTCGTCAATGCTGAACAAGCAAAAATTGCGGAAGCGAGCGGTGCAATCGCAGTTATGGCTTTGGAACGCGTGCCTGCAGATATCCGCGCTGCCGGTGGAGTCGCACGCATGGCTGATCTTTCAGTCGTGGAAGAAGTGTTAAATGCCGTATCGATTCCAGTTATGGCGAAAGTGAGAATCGGACATTACGTTGAAGCGAGAGTTCTCGAATCGATCGGCATCGACTATATCGATGAAAGTGAAGTATTGACACCTGCTGATGAAGAGCATCATATTGATAAGCGGAAATTTGACGTACCTTTCGTATGCGGTGCAAGAGATCTTGGGGAAGCGTTAAGACGCATTGGTGAAGGTGCATCAATGCTGCGTACGAAAGGGGAAGCAGGAACAGGAAACGTCGTTGAAGCAGTTCGCCATATGCGGCTCGTTCAAAAGCAAATTCGCCAGGTTGCCAACATGTCAGAAGATGAACTGATGGCGGAAGCGAAAAAATTGCAAGCACCGTTTGAACTGCTTTTACAAGTAAAAGAGTTAGGACGTTTGCCTGTCGTAAACTATGCAGCTGGCGGCGTTGCGACTCCTGCTGATGCAGCATTGATGATGGAGCTCGGTGCAGATGGAGTGTTCGTTGGTTCTGGCATATTTAAATCAGAAAATCCAGAACGCTATGCACGTGCGATTGTACAAGCAGCCGAAAACTATCAAGATTATGACTTGATTGCGAAGCTGTCAAAAGATTTAGGTGCAGCGATGAAAGGAATCGACATCGCTACGCTTGATCCATCACAACGCATGCAAGAACGCGGATGGTAAAAAGCAAATAAGCAAAAAGCGATGACAGGAAATAGTAGCAAAAAGTGTTTGCTCAGAGAGTCGGTGGCTGCTGCGAACCGATCAAACGCTTTTTGTGAATCCATCCTGGAGTGAAATGCCGAACCTTTCAGTAAGCATTTCCGGCAAAGAGCCGTTATCTCTTCGAGTGGCAATTGAAGTTTTTTCAATTGCAATTAGAGTGGCACCACGGGAATGCTCTCGTCTCTAGGTATGGGGACGAGAGTTTTTATTTAATAATATTTGAAGGAGGTAATCAAACATGATTGATGTTCGTCGTTTACGTGAAAATTTTGAGGAAATAAAAGAAATTTTAGCACATCGCGGCGAAGAATTGGGCGATCTCGACAAATTTGAAGAACTCGATCGGAAACGGCGTACATTGATTCGCGAAACGGAGCAATTGAAACAGGTCAGAAATGAAGTTTCAAAAAAAATTGCTGAGTTAAAGCGCGAAAAGAAAAATGCGGATGAATTGATTTTGGAAATGCGCACCGTCGGAGATAAAATTAAAGCATTTGATGACGAGTTGCGCGAAGTGGAAGAAGAACTGCAGCAAATCTTGCTGCAAATTCCAAACATACCGCATGAAAGCGTGCCGGTTGGAAAAGATGAAAACGACAACGTCGAGATTCGCAAATGGGGAGAACTGCCTCAATTTTCTTTTGAACCGAAGCCGCATTGGGAAATTGCGGATCGCTTGAATATTTTAGATTTTGAACGGGCTGCGAAAGTGACTGGAAGCCGGTTTGTCTTTTATAAAGGACTCGGGGCCCGGCTTGAGAGAGCATTAATCAATTTTATGCTGGATTTGCATGTCGATGAACACGGATATGAAGAAGTGCTTCCGCCGTATTTGGTCAATCGTACGAGCATGATCGGAACGGGACAGCTTCCAAAGTTTGAAGAAGATGCTTTTCTCGTTGAGGAAGAAGATTACTTTTTAATTCCAACGGCGGAAGTGCCGGTAACCAACTTGCATCGCGATGAAATTTTGGATGCAAACGATTTGCCGATTGCGTATGCGGCATACAGTGCATGCTTCCGTTCAGAAGCCGGAGCGGCAGGACGGGATACGCGCGGACTCATTCGTCAGCATCAGTTTAACAAAGTCGAACTCGTCCGCTTCGTCAAACCGGAAGATTCGTATGAAGAATTGGAAAAACTGACGTCGCAAGCTGAAAAAGTGTTGCAGCTGTTGAAATTGCCATATCGCGTCATGAGCATGTGCACCGGAGATTTAGGTTTTGCAGCAGCGAAAAAATATGATTTGGAAGTTTGGCTTCCAAGCTATAATACGTATCGGGAAATTTCTTCATGCAGCAACTTTGAAGATTTCCAAGCGCGCCGTGCAGGTATTCGTTTTCGCCGCGATAAAAACAGCCGCCCGGAATATGTGCATACATTAAACGGTTCAGGTTTGGCTATTGGCAGAACAGTCGCTGCGATTTTAGAAAATTATCAGCAGGAAGATGGAACAGTTATTATACCAGAAGTGCTTCGTCCGTATATGGGCGGTATCGAAAAATTGGAATAAAACGAAGACAGACGGAGGTCCGTCTGTCTTTTTTTATAAGACTGTTGACAAAAAAATATTTTTTTTGTATTATAATTTCCGTGTCGGAACAATAATATATTTATGGAGGAGTACCCAAGTCTGGCTGAAGGGATCGGTCTTGAAAACCGACAGGGGCTTCACGGCCCGCGGGGGTTCAAATCCCTCCTCCTCCGCCATTAATAATGATGATTCGTTACAATTCTGTAACGATTTTTTTATTTTGACCCCGTAGCTCAGCGGATAGAGCATCGGCCTCCTAAGCCGTGTGCACAGGTTCAATTCCTGTCGGGGTCGTCTTTCAAATTTTTTAAATTTTGTGTAGAAATAAATGTTTAAAAACGTGTAATATATATTATAGAGATTGGAAAATCGATCAGTTTCAGGAGGTGAATCCTTGTATCGTTTGATACAAGGAGCTGTTTGGAAGATGCCGATTTATTGTTGGTTGCTGGACTGATTGTTTTAACAGGTTTTTTTGTAGCAGCCGAATTTGCTATCGTCAACGTGCGGTTGCCGAAGATTGAGCGTTTGGTTGAATCGGGAAATAAACGAGCGGTTTATGTCAAGAAAATTTTAAATCATTTGGATAATTATTTATTCGCTTGCCAATTCGGAATTACGCTTACAGCTTTAGGTCTCGGCTGGCTTGGGGAAAGGCTTTTAGTTCCCTGGATCAGTTCATTGTTTCATGGAGTCAAAATCGATGGTTCGATTGCGTTTATTTTGTCGTTTCTCATTGCGTTTTTTGTTGTTGCTTACGTTCGCGTTGTCATCGGAG
>JGI1652J44930_10000927_pt1 | contig 11268 bp, 17 predicted proteins | sample NewIslsDNAsample_FD_44930 | JGI IMG/M metagenome (IMG submission 44930)
TGATTACACCTTATAACTTTTTGGAAAAGGTTGGAGTGCCTAAAACTTTTTACATGGACTATAGGGTTTTGGTTGGTGATCCGTCTGATAACATTGATGGTATTCCTGGAATTGGAGATAAAACTGCGAAAAGTCTTGTGGCTAAATATGGGGGAATCCCCAATATGTTGAGAAACAGAGAGGCTCTGATGAAATCTGCTAGAACTCGNAANATTTTTGAAAANCTNCATATTATTGATCGCAATAAAGATATCATGTGTTTGTCTNTGATACCAATTTCTGAAGTTGAACCTTTTATTAAAGAGGAACTAGCAAAAACCATCAAAATCAATGATGAAAGGGTGAAGGAGTTTTTCATTAGAAAACAGTTCGCTTCTATGCTTCGGGACTACATTGGATGGACTCAACCATTTAGAACACTTTCATAAGAAAGGATGTAGTAAATATGGAGGGTTGATTTTATGAAGTATATTCAGAGTGGATACAAAGGGACTCATGATGAAGTTATAGTTTACCCCATTGGTGATATTCATATTGGTTCTCCTCATTATAACCCTAAAGTTGTGAAGAAACATCTGAAAGAGATTGAGAAAAACCGCGAAAACTCTCGTATCCTGTTGATGGGAGATCTGATTGAGTGTGCGACGAAGAATTCAGTGGGAGCGGGAGTTTATGAGCAAACGATGACTCCTGAAGAGCAGGTTGAAGAAGCAATTAAACTTTTTGAACCTTATAAAGACTTGATTGATGGGGCTGTTCTCGGGAACCATGAATTCAGGGCCTTTAAAGATACTGGGGTGGATTTGATGAAGTCCATCTGTAGGGGCTTGGGGATTGTTGACCGATACATGGGCTATTATGGTGTAGTTAACATCGCCTGGAACAGTCGGAGTTATCACCTTGCTGTCTGGCATGGAGCTGGTGGTGGCTCCTCTGTCTCCGGTGCGTTGAATAAGTTGAAGAAACAGAGGAATGTTGTTTTGGCTGATATTTACTTGATGGGACATTTTCATCGTCGGACTGCTGACACTGAAATGTTCCTGGTTCCTGATCCGTATAACAAAAACATGCGTGAACTTATCCAATACTTTGTTATCACTGGAAGTGCTTTGGGTTGGGAAGGAAGCTATGCGGAGATGGCTGGATTGAATCCTCAAACTCCTGGATTCCCCAAGATTATCTTGGGTGGGAAAATATACTCCCAAAATGGTAAACGTTTCACGAAGAAAGTCAAAGTAATCCTGTAAAGGAGTGAGAGTTATGTCGATTGAGAAAATCATCAATGATTATTTCCCTGCTTTCTATGAGTACAAAGTTGATCCGAAAGTTAAGGAACGGTGTATGTATTTTCACCTTGTTCCGCTTGGTGATTCTGGTCTTTGTCTTGGAACTCTCACTGCTTTTGATGATAATGGGCAACGCTCCTGGAAAGCTTTTTCTAAGAAAAGCTTCAGGGATTTCATGAAAGGTTTTGAACAGATTTTGAAAAAGTATCAGAATAACACTGATTATCTTGGGAAGATGTATGGTTGGACTGCTCGCGAAGTTAATACTTATGTGCGTTCTTTCATTAAACATAAGAATGTTATGCGCTTTTTCCTGATTGATCGGAAAGACGCTGGAAAGTTTGTCCGCGAATACCAGAATCACTATTACTTGAAAGACTATGATGTGCCGGTGGAATTTGCTATCGAACTCAAGAGCATTCCTACCAATTAAATAAACTCCAGGCCGTTGAAAATCGGCCTGGATATAACCATTTAAATACCCACTGAAAGAGGAGAGAGTGATATGGGAGACTTGAAAAAAATTCTGCTTCGCGCTTTGAAAGAACGGAATAAAGTAGGAAAGAACACCCACGCTGAGTTTATCCGCAGAACTTACAAGGAAGAATACCAGAAGATGGAAGGAAAACTTGCTGTTTGGAAGAGTTTTCAGAACAATAAACTGAAGAACCCAACCAAAAACCTTGTGATGATTAAGAAGGCATATGATCATTTTGTTCTGGTTGAGAAAGAGGTGTTTAATGTTGAAGGTATTCGTTCCATTCTTCGATATGCTGTAACCTACAATTCCCTGTACTCTGGACAAGACCGATTGGAATTGATCAGCGGAAACAAATGAAAGGGGGTAGAAAAGGCGGGAGGTAAAAATGACAAACGAGGTAAATAATAGAAATGTTGAGGTATTATTCCAGCAGTATAAACCATTACTTTTGGGAATCTACAAACGTTTTCACCCTATGTTCAACAATAAGCAAGATAAAGAGGATTTGTTGTCTGAAATGAGACTTATATTTTATAAGCTTATTCTTGAATACGATCCATCGCGGGGGGTTGACCTCCCATATTACTTAAAGCGAATGTTGGAGTGGAGAACATTCCATTATATCACTAAACAACTAAAGGTTAAAAACCGTGAGACGCTTGTTGAAAGTCTTACCAACGGGAAAGTAAATTATGAAGAAGATTTGGAGAACCTTGAAGAAATTCAGCGATTGATTGAAGTGCTTAGCTGGGATGATGACTTTTCCCTGGGAAAGAAACAAAGGGAATTATTTATCTCAATTCTTAAAGACGAAAAAACCCCTCAACAGATTGCTGAGGAAGAGGGAGTGGACGTGAGCACGATCCATACACGATTTCATTTCTTGGTAAAGAAAATTGAGAAGCAGAAAAAACTTCAGGAAAAAAGAGAACAAGAAAATTGATTTTGAGGGTTTACTTTTCCCTAAGTTGAAAGATGAATTTGCGCAACTTATAAAACGTTTTTCCGATCCCCCAAGAGACCCCAAAGAGTACTTTTTGGTTTCTGACTATAGCCGCTTTGCTGAAGCTTTGGCTGACATTGCAGATCAGATGAAATACGCTTATTCCCAGTTAATTTGGGAATGGCAGAAATTGAAAGACCTTGAACGCGCTCTCCAAAATAATTGATCCCTGCTGAAAAGCAGGGATTTTTTCTTTCCAGGTATAAAATTGATCCAATGGGGAATACTCAGGATAAGACCAAAAAGGAGTTGATGATCAGTGGCGGGTATTGACGATATCATCATTGGATTCATTCTGATGGAAATCGGACAATTTATTTACAGTTTGTAAGAAAAAATTTTCATGAAATGGGAATATTGCCTCCACTCCTGGAATACACTCTCCTTCAGGAGAGTGATTCAGGGGATCCAGACACTTTTTTAGCCCACATTAAAGAAATGTGGGCAAATTTTTTCAAAAAAGTGCTTTACTTTCTTCACAGATGGTAGTATAATGGAAGTGTAGACAGAACCACCAAGAAAGGAATGATAAATATGACCAAAGCTGAATTGATTGAAAAAGGACGTAAACTGGCGGAAGAGTATAAAAAGTTGTCCGATAAGCTTTGGGTTAAAATCCAACTTGGTGAGGTACATGGTCATAACGCTGGACTGATGGTTGGTTGTTCCCCTGGGTACAATCTCTTCGCTGATTACATCAACAGACCAAAAAGAATGAAAAAGGCCGAACTTCAAGAAAGAATCGAAGAAATGGAAAGGAAAATTGAAGCAATCAAAGAACTCGTGGGGCAGGAATAAGACCTGCCCCATTTCAATAAATATTGGAAAGGGGGTGACTTGAAGGTGAAGTCATTTGTCGGCGCAACCTTAATTATATTTGGTTTTATCCTTGTAACCAAGGGGATGGTTGTTGTTCTGAAAAAATACACGAGGAGGTAAACTCAATGATTTATTTGGGGAGAACCCAAGTGCTTGATTTTAAGGCTTTCTGCCGTGGGGAGATTGTCATCAAGAACAAAAGGAGGAAGAAAATTTACAAACAAGTCATTGAACTAGGTGCGCTGACCCTGATAATCTATAGCTTTACTCCCTTGCCTGTTGAAGCTCAGGAAGCAATTGCCGTAATAGCTCAACAAGCAGAGCCTGGACATATTGCGGCATTTCAGAATATAGTCAATAAACTTCTTGAAGTCTTGGATTGGTTGGCTAAACTTTTTGGGATTATTGCAGGAATTGCGATCATGACGGGAAATGGACGGATTGGACTGGAAAGGTTGTTCTGGCTGTCTATAGGATACATTACTTGTAACAACGTTGGATCCTGGATTGAGTTTTTGAAAACAATTTAAGGGAGGAAATAAACTTGATAAAGAAAGCCGTCCTTGTAGCAGAAGGGCTTATGTGTTTTGGGATTGCGTTGCAAATTATAGTTTGGATAATGAGGTGAGGAGTGATGGAGAAAACCTATACCATTAAAGTTATTTTGGAACAACATTCTGACCCATGGATCAATAATCCAATAAAGGAAGCAATCCATGATGCAGTATACGACGTAGTTGTTGGGGCAATTTCTCCTCTCCCAGATGTCTTTACCATCCTTGGGATGCTTTTCTTTCTCGCAACTATGGCCCTTGGAAATGGAAAACCTTACTGGTATGGAATAGCTAGTTGGGCCGCTTCCGCAATAGCGAAGGTGGTTTACAATGGCCTCGCAAATTAATTGGAGAAAGGTGGGAGGATTATTTGAAATACGTCAGGATCCATTAACTTGCTTCCAAATCACTCCTGATAAAGGGGTGACCAACACTCAAAATTACAAATTCTTCAAAGACATAGCAGAACTGGAACGGGATGGAATGCTCAAAAATTTGATTCAACAATCCTTTAAAGATGGATTCAGAATTGTTTACAAAGTTTCGACGGATTACATCTGGTACGAAATTTTGATGAAGAAGGATGATGTGAAGTTTTTTGTGGTTTGTTCGGAGGTGAATAAAGATTTTGTAAGACTAAAACTTGAGCAGGTTTTCCCTAAAGCTTCCATACAGGAGACGAACAGAAAAGAAACGTTTGTTCCAATGGAAAACACGTATGTGGCTGATTTAAGACTTAAACGACATAACTTTTTCAGTATTCGCACTGATTATACGGAACAAGCGCAACCTATTGAAGACATTCTTGCTTGCGTTGAAGACTTAAAAGAGGAAGATTTGCTCAAGTTTTCCTTGAGGATTCAACCATTTGATCAAAATTATTGGTCATATAAGGCGGAACAATGGCATCAGCAAACGTTGAGAGGAAAAGCACCCAAACGAGTACAATTAAACAAAACCTCCATTCTAGGGAGTATGTTTGAATTAAGCGAATTACTATTCAATAAAGTTGGGGAACTCTTCAGGGAACTCCATAATATAACGTTTAAACCTAAAACCCCTCAACCGCAGGTAGAACATTCAACCACGGAAACCAGGGAGATAGGGGAAATCTCAAGGCAAACGAGGTATAAACAAACTGCTCCAGTGTTTCGGACAGTTATGAGAATTGCATCCCATAGTAAAGACGAAGTAAGAAGGTTGATGAACCTCAAATCCTTGTCCAACGCTTTCATTGACTTGAAAGACTCTAACAACTCCATCGAAAGAGGAACCATCTATCAAAACCCTAAAAGTAAAACTTTCAACCTCGCATATAAGGAGGTGAGCCAGCACTTTGTTTCCCCTCTTTCCTCCCTGGATCCAGATTACAATATTCTTTGCGACAAAGAATTGGGAAAGATAATGCAGATGCCTACAATTAAAATCCAAACCAAGTATCAGGATAAGATACAATCTATCCAACGAACTGAGACAGAAATTCCAGAAGTGTTCTTGGACGATTCAGGAATTCAACTTGGATACTCCGAATTGAAAGGGAAAACCTATCCAATCTACATCCCTTGTAAGAATATTGATGAATTTGTTTTGCCAATCATAGCAACGGGAATAATGGGTTCAGGGAAGGATACTTTTGCGGCGAACTGGGTAGTTGAAAACGCTCTAAAAGGACACGGGGCAATCGTTCCTGATGTAATTGATGAAAAAGACAGAGGAATGTCTGATGCAATCATAAATGCTTTGCCTCCTGAGAAATTGGTTGTACTTGACTTCGCGGACGAACAATACACGCCATACTTGGATTGGTCAGAAGCTACAAAATCTGATAACCGATTTACCAGAAACCGATTGGCGAATGAATTGATCAAATTCTTTGAATGTGAAGAGGAGGCAGGAGTACAAACAGAACGTTATCTTAGGGAAGCCGCAAAAGCTCTCCCAGACGGGACAATGATTGAGATGGGCTTGATATTTGTATCGGATAAATTCAGGGAAAAAGTAATTGAAGAATGTAAGGCAAAAGGTAATCATTCTTCAGCCATTTTCTGGGAGATGTATGGAAAAGAAGGGGAAGGAAGAAGGCGGCAAATTGCCGCTCCAATCTTGAATCGCCTTCATAAACTTGTAGGGGATCCAACATTAAAGTACATTTTTGGACAAAGAGGAGATGGGAGAATAAATTTTGAAAAATGGATGGAAGAAGGGAAGGTGGTAATTTGTAAGATTCCAAAAGTTGCTTTTACTACAACAGGGATCAGGATATTAGTCCATTTCATAACGGTTAAAGCTTGGTTGACGAAACAGATGATGCTCCGAAAGGGAAAGAAAACCGTAACTTGGTTGGTTCTAAATGAGCCTCACCAATTCCTCTCTGGGGGACTCGCATCAACACTAAGTGAAATCTTTGCGGAAAGCCGGAAATTTGGATTGGGGTTGCTTACATTATTCCATGACTTTTCTCAAATCAATAAAGACTTGGCTGACATCATGATCAACGCCGGATCAAATTTTGTGATACTAAAACAAAGAGGGGATAAAACTTGGAAGAAATTCCTTCATCGAATTGAGCCAACCTTTACCCTGGAAGATTGTATGGATTTGAACCGTTTTGAAGCAATGGTTGGGTTTCTGGTTAATGGAAAGGATCAGCCTGTAGTACGCGTCAAAATGCTTGATTTACCCACACGAAGAGGATTGAATAAATTTGATAATAAATCTCACGTTGAACGTTGCAAAATACTTTACGGAAAATCCATTGACTCTGTGGAAAAAGAAATCCAAGAACAGGAAAAACTTTTGTACACACTTTGAAACTTGAATTTTTGATTGGAACCGGGTATAATCTAATTGGAGTGGGGAGAAACTAAGAATCAACTGAAAAGAAAGGGTGAGAAACGTGAAGAAAGTAAAAGTTATCCGTGATGAAAAACTTAATGGTTTGTATTCCGTTGTAGTTGGTGCTGATGATCCTATGGATTTGCAGGGAAGGGAAGCAGAAGAAACAGCTAAAAAGCATGCGAAAAGAAAAGGTTATTCAGAATCAGAAATGATTGATAATGGGGAAATCAGAACATTTGGACAAAACAAACTAGCAGAACGAAGATTTTTCTTCAGGAAAGGATGAGGCAGATGAAATTTAAAAATGCGGTTGAAAACGGAATCGTGAGCAAAAACAAAACGTATTGTTTCTTGAGCGATGCAGAATTGCGGAGGTATGGAAATAATCTTTTGGAAGAGAAAAACTTCATTGAGACAGGAGAGTTACAATATGTTGTAACTCCTGGAGAATATACAATCAAAGTTAATGGAAAACCTTTTGAAATAAAAATTGAGAAACTGGAATACAAAAATGATGTAGGTTATGGAGTGATTATGTCAGTGAATGGAAAGCCTTATGTTGTTGAAAAAATTCGACCAATCAACCGTTATGACATAATGAGAAAATTGATTAGCGTTATTAATGAAATTGAGGGTTGACTTTTCACCCCCAACACGTTATAATAGAGGTGAAGACTGAAAGGGGGAGGAAAACCCGATGGGAAAGGGCATTCGTTCCATCGCTTGCAAAATCGCAAAGGAGCTGGCCGTTAAAGAGGGTGGAAAGCCGTCCGATCATATGGGGCGGGCTTGGAAATTGGCAAAGCAAGGTTATACCAGCACAGAAGGCATCCAGGAATTGTATCACTTGTTCCTGGTTCGATATAAAAGTAAACTTCAATTTGATCGTTCCAGCGGTCATTCCATCGTTTTGGCGAGGGACGAGGAGTCCGCAAAGAGGTTTTTCAATAACCCTGACGATGAATTTGGCCCTAAGTATCAAATTGAACTTTGCAAGAAAGTTGAATATATCCCCTCTGGATACGTAATTAATTACTTGATAAAAGAGAAAAACACGATTCGCAGTGAAATCCTTGAGGGAGATGCAAAACTGATAGGAAACAAGCTGGTTTGTCCGGTTAAAAATCAAACTATTGAGCTCACCCCTGAAACTTTCAGGGGAGCGAATAAGGTTAAAAAACGTCAATACAACTTTCTGTAATCAAACTAGGAAACAAAAAACACCTCCTGTCTTTCCTTTAAGTGAAAGATTGGAGGTGTTTTTATGCGTTTGAAACGTTGTAAAAGACATTTAGTTTGGGCTATAGGAATAACAAAATATGGTCGAATAACTATTGCGCGTAATGGTAATGAAACCGAATGTAAAAACATCCCAGGGAATTGCGGATGTATACATGCTGAAATCAATTTGTTGAAGAAAATAACCCCTGTGGTTGTTTTTGTGTCTTATTCGCCTTGTTTAAATTGTGCGAAAGCATTACATAAAGCTGGAGTTAAGCATGTATTTTATCTCCGAAAATACAGGAAACGGGAAGGGGTGTTATATCTTCTGGAGAACGGGGTGACTGTAAAAGGTATTTTTGAGGGCTGGATATTGTAGATTGACGGAGTAATTACACAAGGAGGGACAAAAATGATTGAGGAACAACTCTCTTTACCTTTAGTGGTAGGAATTGGGTTGGCAATTATTCTGAAATTGTTTCAAACGTTGTTTTGAATAGATGTTAGGACTTTGAGTGGGTACAAAAGGCAGGAATCAATAATCTGAGTCCTGTCTTTTCTTCTTACGGCAGTTAGGAGAGAAGACTAAAAGTATTCCCTGAGTATTACTCTAACGTAACTCTCGTTGGTTTGTTGCTTAATCCCCGTAGAAAGGAATACTAAAGGAATACTATAGGTTAACTTTTTCAAAAAGTTTGAATTAGTTTCCCACTCAAAGTATTACCTTAAAGGAGGTTTCATTTATGTCTACTGTTGACCTTGCGATTCTGGACAAAGTTGTTGAGTGGTTAACTTCTGTTCGGATTTTTGATTTGGCACGGAAATATGATGCTGATCGTGAAGAAGAGTACAAAGAGAGAATGTTAGAAGCCATTTATGTACGGGATACGTTAAGAAACAAAAGCAGTATTGAAAGCGCACTCAAATGGCTAGACAACACCCGTATCTCTGCGTTGGCTTTTGAGTACGATATGGAACGGGAAGAGGAGAAATTGTCCCGTCTTCTTGAAGTTATTAAGATTCGGGATTTTCTCATCAAAACTGTTAATGAAAGTCTTCAATGAGAACGGTGAATACATTTTCTATCTCCAATATTGGGACAACAACCGTAAACTTTGGATGACTCGGGAAACCACGTTGGATGAGATGAAAACTTTGAAGAAATACCATCGTCCTGAACATCAAGATGTAGACAAGGAATGAATTTTCAATTCCTTGTCTTTTCTTCTTACGAACCTGAGAAGAAAGGGGGGAACAAAAATTGATGGACTTTGAGAATCCTTATCAAGTAGGAGACATCATTTTGTTTGAGAGGCACAGACCAAAGAAGGAAAAGACAGTTTTTATGGGTATGACCCTTCAAGGATATGAGAAATACCTTTCTTGGGCTGTAGTGAAAAAAGTTATCCCTTTTAAGATTGTTGTTGATTTGGGTGGAGGGGATGAAGATGAAATCCCTCTTAAGTCCAACAGAGGGCGCAGTTACCTTGAACATCCTGAACTATTTATCCTGGAAAGAACTGGAAACCTTGATTGGAAAGAGGTTGTAAATGAGTGTGAACGCCGATGGGGGAAAGCAGGTGAAGTAAATCTGTATGAATGGGAGAAACAGAGACACCTTGACCTTCTGAAGAAGAACGACAGTGCTAAAGCTATCTCTGAAGAAGATGAAGACGATGAAGAAGATTACAATGACTGGGGATTGTACTATTGAAAGGAGGGATAGAGGTGGTTGAGGCAACATATTTTGTCGTCGCTCTTATGTTGCTTGTAGGTTTTGGCGGGGTTATCTTTAATATGCTTCTCATGACTTGGGGCGAGGTTAAAAAGTCTAAAAAACCCCTCATGGATCCCTACCGTCGTAAGAACCTGATTGAAAAACTTGCTCAATTGGAGCATAGTCAGTGGGTTGACTTTGCTAAATCCGTGTCGGATCTGGTCCCTGAAGAGCAAAGGAAGCGTTGGGAAATGTATTTTGGGGTTTATAACTTCTTGCCTGAAGATGTGAAAGAACATCACCGCAATTATGCACGGAAGGTTCTTGAAGAAATTGAACGCGAATTGTACTAAAATGTATACAGAAGTGTTCGCAGAAGGGAGGTAATTTCAACCTCCCTGTCTTTGTTTATTGTAGAGAAGTCAAAGGAGGGATAAGTATGTCCCGTAAGAAAGTTAAAATTACAAGCCAAGAAGCGGCAATGCACTTCGAGCTTATGCAAAAAGAAGTTGTTTTGAGAACGTTGGCTGAAGAACTTTTGGAAAAGAGAGCACAATTGGAACAACAGCGAATGAAATGGTGGGAACAAATCAGAGAAAAATATGGATTNGAAAAGGGAAAATGTTATGTAGTCTCTCANGCTCTTCAAGAAATTGAAGAGGTAGAAGANGNGGAAGATTTTGTNTTGGAAGAGGAATTGGGACTTCTGAAGGAAGAAGAGAAGGAAATCAATGAAATGTACGGTCATCGTGCTCAAACTCCTGAAGAAGAATACTTGGAGGTTCAAGATACTCTTCAACATTTTGAAGAGCTTCAACGAAAAAGAAAAGAAGGGAATGATCCTGAATGAAAGAAATGATTAATGTTTACTACTATGTTGGGAACAAACTGAAGTTAATCTCAAACAAGCTATCGAAGATTTTGAAAAACTCTTTGAGAGGAAGAAAGAGGAACATTAACCTTTCGATAATACGGAAAGGGTGATTTAAGATGTTTGAAAGGATAAGATACCAATTTTATTATCTTCAAACTCAATGAAGAAAATGAGAAAGTATTTCAAATCTTTGTCGCAGGAGGAGAGGACATGAGAACCAATTCAATAGTTTTGTCTTATCCTATTACAAAGGGGGTGATGTTTAGTGCGAAAAGACACTATTATTGTCGCTTATATCTCCCCGACGGTTAAAGACAATACTGTTGAATACAGTATCTCTTACAATGTCTTTGATAAGAAGAGCAAGAAAGAAGTATCTCAGGGTGTAATGACTCGCATTACTTCTAAAGAAGAAGCAATAAAACTTGCTCGTGAATACTTGAACGCTGACCGGATTGTCGTGGAAAAATTCTCT
>JGI1652J44930_10000929_pt1 | contig 11265 bp, 13 predicted proteins | sample NewIslsDNAsample_FD_44930 | JGI IMG/M metagenome (IMG submission 44930)
GTTAACGGGATTTTGGCACAATTTCGACTTGTTGTAAAGGGAAGGTGAACCGCTTAAAATTTTGGAATGGTTTCGTCATCCCGCCGATTCCACGGACAGGTGACGCGGAGGGCCCCTTTCTTCAGGAACCCGGCGGTCGCCCCTTCCCCGGCCCCTCGTTTCCCTGCCGCTTGGAGTAAGGCGAATCGTCGCCTGCGCCTCGTGGGGGGACGAGAGGGGCAAAAGGGGAGCGGCTAGATCGATCGGGCGTCCGCTGCGGGCGATCCGTCCGCAAAGCCCCTGCCTGCGTCACCAATCGGCTTCAGGATATTTCCCGTCGGTCCGCCGCGCCTTTCGGAGGCCGATCGAAAAGTCCGGCGATCATGAACGCTGGACGGTCCCGCTTCCGTCCCGGTCAAACCGAGCCGCTTCGGTCCGTCCATCCCTGCATCCCCGGTGCGGTTTACCGGCGCACCTGGTCGCGGCTGATCGGATGGCCAGACGCCTTCCGTTCCCGGCAAAACCCGGCACACCCGTCAGGGAACCGGGCTCCTCCGGGATCGCCTGCTTGCCCCTCCCCGCATGCGGCTTTCATCGCCGCATTTTTTGATCGCCGTCCTTTCCCCGCAGGCAGGGGGGACAGGCGGCCGATATCCGCATCCCCCGCGGCGTCGGCGAAGATCTTGCCCCGGATTTCCGGGGAAGACGAATTTTCGGATCCGAAAACCGTCCGCCTTCCCCGGTCTGACAGCCGGCAGTATATCCTTTTCCGGACGGCAGGAAGCGGCGCGCCCACGAAGCCGGTGGCCTCCCGCAGGATTCGCCGATCGGCGTCGGCCCGTCCACGATTTTCCGGCGATTCTTCGTGCGGGAAGGTCATCCATTTAGTGTCGACATTCCCGAACCGTATCGCCCGAACCGAAGTCGATGAACGCGTCAAATTCGGCCGTTTTCCTCCGGCGCCCCCATCAAGGAGCCATACTTTTCCCCTTTTCCTGACATTGGCCGGTTCCCGCATCCGCACGGCATCCATCTTTCCGGTGGTGTATAATTGAAAAACAGCGGAAACTCACTTTTTGGCTGAAAGCACGAATTGGGGAGTGAACCTGTTTGAGCGATCTGAAGGAGAAAACGATTCGCAGCCGAACGATCTTTGAGGGGAAATTGATCCGCGTTCAACTGGATGAGGTGGAGCTTCCCGACGGAAGGACCTCCACCCGGGAGATTGTGAGACATCCCGGTGCGGTGGCGGTGATGGCCTTCACCGGGGAAGGGAAGCTGATCCTGGTGCGCCAGCACCGGCATCCGCTGGAAAAAACCACCCTGGAGATCCCGGCCGGAAAGCTGGAGCCCGGGGAAGATCCCAAAGCGTGCGCGTTCCGCGAGCTCGAGGAGGAAACGGGATACCGGGCGGAGGAGATGCATCCCATCGTTTCCTTTTATACTTCCCCCGGTTTTGCCGATGAAAAGCTTCATCTGTTCGAAGCCCGGGGCTTGACAAAGGGAGAGATGCGGCCGGATGCGGACGAATTCGTGGAGGTGGAGGAGCTGACNCTGGAGGAGGCCTATGGGAAGATGGAGGAAGGGCTGATCTGCGACGCCAAAACGGTCGCCGCCGTGTACATCTGGCATAACCGGGTGTTGGGCGGCCGATGAGTTTCAGACGGGTGTTTGCGGACCTCCACATCCACATCGGCCGGACGGAGAGCGGACTGCCGGTCAAGATCAGTGCCGCCCGCAATCTCACGTTTCACGAAATCGTGNGCGAAGCGGCCCACCGCAAGGGACTGGACATGATCGGCATCATTGACGCCCATTCCCCGCCGGTTCAGGAGGAGATCGCCCGGGGACTGGAGCGGGGGATCTACCGGGAAGATCCCGAGGGGGGAATCCTCTACGGAACAACCACGGTGATCCTGGGAACGGAGATCGAAGTGAAGGAAGAAGGGATGGGCCCGGCCCACCTGCTGGCCTATTTTCCGACCTTCGCGTCGATCCGGCGGTTTACCGGCTGGTTGTCCCGTCACATGAAAAACGTGCGGCTGAGCACCCAGCGGCTGCACCGGCCGGCCCGGGAGCTGCAGGAACGGGTGGCGGAGGAGGGGGGGTTGCTCATTCCCGCCCACGTGTTCACCCCCTTCAAGAGCGTTTACGGGAGCGCCACCGACCGGATGAGCCGGTTGCTTGACATGGACGGAATTGTGGCGGTGGAGCTGGGTTTGAGCGCGGATGCGTCGATGGCCGACCATCTCCGGGAATTGTCCCGGGTTTCCTTCGTCACCAATTCCGACGCCCATTCCCTGGCCAAAATCGGCCGCGAGTACAACGAATTCCGCCTTTTACGCCCCTCGTTCCGGGAATTGGAGCTGGCGCTGCGCCGGGAAAAGGGGCGGGGGATTGCCGCCAATTACGGACTGAATCCGAAGCTGGGCAAATACTACAGGACGCGCTGTACCGGTTGCGGCGCCATTTTGTCCCCGGACAAGGGAGAGACGGGCCCCTGTCCCCGCTGCGGCGGCAATCGGATCGTGAAGGGGGTGTCGGACCGGATCGCCGAAATCGCCGACGGACCCTCCAAAGCACCGGCACACCGGCCTCCCTATGTGTATCAGGTGCCCCTCGAATTCATTCCCCAACTGGGGCCGAAGACCCTTGACCGTCTCTTGGGGAGGTTCGGAACGGAGATGAATGTGCTTCACCAGGCCCCGATCGAAGAGGTGGCCGCTGTGGCGGGGGAGACCATCGCCCGGTTTATCCGCTTGGCCCGCGAGCGGCGGCTGGAATTTGAAGAGGGGGGCGGGGGAGCGTACGGCCGGGTAAGGGCGTCCTCCGGAGGCGCGGATTGAGAAAGGGACTTCTATTTNCCCCTTGTNCGTCATAGAAATAGAATGGACAAGGGGGAGGTTCCTATGAAGGCGAAGCGGAAAAACCTCGGGGACACGCTCAAGCTCCACGTGAGGAATCAGATGTCCCTCTACCTGTTCATCACCGTGCTGTTTATGATGGGGGTCGTGTTCGGGGCGGTGGTGGTCAACACCCTTTCACCCGCCCAGAAGGAGGGCTTGCTGGAGTATTTGGGATATTTTTTCCGAGGCTTGGAGCAGAATACCATCGCCGAGCCGCAGATCGCGTTTCAGCATTCCATGGGGGACCATCTGAGGAACCTGGGGCTGATGTGGATGCTCGGCCTTTCCATCATCGGNATTCCCCTCATCCTCATCTTGATCTTTTTAAAAGGGTTGGTGATCGGTTTTACGGTCGGTTTTCTGGTCAGCCAGCTCTCCTGGCGGGGATTATGGTTTGCCTTTTTGTCGGTGGTTCCCCAGAATTTGCTGGTGGTTCCCGCCATGATCATCATGGCGGTCTCCGGAATCCATTTTTCCCTCCTGCTGGTGAGAAACCGGCTGATTTCCCGACGGGGAAGCATTTATCCGGAGTTTCTCGCCTATTCCGGCCTGGTGATGGCGATGGCGGTGGTGTTGGTGTTTGCCTCCCTCTTTGAAGCGTATCTGTCGCCGGTTTTGATGCGGATGGCCGTTCCTTCGGTGGGGATGCTGAATTGACCCGGATGTGCGGAAGAGGGTGCAAAAAAAGGGGAACAAATGTATTTTATAATCATTATTAATTGATATTGATTATTATCTGTTTGACTTCCCCCCCGTCTCTCCAATATAATGGTGACAAGAAAGGCCGGGGGGGTTGCCTGTGGAGGATCGGGTCAATCAAATCAAGCAACAGTTATCCGCCCATAACTACAAATTGACCCCCCAACGGGAAGCGACGGTCCGCGTGTTGTTGGAGAACGAAGAGAAACACCTCAGCGCGGAAGATGTCTACCTGTTGGTGAAGGGGAAGTCGCCGGAAATCGGATTGGCCACTGTCTACCGGACCCTGGAGCTTTTGAGCGATTTGCAGATCATCCACAAGCTCAACTTCGGTGACGGGGTTACGCGGTATGAATTTCGCGCAGAGGGTGCCGAACATCATCACCACCATCTGTATTGCCTGAACTGCGGTGCGGTGGATGAAATCATGGAGGACCTGCTGGGTCCCATCGAGGAAAAAGTGGAGAAGGAGTTCGACTTTCAGATCATCGACCATCGGCTCACATTCCACGGGATCTGCCACCGGTGCAAGGGACAGGTGAAGGATCCCAAAAAATTGGTAGGATCAAAGGTGACGTGAGGTCTCAAGCGATCTCACGTTATTTTGTGGTGTATGATCGGCGGAATGAAAGTGGTATGATAATAGGCGGAGAATTGATCCATGCACTGTTTTTAAGGAGGCGAGCCCCTTGATTATCGGTGTTCCCAAGGAGATCAAAGACAATGAAAACCGGGTGGCCATCTCTCCGGCGGGCGTCGATGCCCTCGTGGAAGCGGGTCACGAAGTCCTGATTGAATCGGGGGCGGGGGAAGGAAGCGGTTTCCCCGATGAGGCGTTTGTCGAACACGGGGCCAAAATTGCCCGGAGCGCCGAGGATGTGTGGTCCTCCGCCGACATGGTGCTGAAGGTGAAGGAGCCGCAGCCGAGCGAGTANCGCTTCTTTCGCGAAGATCTGATCCTGTTCACCTATTTGCATTTGGCCGCGGAACCGGAACTGACGCGCGCGCTGATGGAGAGCAAGGTGACGGCGATCGCCTATGAGACCATCCAGCTGGAGAACGGCTCCCTGCCCCTGCTCACCCCGATGAGCGAAGTGGCCGGGCGGATGTCGGTCCAAATCGGGGCGCAACTTTTGGAAAAGCCCAAGGGCGGAAAAGGAGTGCTTCTCGGAGGCGTTCCCGGGGTGCTGCCGGGGAAGGTGGTGATCATCGGCGGCGGGACGGTCGGAACCAATGCGGCCAAAATGGCCCTGGGCCTGGGAGCNGATGTGACGATTCTGGACGTCAATCCCGACCGGCTGCGGGAATTGGACGACATTTTCCGCGGACAGGTGCGGACGCTGATGTCCAACAGCTACAATATCGGACAGGCCGTAAAGCAGGCCGACCTGCTGATCGGAGCGGTCTTGGTTCCCGGCCGGAGGGCGCCGCGCNTGGTGACGGAAGAGATGGTCAAATCCATGTCTCCGGGGTCGGTGATTGTGGACGTGGCGATCGACCAGGGCGGGTCGATCGAGACGATCGACCGGGTGACCACCCACAGCAATCCCACCATCGTGAANCACGGGGTGGTCCATTACGCCGTGGCCAACATCCCCGGAGCGGTGCCGCGCACATCCACCCTGGCCTTGACCCACGTGACCGTGCCCTATGCCGTTCAGATCGCCAACAAGGGTGTGGAAAAGGCGGCGAAGGAAAACCGCGCCCTGGCGCTGGGGGTCAACGTAATGAAGGGGCACGTCACCCATCAGGCGGTGGCCGAAAGTTTGTCCCTCCCTTACGTGCCGCTGAGCGATGTGCTGGGCAATCCCGTCATGGGATGAGGTTTTCCACCGGAAAAATGTAAGGGCTTTTATCGGGGAGAGGGGAGTTTGAGCGGAATAAACACGGCAAGCCATCCCATACGATGGTAACAGGACATCGGAAGGGACGATCCGCATGATCGTGTCGCTCAGGCGCTTGGTGGAATGGATCAAATTCTTGATCCTGTTTGTATTGTTCACGATCCTCGTGTATCAGGTGCTTGCCTTGTTTTCCGATTGGCTCCAGCCCCGATATCCTTACCGGGAGCCGGCGGGGAGGGCCGTCAAGGTCTTTGCTCCCGCTTCCCCCGGCGGTCCCGATCCCGCTTCGGTGGACATCGGGGAACGCCTTCTCCTCTACTTTCGCATCGGAGAATAAGCCCGCCCCGAAAAAAGGAGGCGGGCCTTCTCCTTATAGGAGCTTTCGGAAGCAGCGCGAAGGGACGGTCTTGATCGATCGGGAGGGATCCGTATGAAGGAAAAGATTGAACAAGCTGCGGCGATGATCAGGAAGCAGTCGTCCATTCATCCGCGGATCGGTCTCATTCTCGGTTCGGGATTGGGGGTTTTGGCGGATGAAATCGAAGAGGCAGTCGTCATTCCCTATGCGAAGATTCCCCATTTTCCCGTTTCCACGGTGGAGGGACATGCGGGACGGCTGGTGCTCGGCCGGCTGGAAGGTCAGGCGGTTGTGGCGATGCAGGGGCGCTTTCACCTGTATGAGGGGTATTCCCTTGAAGAGGTCACTTTCCCGATCCGGGTGATGAAGCGGTTGGGCGTGGAAACCGTTCTGATCACCAATGCGGCGGGTGGAATCAATGAATCCTTCCAGGCGGGGGATTTGATGCTGATCCGGGATCACATCAACTTCATGTTCCGCAACCCGCTGGTCGGACCCAACGATCCCGAGCTGGGGGACCGCTTTCCGGACATGACGGAGGCTTATGATGCGGATCTCCGTCGGTTGGCCAAAAAGGTGGCCGAAAAACTGGGCATTGATCTGAAGGAGGGCGTTTACGCGGCGATGCTGGGTCCCTCCTACGAAACGCCGGCGGAAATCCGCATGTTGCGCACCGTCGGCGGGGATGCCGTCGGCATGTCGACGGTGCCCGAAGTGATCGTCGCCCGCCACGCGGGGATCCGCGTTCTCGGCCTCTCCTGCATCGCCAACATGGCGGCGGGGATCCTGCCGCAGCCTTTGAGCCATGAAGAAGTGATGGAAACGGCGGAGCGGGTGAAGGAAACGTTTCTTCGCCTGGTGAAGGGGATTCTGCGGGAACTACCCGGAGAGGGAGAATAATGCCCGGCCGGAGGAAACAGTGCGGAGGACCGTTCATAGGTCCTCCTTTTTGCGTATTGTCCTATGGCCGCAGTTTCCGATTTTTTCGCAATCGAAGACATTTTGATCCATTTATGGTAACATGATTGTCGAAAACTTTTTTGAACCGGGGAGGATTTCATGAAAGCGCTCATCATCTTTATTTCTTTATTGTTGGTGATTCTTTTTCTCATCAAGGCTGTTGTCCTGTTTTTCAGGTACCGGAGGACGCCGAAGGATGAATGGGGAAAACTCCACCCCGAATTTTACAAGTGGATGGCCGTCGCCTTTTTGGGCATGGGGCTGATGGAATTGGTGGATTTGTCGGAAGGAGACGGAAGTGTTTTCAGCGCCGTCATTAAACTGCTCTTGTTCGCGACGCTGCTTTTCGAATCCCGGCGGCGCAGGCGCCTGCTGGAAAAGGATCGCGAGTCCCTTTGACGCGGGGGAGGGCGCGGCCCCCCGCNTTTTTTGTCCAAGAGATGAAACAGGGCCTCTTCACAAGCCGAGATGGACGGCGAAGGTTCCGCGGAAAGGGGATCTTTTCGCTCGGGGACAACTGATGCGTTTCCCGCAGGTCTTTTGTTCGCCGCGGCGGGTTTGCCGCAGGGAGCTGTCATAATTCTCCTGTTCCGGGACAGACTAGGGGTAGTCCTGGATAGGAGGGAACGTCGATGCGTCCGCGTTTGTGCATTTCCTTGCTCGTCGGGTGCCTTTTTTTCGCGATGGGNATTCCGGCGGGATTTGCCGGGGAGCGGGATCTCGCGCCGGATGCCCGGTCTGCCGTGTTGATCGATGAAGACACGGGAACCGTGCTGTTCGAGAAAAACAGCCGCGACAAGTTGCCGCCCGCCAGCATCACCAAAATCATGACGATGCTGCTGGTGATGGAGGATCTGGATGCGGGGAAGATCAGACTGGATGAAAAGGTGCGTGTCAGCGAGCATGCCGCCTCGATGGGAGGATCGCAAATTTTCCTCGAACCCGGGGAACAGATGACGGTCCGGGATCTCCTGAAGGCGGTGGCGATCGCGTCGGCCAACGATGCTTCGGTGGCGTTGGCGGAACACCTCGCCGGAACGGAGGAGGCTTTTGTGGAACGGATGAATCAGCGGGCAAAGGAATTGGGGATGACGGACACCCGCTTTCAAAATGCCACCGGGCTTTCGGAGCCGGAACACGTGACGTCCGCCAGGGANATCGCCATCATGTCCCGGGAGTTGCTGAAGCATCCGGAGATTACGGGCTATACCCGGATTTATCAGGATTATCTGCGAAAGGACACGAAAAAACCCTTTTGGCTTGTGAACACCAACCGGCTGGTTCGCTTTTATCCGGGCGTGGACGGNTTGAAAACGGGTTATACTTCGGAGGCGAAGTATTGCCTTTCCGCCACGGCGAAGCGGGGAAATTTCCGGGTGATCGCCGTGGTGATGGGAGAGCCGGATCCCAAGACGAGAAACCGGGATATCTCCCGCATGTTGGATTTCGCTTTCAGCCGGTACACCAATCACGTGGTGTACAAGAAAGGGGATCTCATCGGCGAGGTTCGGGTCAGCGGGGGGGACCCCCACAGGCTGGCGGTGCGCTCGCCGCAGCAATTGAGCATCCTGATGAAAAAGGGAGAAAGGGCGGGAGAATATAAAAGAAAGGTCCTTTGGGAGAATCTGAAGGCGCCCGTCCGCCAGGGGCAGAAATTGGGGACCGTTCTCATTGAAAAGGACGGGAAGAAAGTGGCCGAAATGGAAATCCAAAGCCCGAGGGAGATTCCGCGGGCGGGCCTTTGGACCACGATCAAGCGGGTGACGAAAGGGGTTCTCTTTTTTCCGGAAGATGCCAGGGCGCCCGAGGAGGAACGGGCGGGCTGACGCGGCGCTTAAAGGGTGCAGGGGGCGAAGATCCGCCCCCTGCGCCTTTTTCGGCGGGAAAAGGCGTTTCTTTGGCGCGGCGCTTTTTTACGCGGGATGAAATATTCCCCGGTGAGCCCTCCGAGACGCGCCTGCCCGGCGCAAAGAATTCTTCACGGATCCGCAGCGTTATTATATATTATATTTGAAATAATCCATACATTCAAAATTGATTGTGCCTCCTCGGTCAAGCGAATCCGGAAGGACAGGAGGGAAAAGGGTGGGGGATTTCCGGAAGAAAAGCTTTTGGATGGAAAGTCTGGGAGCATATCGAGGGCGCCCGCCCCTGGACGGGAGCACCCGGGCGGACGTCTTAATCATCGGAGCGGGATTTACGGGGTTGTCCACGGCGATTCACCTGAAGGAGAAAAGGCCCTCCCTAAAGGTCCTCGTGTTGGAATCGGACGTGGTCGGTTTCGGCGCGAGCGGGCGAAACGGCGGGTTCTCGATGCGGCTGTTCGGGATCACGATGGAGCTGACCGCCATGCGTTACGGCAGGGAAAAGACAAAGGAAGCGGATCGGTATATGGTGAAGGCGGTCGACCACCTGGAACGAATGGTTCAAAAGTATCGGATCGAGTGCGACTATGTGCGCCACGGAATGATGACCGTAGCCGCCAATCCCCGGCAACTGAAGCATCTGGAAAAGGAGATGCGCCTCGCCGAAGAACTGGGGATCAAGGGACTTCGGTGGCTGACTGCGGAGGAAGCCCGGGCGTTGGTTGACTCTCCCACCTATCTGGGGGCTCGTTTTGATGAACATTGCGCGTTGGTCCATCCGGTCAAACTGGTCCGCGGATTGGCCGATGCGGCGGAACGGCTGGGGGTGGACATCCGCGAGCGGACCCGGGTCCTCGATATTCGACCGGACAAGTCCGAGGTGCGCACCGATCGGGGGATCGTCCGGGCCGATTCGATCGTGATCGCCACCAACGCCTTTTCCGGCCTTTTTTCCCCGTTGCGGGCGAAACAGCTCCCCGTTTACACGTATATCGCTNTGACCGAACCGTTGCCCGCCGGGCAACTGAAAAGTTTGGGGTGGGAAAGGCGCATCGGGATTGAAGACGCCCGCAATCTGCTGCATTATTACCGCCTGACGCCGGACAACCGGCTGCTCTTCGGGGGAAGCGACGCAATTTATTATTACGGAGGTCCCCTTGACCGGGACCGAAACGAGCTCATTTTTGCCCGTCTGAAGCGGGCTGTCGCCGAAACTTTCCCGCAGCTCCAAGGCATCCGTTTCACCCATCATTGGGGCGGTCCCATCTCCGCCACACTGGATCTCGTGCCGGTGATCGGACGGATTCGGCCAAACGTTTGGTACAGCGTGGGCTGTATGGGGCACGGGGTTTCCCTGACCAACTACAACGGATTGACGATCGCCGAGCTCCTGTTGGGGGAGGAATCGGAACGGACGGACTTTTTCATCGTGGGTCGCCGCGTCACTCCCCTTCCGCCGGAGCCTTTCCGCTTTCTGCTGGCCGAAGCGATCCTCCGGTTTTTCCGCTATGGGGACCGGAAGGGAATGAGGGCCGGCAAAACGTGAGAAGTCATGTGGTCTGCGTCCCGTCCGGCCTTTTGGCGCCGCTTCCCGGCCCCTTTGACTTTCGCCCGCCTTTCTGACCGATCCGATCGGCGGTCGGCGGGAAACGGAGAACATCGCCTTGCAGAGGTCCCGGCTTCCTTTTCCGCCGCTTCGCCCTTGCCGACGAAAAGGAGATTTTCAGATAAAAAGGGACTTCTCCCGACAGGAGCGTCCCGATTTTTCTGTTCTTTTGTCGGAGGGAAGGAAGCGGGCAAAAATCCGTAGAAGTTCCAAGGTAAAAGAGCGGGGAGGGAATGTCATGGGCTTGTCGGTGGAAGTGACCGATTCCCGAAATGTGCTCGTGGTCCGATTGGCCGGAGAATTGGACCACCACACGGCGGAGAAGGTGCGAAACGAGATTGACGAAAAGCTGACGACGGGGTTGTACACGAATCTGGTCTTCAACCTGTCGGGGCTCACCTTTATGGACAGTTCCGGGTTGGGCGTTCTTCTGGGTCGATACAAGCGCGTTTCCCAGCTGGGGGGAAATATGATCCTCTGCGCGGTGAATCCCTCGATATACCGGTTGATGGAGCTTTCGGGGCTGTTCAAGATCCTGCCCATCTACCAAAGCGAGCAGTCGGCCTTGCAAGCCTGCGGGGTGACACTATGAAGAAGGTACATAGCAATTACATGGAGCTGAAGTTTCCCAGCCGGTCGGAAAACGAATCCTTCGCCCGGGTGGCCGTCGCTTCCTTCGTTTCTCAACTGGATCCGACGATGGAAGAGCTGACGGACATCAAGACGGTGGTGTCGGAAGCGGTCACGAATGCGGTCATTCACGGCTACGAAGAGAGAGAGGATGGCATCATCACCATCCGCACGGAAATCGAGGGTTCCCGCGTTTTCATCGAAATCCGGGACGAAGGCGTGGGAATCCGCGACATCGACCAGGCTCGGCAGCCCCTGTTCACGTCGAAACCCGAACTGGAGCGCTCCGGAATGGGCTTTACCATCATGGAGAACTTCATGGATGAGGTGGAGATCATCTCCGAACCCGGCCGGGGAACCACCGTCCGAATGGTGAAAAACCTGAAAACCCCCCATCGGACGATGGCCAACTGAGGGA
>JGI1652J44930_10000930_pt1 | contig 11256 bp, 8 predicted proteins | sample NewIslsDNAsample_FD_44930 | JGI IMG/M metagenome (IMG submission 44930)
GCGGTTTTTCTTAAGCATCAGGAAAGACCTGTTTTATGGAAATGGAAGAATGAGCGGCCGGAAAGAAAAAGTCCGGCTGCGCTTTTTTTTACAAACTTGGATAAGAAAAAGTCCGGCTTCATTATTGGCCTCAAGCAAGCATCCTCTTTTGCAACCCCTCTTACGTTCCATGCTTATTCCCCATAAGCCTTCTTAAATGTCTTTCCGCATGCCAAGGGATCGTTTTTGCAATCAGCAGAGCGGACATGCAGGAAGATGGGCAAAGCCGCCGTCAGATCCCCCTTTTTTGATGTGTGATAAAGTTATCTTCATCGAACAAAAATGAAGAAGTGTTTAAACTTCTCCAACTTTTTTAATAGAGCTGCTATCAACCAAAATATACCAGTAAACGGCCTGTTTTCGTGTTAAAATTATATTTACATCTATACATAAAAATGAAGTGGGAATCTTAAGGATTTCTTAAGATTTTCCACCCCAATTTTGTAAGAAACATATTTTATGATTAAACTGTAAGAAAAAGAGATGAGGTGGTACGGATGGATTTGACTGTGCTTGTCACAGACGATGATCGGGACATTCGTGACGGCATCGAAATTTATTTAAAAAACGAAGGCTATAACGTGTTGAAGGCAAAAGACGGAAAAGAGGCGCTCGAGATTCTTTCCAAAAATGAAGTGCATCTGATTATTTTGGATATCATGATGCCAAATTTGGATGGTATACAAGCAACGTTTAAAATCCGGGAAGAGCGCAACATTCCGATTATTATGCTAAGTGCAAAAGCCGAGGAAACGGACAAAATTCACGGACTCTCGATTGGTGCGGATGACTACATTACAAAGCCGTTTCATCCACTGGAGCTGATTGCCCGTGTGAAATCCCAGCTTAGACGATACACCCAGCTTGGTACATACAACGGTGCGTCCCATTCGAAAATCGAAGTCAACGGTCTGTCCATCGATCGGGAAGCGAAAGAAGTGCGGCTCAACGGGGAGATTGTGAAGCTCACCCCAATCGAATACAAAATCACCGAGCTGCTCCTTGCAAATGCGGGCCGCGTCTTTTCAATACAGGAAATCTATGAACGGGTATGGAATGAAGAGGCGTACAATGCGGAAAATATCGTTCCGGTGCACATTCGGAAAATCCGTGAAAAAATCGAAGCAGATCCGAAAAATCCAAGATATTTAAAGGTTGTGTGGGGAATTGGATACAAAATTGAGAAATAAGTTGGAAAACGGTTTGATGGGTATCAGCTTTATCGCTTCAATAATAGGAATCATCTTAATCATTCGTTTTACAATTCTCTTTTTGGCAAGAGAATGGGCTACCATTATCACCTTTATGGCAAAGGTGTTTTGAGAAGGAGAGAACCGCATGAAAAATAAATGGAAAACCCTCCTCTCTCTTTTTCTTATGACATGGGTTATATTTTCATTTTTTTTGCTTATTAATTTTGGTACGCAATATATCGGGAAATCTTATTTCGATTCAGGCAATTTTAATGCGAATCTGGGACGATTTAAAGATGGAATAGGCCGCTACGTCTTGGAACCTTTTGATTTGGAAGAGGCAAAAAAGCAGATAACGGTGACACAAGAAGAAATTGAATATCACCGGAATTATTATGGGTCATTGACCGATCAAGTGGCAAACATCAAAGCGCAGTACCAGGAACGAATTGAACAGGCTGCCGATGACCCGGAATTGCAAAAGATGCTGACGGAAGAGCGGGATCGGAAAATCGAGGATATTAAGAAAAACTTTAGCGATGATGAATATGTAGAGGAAAAAGTCCGCAAGCAAAAAGAAGAGATTATCGATAAGTATGCCGCATCGCAAAAAGAAGAAGAAAAAGTCTTTTTGGATGAATTTAACTATTTTGCATATGAGTTGCGGAATGTGGAGACGGGAGAAACCTTCCAGTCTGGAGATGTGAATGCGGATGCCGTTTTTACAGAAAGTTTTGGAAGAAAAAATGGCTATTTAGTCGTAAACAGTTCCAGAACCATTCAACCGGATTATTATGATGACACATTAATGAATCATGAAATTCCGGTGACTGGAAAAGTGTTCCGTTTTGAAGGGAAAATCACCATTCCGAAATCGATGATGAACAACGCCTACTTTAAAGAGGATTATCAAGCATTCATGCTGTCCAAAATGAGCCTTTACGGCATTTGGGCTACCGCCTTGTTAGCGATCGCAGCGCTGTTGACTTTCGCAAAACCTTCATTGGACAATTTATTAAGTCATAAGCGGGGAAAAGGATTATTTTTACAATTGCCGGTGGATGTCAGAATCGCAGTAGTCCTCATTTCCGCAAGTTTGGCTTATAAATTCATTTTGGATATGGGGAATTTGATTGTATATAACACCTATTATTTCCAAAACGAGTATTGGATACGATATATCTTTGATTTGGCTTATCATTTTGCATTCCTTTTCATTTTTGCGGCAGTGAGCATTTTGGGGGCTGTATGGATTTGGGAATCGTTGGACAATGAAGAAAAGGTAATAAGTGAATGGAAAAACGCCTTTCTGTACCGTTTGTCTGACGGTATCCAAGATTTATTTTTATCCCGTTCCATCGGGGTACAGGCGTTATTCATCTTATGCGTCGCTTTTTTTGCAGGGTTCGGCTTTGCGGTGGTGTTCATGGATCTCCAAGCAATCGTTGTTTATGTTCCATTGTTTCTTTTTATCGCACTGCCGGCCGTCATCGTTTTTTTAAGAAATGCAGGGTATTTAAACCGCATCATGAAGCAAACGGAAGAGATGGCGGAAGGGCGTTTGACGGCGGAGGTAGAGGTGAAAGGGAAGTCGCCGCTTGCCAAACACGCGCAAAATTTGAACGAATTGCAGGAAGGGGTTCGCAAATCTTTGACGGAGCAGGCGAAAAGCGAGCGTTTGAAAACGGAATTGATTACGAATGTCAGCCACGATTTGCGGACGCCTTTGACTTCCATTATTACGTATACGGATTTATTGAAAAATCCGGAGATAACGGAAGAAGAAAGGAACAGATATATCGAAATATTGGATAATAAATCCCAACGATTGAAAACGCTGATTGAGGATCTCTTTGAAGTATCGAAAATGTCCAGCGGGAATGTGGAGCTGAAGAAGGAACGAATCAATCTGACGCAACTGTTGCAACAGGCGGTTGGCGAACATAAAGAAGATTTTGAAAAAGCGAACTTGGAATTGCGTGTCGTGTTGCCGGATGAACCGATTTACGCCGATGTGGACGGTCAAAAATGGTGGCGGGTGATTGATAATTTGATTGTCAATGCATTGAAATATTCACTGAGCGGCACGAGAGTTTATGTGACGTTGAAAAAGGTTGGCTCCATGGCTGAATTTTCGGTGAAAAATATAGCCAATTATGAATTGGGAGATAATGTGGAGGAATTGAAGGAACGGTTCAAGCGGGCGGATGAGTCGAGACATACGGAAGGCTCCGGTCTTGGACTTGCCATCGCCCAATCGATTGTGGAGTTGCATCACGGGAAATTGGAGATTGGCGTGGATGGAGATTTATTTAAAGTCGTTGTGACAGTGAGCGCAGTGTGAGTTTAAGAGTTTGATGATGAAAGGGAGCAAATGGGGAAATTCTCCGTTTGCTCTTTCTTTTAATTTGTGTGGATATTTGTATTAATTGGTGCGGAAAGTACGTGATTTGGTGAGGATCAGCATCTAATTGGTGTGGATAACACCCGATTTGGTGCGGATACAGCATTAATTGGTGTGGATAACACCTTATTTGGTGCGGATACAGCATTAATTGGTGTGGATAANACNNGATTTGGTGCGGATGCAGCNTNNATTGGTGTGGATAACGCCCGATTTGGTGCGGATGCAGCATTAATTGGTGTGGATAACGCCCGATTTGGTGCGGGTGCAGCCTCCATTGGTGTGGATAATACTTGATTTGGTGCGGATGCAGCCTCAATCAGTTCAGTCAACTTCCTTCCATTTTGAACGGTCATCCTCATTTAGTGGAACTTCGCTTATTCAATTTTCGAACGGAAATTTCAGGAAAATCCTATTCTTTTTTGATGGCATATTTTACTTTAACCGAAAATAGTGTATAAAGAGTGATAGATATGTTGCAACCAAATGAATAATAGAACGTTTTTATGGTGATAGACATTTTGGGAAGTATCGTGTATTGTAGATTGAGTGATAAAGAGTGTAAGGGGAATAATGGTTTATGGAATTCATTGAATTGTTGAAAGCGATCATCCTCGGTTTTGTGGAAGGGATGACGGAATTCGCTCCGGTTTCGTCCACCGGCCATATGATCATCGTGGATGACTTGTGGTTAAAGACAACGGAATTTTTGGGGCAGGGTTCTGCCAATACGTTTAAAATAGTCATCCAGCTGGGCTCCATTTTGGCGGTTGTGGTCGTTATGTGGAAACGCATGTTGAGCCTTGTCGGGTTATACAAAATTGATGGACAAGAATATTCAAAACGCTTTAATTTATTGCACGTCATTGTCGGAATTATTCCAGCCGGCGTTTTCGGCGTATTGTTCGAAGATTTCATCGATGAACATTTATTCACAACAGAAACGGTTGTGGTCGGGTTGGTTATCGGCGCCCTTTGGATGATGATGGCCGATAAAATGGGTCCAAAACGCCCAACAGTCACTTCATTAGACAAGCTGTCTTACAGCAAAGCTTTTAAAATCGGCCTGGTACAATGCCTTTCTTTATGGCCGGGATTTTCCCGTTCCGGTGCGACGATTGCCGGGGGGGTAATCATGGGACTTGACCATAAAACCGCTTCCGATTTTACCTTTATTATGGCCGTTCCGATCATGGCAGGAGCAAGCGGATTGTCTTTAGTGAAAAACTGGGATCAAATCAACCCGGACCATTTTTGGTTTTATGTTGTCGGCTTTATAAGCGCCTTCATTTTTGCATTAATTGCGATTAAATTCTTCTTAAAATTGATTTCACGCATCAAATTGGTGCCGTTTGCCATATACCGTCTAGTGCTGGCGGCGGTATTGATTGCAATCTTGTTCATATAATAAAAAAATCCTTTCTCGAAACGGGAAAGGATTTTTTTTATGGCCACCTTAATCGTTGAATAGATTAAACANCCCGGCGATGCCACGTTCACCGACATCTTTTCCTCCTCCGCCTTGGGACACAGGAGCAGCTGCGAATACGCGGCTTGCAAGTCTGGAGAATGGCAATGATTGAATCCATACAGTTCCGGGACCTCTCAATGTTGCGAAGAAGATACCTTCTCCACCAAACAGAGCGGTTTTAATTCCGCCAACCGCTTCAATGCTGTAATCCACTTCCGAAGTCATTGCGACAAAGCATCCAGTATCCACTCGGAGCACTTCACCCGGTTGAAGTTCCAATTGATGAATCGCACCGCCTGCATGAATGAATGCCATACCGTCGCCTTCAAGTTTTTGCATAATGAAACCTTCTCCACCGAAGAAGCCGGCGGAAATTTTCCGTTGAAATTCAACGCCAATGGAAACGCCTTTTGCAGCGGCTAAGAAGGCATCCTTTTGGCAAATCACTTTCCCGTTTAATTGGCTTAAATCCATCGGAATAATTTTTCCAGGGTAAGGAGCGGCAAAGTAAACGCGTTTTTTGCCCATGCCCACATTCGTGAATGTCGTCATGAATAAACTTTCACCAGTAATCAGCCGTTTTCCGGCACCCTTTAATTTTCCCAAAAGTCCTCCACCACTGCTTTGGGAAGAGCCATCGCCAAAAATCGTTTCCATTTTGATGCCATCATCCATCATCATTAAGTTGCCCGCTTCCGCAATCACCGTTTCATTTGGATCCAACTCGACCTCTACGTACTGCATATCATCGCCAAATACTTTGTAATCAATTTCATGATTATTCATGCCGTTTCCTCCTTTTGCATTTACTTAATATATACATTACTTGCATACGTATTCCCTTTGGAAAAAGTTTCAATTACATTTAGTCTTATATGAATTGGTGAGAAAAAAAGGGATTTAGCGAGAAAATGTTGAATTAATATTGCAATAATAAAAAATAAGGAGGGTGTTATGAATTTAAAAAACTATATCAATGGTCGGTGGGTGGAAAGGAATTTAGAAGCGGCTGCAGTGATTAATCCGGCAACGGGGGAGGAATTGGCAAAAGTCCCTCTTTCAACGGGAAATGAAGTGGATGAAGCGGTCCGCTCAGCCAAACAGGCGCAAAAGAAGTGGGCTCTCGTCCCGGCTCCGAAGCGTGCGGAATATTTATATGAAATTGGTTATAAATTGAAAGAAAAGAAAGAAATGCTGGCTGAGATTCTTACAAAGGAAATGGGCAAAGTGATTGAGGAAGCCCGCGGAGAAGTGCAAGAGGGCATTGATATGGCCTTTTATATGGCAGGGGAAGGCAGACGGTTATTTGGCGAGACGACTCCCTCCGAATTGCCGAATAAGTTTGCCATGAGTGTAAGAAGCCCCGTAGGCGTAGTCGGTCTTATCACGCCATGGAATTTCCCCATTGCAATCGCCACTTGGAAAGCCTTCCCGGCGATTGTTGCCGGTAATGCAGTGGTTTGGAAACCATCCGTTGAAACCCCTCTGATGGCATATGAATTAGGAAAAATAATGGAAGAAGTCGGGTTGCCGGACGGTGTGTTTAATATCGTGTTTGGCTCAGGATCTACGGTTGGTACGGCGCTCATTGAACATCCGGATGTAAAAGTGATTTCTTTCACAGGTTCAAATGAAACGGGACGCAAAGTGGCCGAGTTGGGCGGCCGGCATTTGAAAAAGGTCTCGCTTGAGATGGGCGGCAAGAACGCCGTCATTGTCATGGATGATGCGGATTTAAATTTGGCGGTGGAAGGGATTCTTTGGAGCGCCTTTGGGACGACGGGGCAAAGATGCACCGCCTGCAGCCGGGTCATTGTTCATAAAGATGTGAAAAAGGAATTGGAAGAGAAGCTCGTTGCTGCAGCCCGTCAATTAACGATTGGCAACGGTCTGGATCCAAAGGTGAAAGTGGGGCCTGTAATTAACAAAGCCGCATTGGAGAAAATCGAGTATTACGTGCAGGTTGGAAAAAAGGAAGGGGCAAAACTGCTGACGGGCGGAGAAATCTTGACAAAGCCTCCTTTCGATAAAGGTTATTATTTTGAACCGACCATTTTCACCGATGTAAAGCCGGACATGACCATTGCCCAAGAGGAGATCTTTGGACCGGTGCTCAGCATCATTGAAGTGAGCAGCTTGGAAGAAGCGATTGAAGTGAATAATAGTGTGAAGTTTGGTTTATCCAGCTCCATTTACTCACAAGATGTAAATAAGATATTCCAAGCCCAACGAGATTTGGATACAGGGATTGTATACATTAATGCGGGAACAATCGGTGCTGAAATCCACCTGCCATTTGGAGGCACAAAAGGAACGGGGAATGGTCACCGTGATTCCGGTCAAGCGGCTTTGGATGTCTTTACAGAATGGAAAAGTATTTATGTGGATTACAGCGGTAAGCTTCAACGGGCACAAATTGATACAGATTGAATGAAAAGAAAGGGGATGCGAGGAATGAAGGTAGTAGTGTTAGGTGCAGGACTGATGGGGAAAGAAGTGGCGAGGGATTTAAATACAAGCGATCGAGTGGAAAAAGTATTTTTGGCAGATTTAGATATAGCGGCAGTGGAAGAATTCATTAAAGAAGCGGATTTGCAAAAAACGGAAGCAGTGCAATTGAATGCGGAAAATGAGGAACAATTGCGCGAGGTCATTGCCAAAGGAGACGTGTGTGTGAATGCGCTCTTCTATGCATTCAATGAGCGGGTGGCAAAAGCGGCCATTGATGTAGGCGTTCATGCGGTGGATTTAGGCGGACACATCGGTGATATTACGGAAAATGTGCTGAAGTTGGATGAACAGGCAAGAGAAAAAAATGTAACGATCATTCCGGATCTGGGGTTAGCACCAGGAATGATCAATATTTTGGTTGGCTATGGCGCTTCGAAATTGGATAAGGTGGAGTCCATCCGGCTTTATGTTGGCGGAATTCCGGTAAAACCGGAACCTCCTTTGAATTATACACGCGTGTTTTCTCTTGAAGGGGTGATCGATCATTATACGCAGCCGGCCAAAATCATCCAAGATGGCCAACTGGTGGAAGTGGAGTCGCTTACAGGGTTGGAACCGATTTATTTTGACCAATTCGGCACTTTAGAAGCGTTTTATACATCCGGGGGAACATCCACTTTGTATAAAACATTCCCGAATGTAAAAACCCTTGAATATAAAACGGTCCGCTACAAAGGGCACGCTGAAAAGTTCCANCTGATGAGGGAACTGGGATTTTTCGACAGAGATAATGTTGTCGAAGTGGATGGCGTTCAGGTGAAAGTCCGGGATGTCGTTCGGGAAGCGTTAAAGAAAAAATTATATTTAGGGAAGAAACAGGATGCGGTTGTACTTCGGGCAATCATCGTCGGTGAAAAATCCGGGGAACAAGTCACTTATGAATATGAAACAATTTTAAAACGGGATGAAGATTCCGATGTAACGGCGATGGCCAAAGCGACTGCCGGAACGATCGCGTCAGCGGCGATCATGATCGCAGATGGCACGATTTCAAAACGGGGCGTGTTCCCGCCGGAAACGATTGTTCCAGGAAAAGAATATATCGAAAAAATGAATAAGCGCGGTGTTGTCATCAAAGAAACATCCCATCGTTCTTCCATTGTGAAATGGTAAATGAAATAATGTTGGGTCAACGAAAACGTGAAGCGATGCGGCTTCACGTTTTTTTTATTGCAGAAACAAAATTTACAAAGAATGTAACAAAAAAGAAGTTCAGTAGTCTAATCAAGTAAAGGGAGAAAGGAGTGAAAACGTATGAAGAAGAGAATTTGGATATCAGCAGGCGTATTGATTCTGCTCATTATCGCTGTAACAGTGGGATTCTTGCTGCGAGAGAGAAAAGTGGAAGTGACCGCAGCCTCCGTCATTTTTTCCGGTCATCCTTATCATGTGTATCTCACCCAAAGTGTGGATCAGCAGGCGATTCGGGAAGGTAAAGTGTATGTGACCGACGAAAAGGGAAACAAGTTGGATGCAGCCATTTCATTGAATGACAATCAACGGACAATCACCATAGAAGATTTGAGCATGGGAAAATATATTCTTCATATTGATAAAAAGGCCTTTAAAAGAGCCGCTTCAAAAACGACGGTCGAATTTCAGGTGATTGAAAAATTGGAATCGGTGCAATCCGTTGAAGAATTAGAAAAGTATTTCGAAGCGGCACTCGCCATTCGTAAACAAAACGACCAGAAATTCGAAATGGAAGATGGTGTTGTGGAAGAATCCGCCGCCGATACATCCGGTTCAGACCATTCAACGACGAATAATCAAGTGGAAGGAATTGATGAAGGGGATATTGTCATCACAGACGGCAAATATATTTACACAGCCGTCAATCAGAAAATTAACATTGTGGATGCGCAAGACCCGAAAAATTTGCGGCATGTGGCGACAATTCAATTAAAAAACAGTTACCCCCAATTATTGTTAAAGGAAGGAAATTATTTAATCGCCTTGCTTGATGAGATGGTGCTTAATTCAAAGGACAATAAGGAAAATTACATCTGGCAATCTTTCACCAAAGCGGCGATTTATGATGTGAGTGATGCTTCCAATCCGAAATTGGCAAAGGAATTTGGCCAGGAAGGATATATGAATGGCGTACGAAAATATAACGGGGTGCTTTACATGGTATCCGGCTATTCGCCAAATTATTGGTTTATGGAAGAGAGGGAAGTCGAGCTGAGGCCCTATATTTCTGACGGAGGCGAAACAACTCCGCTGGAAATAGAAAACATTTCGATTATTCCGGGATCATTGGAGCCATCCTATACCATTATTTCCGCGATTGACTTGAACAATCTGACATCCAAAGAAGTCATCACAAAGGGATATTTGGGCAGCAGTTCTGCATTATATATGTCCCCCAATGCCCTTTATTTGACGGCTTTTGATTATGGGGAGGGGGCCCCTATGCCAATCGATCTCAATATAACCGTTTCAGATGGAGATACCCCGGTCAGTTCAGGACAAACTGCAGATCAAAAAACAAATATTTATAAATTTATCATCAGCGGAACAAATATTGAGTTTGCAGCGTCTGAATCGGTGAAAGGGCATGTACTTAATCAATTCTCCATGGATGAACATAATGGATATTTCCGTATTGCGACAACGGAAGGAGTTGCCTGGGGGTCGCAACCAACTTCAAAAAATCATTTGTTTATTTTGAACGGGAACTTGGAGAAAGTGGGGGAAGTCACGGATTTGGCAAAAGGTGAACGCATTTATTCCGTCCGGTTTATGGGGGATAAGGCGTATATCGTGACTTTCAAAGAGACAGACCCTCTTTTTGTCATAGATACTTCTGACCCGGGAAATCCGACCGTTTTGGGCGAATTAAAAATTCCGGGCTTCAGCAATTATCTGCATCCTCTTGGAGACCATCATTTGATTGGAATCGGTTATGATACGGAACAGCGTATGGATTCCTGGTCGAAGGAACCGGTGACGGTGACGACCGGCATGAAAATTTCTTTATTTGATGTGTCCGATTTTGCCAATCCAAAGGAACAGGATACGGCAGTGATCGGCGGACGAGGAACGTATTCGGAAGCGCAATATAATCATAAGGCATTCTTTAGAAATGAAGAATTGAATTACTACGGCTTCCCGGTGATTTTGTACGAGGATGGAAAAAAAGACGAGATCCAGTATAAAGGATTGGGTGCGGTGATTTATGAAATCACACCAGAGCGCGGTATTCAATTGAAAGGGGATATCATCACACCGGCCAAAACAGGCGAATTATATGAAGATTGGAATACAAGCATTTTGCGGTTAGCGTATATCGGCGATGTGTTATATACGGTTTCTCCGAATGAAGTGAAAAGCTATGATATCAACACTTTCAATCAGATTGGGCAAGTGGGTATCCATAATTGAGGATGAAATCTGCTCTTGTTGTTGCAAGGGCAGATTTTTTGTTATATATGGGGATTTATGCACCGTATGTGCTATCCGAGCAAGTGAAGTTGGTATTTGAGCAAGCGAAGGGTTCATCCGAGCAAGCAGGGGAGGTATCCGAGCAAGCAGGGGAGGTATCCGAGCAAGCAGGAGGNNGTATCCGNGCAAGCNGNGGNGGNATCCGAGCAAGCAGGNGGGGTTATCCGAGCGAGCAGGAGGGGTTATCCGAG
>JGI1652J44930_10000932_pt1 | contig 11235 bp, 11 predicted proteins | sample NewIslsDNAsample_FD_44930 | JGI IMG/M metagenome (IMG submission 44930)
TTTTCGATATGGTACGGTCCGGTGCAGTCAACGGCAGCGGCGCGGCTGACATCGATTGCTTTATCAGAATAGGCGCCGCCATCAAATAAAAACAGAATTTCCGCCGCTTTGATATAGCCGTCTTTTGTGGCGCCAAGCTTGACGGTGGCCTCCAAGCCGATATGGACCGGGGAGGTGATCATATCTTCTTCCCTTGCATTCCAGATGCTGACCTTTCTTCCCCCCACCGCTTTCGATGCCAGATAGGCGAGAAGTTCCAGCTGCACAGGCGTTTTTCCGCCATACGCTCCGCCGACAAGCGGGGTATGGACGATAATGTTGCCAACATCCTCTCCAAAATAGGTGCTGATGAGCCGTTTAATCATAAATGGCGACTGGGAGGAAGCGGAAATGATAATGTTACCATCGGGGAGAATTTCTGCAGTAGCACATCTCGTTTCTATTGCCACGTGGTCAGAAGGGGAAAAGGCCACGCTCGTTTCTACAACGACGTCGCTTTCCGCCCAGCCCTGTTCTATATTGCCTTTGCGGATTTTGGTGCGATGGGCGATGTTTGTATTCGGTTCGGGATAGGTATGTTCGTTCTTTTGGTAGCTTCCTAGCTGTTCATGGATAAGGGGGGCCCCTTCTTTTAGCGCTTCGCTTGGCTTGCCGACGGCAGGAAGAGGTTCATAGACGACATGAACAAGGTTGGCTGCCTTTTCTGCCTGTACAAGCGTATCGGCGACGACGACAGCCACGACTTCGCCATGATAGCGCACTTTATCAAAGGCGATGGGAGGACGGTCGCGCAAGTCTTCTCCTGTCAGCGGCAATCCTTCGCCAGTGATGATCGCGCGCACGCCGGGAAGGGAGCGCGCCTTCTCGGCATCGATCGCACGAATGCGCGCATGGGCGTACGGACTGGTAACGAGTTTGGCGTGGAGCATGCNTTTTTCTTTGAAATCGTTCGTGTATTTGGCTCTTCCGGTCACTTTGTCCCATGCTTCTTTGCGNATGACGCTTTTACCGATAGCCATCGAATCCCTCCTTTTTTTCGCTTTGTTTGATGGCATGTAGATAGTCCTCTTTNGTATCGATATCGAAAAATATCTTTTCTGTGGTGCTTTCTTGCGTGATGCCTTTCCATCTGCTTTGGTTGCGGAGGAGTTTTCGTGCTCCTTCGTCGCCGTCAAGAAGCAGTAAATCGAAAAAAGTAGANCGGGCAAACAAAACGGGCGGCATCACGATCCCGTTGTTTGTAAAGGAGATGTAGTCGGCCTGGTATTGCTCATACAGTTGGATAAGCTCGTTAATCACCGCTTCTGTGATAAACGGCTGATCAGCAAGCAAAATAACTATTGCTTCCGCCTGCATTTGCATGGCCCGTTTTATCCCGCAACGCAGTGAATGTGCTTGCCCGCGCGAACAATCGAAACAGCGGATAATCGTGCNTTTTTTATGTTTCGCCAATTCAGGGGCTAGCCAAGTAAGCGTATCATCCGGCGGGACAACAACAAGAACATGGGAAAGGAGGGAGAGGACCGCTGCTTTTAATGCGGCGTCCCCGAGCGTGTTCCCTGAGAATGGAAGGGAGCGCTTATCCATCCCCATCCGCCGGCTTTGTCCGGCGGCTAAATAAATTCCTATAATGCGTGACATGTTCATGTTTTTTCCTTCCTTGATGCCGGCCCGCTTCGCAGCAAGCTGATCATTTCGGCGATGATGCTGATAGCGATTTCTTCCGGACCGCGTGCACCGATGGCAAGGCCGACGGGGGAACGAATCCAATTGGGCATTTCGCTGCCGGAAAGCAGCCGGGCGGTGCGCTGTTTAGGTCCTAACACGCCAAGATAGTAGAGCGGCTGATCTCGCAGCAGCGCAAGAATTTCCTGGTCGTGCTGAAAGTGATGCGTCATGATGACGACAAAGTCGCGTTCGTTAAGGCAAAGCTGTGGAACTGTCTCGCTAGGAAAGCCGACGATCCATTCGTCGGCGTCGGGAAGATGTTCTTCCGAGCAGAACGCCGGGCGCCAATCGGTGACAAGGACGAAAAAACCAAGCTGTTTGGCGAAAGAAACGAGCGGTTTTGCATCCGGGTTGGCGCCGAAAATCACGAGGCGCGGCTTTGGCCAGTAATGTTGGATGTAAAATCGGACGCCGTCGATGGTGTGCATGCCGTTTTTGCCCTGGAAAAGCGGAGCGGAATCAAGCAAACTTTTTAACTTCGACGGAATTTCGCCGCGAAACCCGCCAAAACGTCTGCCGCTTTCACTAAAAAATAAAAAATTTTCCCGTCCGTCCGTTTCCCTGTCAAGCTTTCTTGCCAATAGTACATGCTCTCCGCGGTCTAGGCACGCTTTCACAGCCAGCCAATCCGCGCGCATTTCCATTGTGACCGGCTCGAGCAGAACGTGAATGATTCCGTTGCAGCCGACCCCCTGCCCCCATGACAAATCATCTTCTTGTTTCATATCAAATGTTGCAATATGAGCGCGTTGATGTTGCAAAACGTCTTTTGCTTGGATGGCGATCGTTTCTTCCAAGCAGCCGCCGCTAAGCAGTCCGGTGGTGTGCCCGCTTTCGCTAATCCACATGCATGCTCCTTCTTTTTGATAAGCGGAGCCATCGACATGAATAATCGTCGCTAATACTCCTTGTTCATGAGAGGAAGCAATCGTTTCTAATACGGCATGATAGCTTTCCATTTTTATTTCCCTCGCCAATTTTCATGGTATCAACGTTTCTCTGAAAATATGATGTACCATCTAGATAAACATGCTTTGGCGTTGATTTGATGCATTTTGAGGCGTTCCCTGCATATCCGTTTTATGTGGTAAAGCGGTTGTTTAATATGACGACGTTAGTTCACATATAGAGAAAATCAATAAGTAGATTGCAATTGAACTGAGTGTATGATCATTAAGGAGGAAATTATTTTGCTTCTAAATTTCACCGGAGAAATAGGCTCTGTTATCATTGTATTCTTTTGGAAAATGGCGATGACTGAAAAATAAAGAAGCTAGCGTTTCGTCATCTCGAAACGCTAGCTTCTTTCCACATCTGGATCATTTTTTCTTTTCCGCTTATTTAACCGTCCCGCTTGTTTGGCGGCTTCACGCAACAAAAATTCAATATGGGCGTTGACGCTGCGGAACTCGTCTTGCGCCCACTGTTCAATGACTTCATACAGAGCTGGGTCAATGCGAAGAGGGAAATTTTTCTTTTTTGCCATAGCACTCCACAACCGTTAATATAGACTGCCAGTGTTAATGACCGGCTGGGTCGCCCGTTCCGAAACAATGGCAACCATTAAGTTGTTGACCATATTGGCTTTTCGTTCATCATCTAACTCCAAAATTCCCTCTTTGTCAAGCTGCTTGATCGCCATTTGCGCCATGGAGACCGCGCCTTCGACGATTTTTTTCCGCGCTGCTAAAATAGCGGCCGCTTGTTGGCGCTGGAGCATGGCGCTGGCGATTTCCGGAGAGTAGGCAAGATGGGTAAGGCGTGCTTCCATCACTTCCACTCCCGCCACGCGCAGCCGCTCCTGCAGTTCGGCAGCGAGCACATCGGAAATGACATCGGCGTTTCCGCGCAGTGTAATTTCATCTTCATCGCCGAACGTATCGTACGGGTATTTCGTCGCTACATGGCGAATTGCCGCCTCGCTTTGAATCTCGACAAACTCTTCGTAATGATCGACGTCAAACACCGCTTTGGCCGAATCAATGACGCGGAATACAATCACGGCGGCAATTTCGATTGGGTTTCCTTGTACATCGTTCACTTTCAGCTTGCTGCTCGTAAAGTTGCGCACACGCAAGGAAACGTTTTGACGGATGGTGAGCGGGACGGTGAGAAATAACCCGCTGTCGCGAATCGTCCCTAAATAGCGGCCAAAGAAAATGACTACCTTTGCCTGATTTGGCTGCACGATCGTAACGCCGGTAGCGAAAACGACCGCGACGACAAGGAGTAGAGCGGCAACAACGATTTGTTCATGCAATACGCTTAGCAACGCTGCGGCAGCGAGGACGGCGATGCATACAATCCCGATAAATCCATTCATATACCATGTTTTTGTTTCTTTCATTTACTTCGCCCCTCTTTAATATCTAATTTATATTAAAATGATATCACTTTTTGAAATAAATGTAAATATTTTATTTCCTTTATTCTAATAATTTGCTAACACATCAACTTGTTAAAATATGGTAAAAATAAATTGACAAAACGAGAAAATAAACGATACAATATTTTTAGAAAATTAAAACAAAAAGGTGCATGACCACATGCTAAAAGAAGCAAAAGCGCGGATCGGACGGAACGCCATATTGCTGGCGATGTTCGACGGGGAAGAAGAACTGGAGCTCACAAGGCATTTAGATGATTTATCATGGCGTTATTGTAAAGGAAAAGTCGGCTCGATGGAGCTGCAAAAAATTGTCGCTGCGATTGAAACAGCGGCAAAGCGCAACCATGTTGTTGACGGTGAGCTGTATCGGGAAATGCACGCGCTCTATCATGCGGTTGTCGAGGCGGTGCAAGGAGTAACGAGGGGGCAAGTGGAGCTAGGAGATTTAATGAGAACGGTCGGCCTTCGTTTCGCTGTTGTCAGAGGGACGCCGTATGAAAATGCGGCGGAAGGAGAATGGATTGCTGTTGCTTTATACGGGACGATCGGCGCGCCGATTCGCGGGTTGGAGCACGAGACGGTCGGATTAGGAATCAATCATATATAAAGCCTATAGCGATGAGTTTAGTAGGAGGCTGAATGCTGTGNCGTTCAAATTCACAGCGGCAGCCTCCTTTTTGATTTTTACGAAAAAAAGGAGCGGAGATAAAATGGTCGTATTAACGGGAAACACATTGACGATCGAAGAAGTGAAGAGAGTTCTTTATCATAACGAACTCGTCATTGCCTCAGAAGAAAGCATGAAGGCGGTGGAAAAGNGCCGGAAAGCAGTCGAAGACATTGTCGCAAAACAGCAAATCGTTTATGGCATTAATACCGGGTTNGGCAAGTTTAGCGATGTGCTGATTGACGCCAACGACGTCGAACAGCTGCAAGTCAATTTAATTCATTCGCACGCATGCGGAGTCGGTGAGCCGTTTCCGGAAGAGGTGTCGCGGGCGATGCTTTTGTTGCGGGCGAATGCGTTATTAAAAGGGTACTCGGGAGTTCGGCCGATCGTGATTGAACGGCTGCTCGATTTGCTTAACGCGCGCATTCATCCCGTCATTCCGCAGCAAGGTTCGCTCGGGGCCAGCGGAGACTTGGCGCCGCTTGCCCATTTAGCTCTTGTGTTAACAGGGGAGGGAGAAGTGTTTTATCACGGCAGGCGAATGCCGGCGCTTGAAGCGATGGCGAAAGAAGGAATTGCGCCAATTGCGCTGAAAGCAAAAGAAGGGCTGGCGTTGATTAACGGAACACAGGCGATGACGGCCATGGGAGTGGTGGCTTATATCGAAGCGGAGAAGCTGGCGTATGAAAGCGAGCTGATTGCTGCGATGACGATGGAAGGGCTGCGCGGCATTATTGATGCATTGGATGAACGGATTCATGTTGCCCGTGGATTTCCGCAGCAAATCGACGTCGCTATGCGCATCCGCGGTTATTTGGCCGGCAGCCAGCTGGTGACGAAACAAGGGGAATTGCGCGTGCAGGATGCGTATTCGCTCCGCTGCATTCCACAAGTGCATGGGGCATCGTGGCAGGCGCTCGAGTACGTTAAAGAAAAACTGGAAATCGAGATCAACGCGGCCACCGATAATCCGCTTATTTTTGACGATGGCTCCGCTGTTATTTCGGGTGGAAACTTTCATGGACAGCCGATTGCCTTGGCGATGGATTTTATGAAAATTGCCGTAGCGGAACTGGCCAACATATCGGAACGGCGCATTGAGCGTCTTGTCAACCCGCAGCTAAATGANCTACCGCCGTTTTTAAGCCCACAGCCCGGNCTGCAGTCGGGCGCGATGATTATGCAGTATGTAGCGGCATCGCTCGTCTCGGAAAACAAAACGCTCGCTCATCCGGCCAGCGTCGATTCGATTCCATCGTCGGCCAACCAAGAAGATCATGTCAGTATGGGGACGATTGCAGCGCGCCACGCTTATGTGATTGTGCAAAATGCAAGGCGGGTGCTAGCCATTGAATTGATTTGCGCATTGCAGGCGGTCGAGTACCGCGGCGTAGAAAAAATGGCGGCAAAAACGCGGCAGCTTTACGAAGAAGCGCGCAACATCGTACCATCGATTACCCATGACCGTGTATTTTCCGGCGACATCGAAGCTATCGCGCAATGGCTAAAGCAGATGGATGAGACGTTTTGGCAAAAGGAAAATCAGTATTCGTAAAGAACAAGGATGGCAAATGGAAATAGAGAAAATAGAGAGGAAAGAGGAAGAGAGGCAGGCGAGAATAATAGTTTCCTCAACGCCAATGATCGAGCAAGCAGCCAGGCGCATCGGCCCTTGCTCTTTTTTTATGTGGCTGCGAAGAACCAGTCTTGCCAAAGTTGATGACCGAAAATATTTACGATAAGATGAAGAAGAACAAACTATTTGATTATGAGAGGACAAGCAGCATTAAAAGAGGAGAAGAGGTGCATTTGTTTGACTATTTCTTCAGAAGCGCTGTTGGCATTATTGAAAATCATTGCGATTGATATTATTTTATCCGGTGACAATGCCGTGGTCATTGCGATGGCAACCCGCAAGCTGCCAAAGCATCAGCAAAACAAAGCGATTTTCTGGGGGACAGGCGGCGCAGTTCTCTTGCGTATTTTATTTGCCACTGTCATTGTCTTTTTGCTAGAAATGCCGTTCGTTCATTTAGCAGGCGGACTATTGCTTCTGTGGATTGCCTATAAAGTGCTGGTTGAACGGGAGGAAGAAGCGCATGTTCAGTCATCAGACCGCTTGTTGAAAGCGATTATGACGATTATCGCCGCCGATGCGGTAATGAGTTTGGATAATGTTGTAGCGGTGGCGGGGGCGTCAGAAGGACATGTCGGCATGATCGCCTTCGGTGTGGCCATCAGCATTCCCATTATGATTTTCGGTTCAAAAGCCATTATGAAGGTGATGGAAAAACATCGCTGGATCGCTTATGTCGGATCAGGAATTTTAGCATGGACAGGTGGAAAAATGGTGATGGAAGATGAAGGATTTATGCGTCTTCTTCATCTTCAGAAAGGACCGCTCACTTACGCGATTACCGTAGGATTAACCATTTTCGTATTAGCTGTCGGATATGCGACCAATAAAAAAGCGGAAAGCAAGGAAGGAACGATTGTCTAAGGGAGAAAAATAGTCCTTTCTCTGTCCGCGGATGGGGGGAAAGAAGAACCACAATGAAGATCGACAATATTTTGGTGACCGGAAGGCTGTATGCGGAGATGGCGCCATTGTTGCAACAAAAGAGACCGGATAAAAACTTCCGTTTTGTTGCGGAAGAAGCGGTTTGCCGCGATGATTTTTTTTGGGCGGATGTGTATGTCGGTTTTCGTCCGGTTCCTTCCTTTGAATTTGGCGACATTCGCTGGGTTCACTCACTTGGCGCCGGGGTCGATGCGTTTTTATGGAACCGGGAGTGGAAAGAAGATGTGGTACTGACGCGGACGATCGGCTCGTTTGGCGAACAAATTAGCGAATATTGCCTTAGCTATATGCTGCGGGATTTACAATGCCATGATGTATATGGATGGTACCAATCCCAGCGGCAATGGAAGACGGTCGCACCAACGCTGCTGCGGACGCAGCGTGTCGTTATTTATGGAACGGGCGAGATCGGACAGCAGATTGCCCGCCACCTGCGCCTGTTTGGCGTTGCACCGATCGGTGTTTCATTAAGCGGGCAGAAAAAACCGTATTTTTCCGAGGTGTGTTCCACGGAACAGGCGGAAGAGGTGCTGCCAAAAGCAGATTGGATTATTGCCGCACTTCCGCTGACAAAACAAACGTATCATCTGTTTGATGAAAGGTTTTTTTCTCTTTTAAATAATGCTTGCTTCATTAATGTTGGCAGAGGAGCGACGGTCGATGAAACGGCGCTATGGAGCGCATTGGAAACCCGTCATGTTCGTCTTGCTGTTTTAGACGTGGTTGAAGAGGAACCGTTGCCGCCGACATCACCGTTATGGCTGCATCCAAACGTCATCATTACGCCGCATATCGCTGCGCTGACATCGGCGGAAGAAGCGGTGGACTGCTTTTTGCAAACGCTGTGGCGAATGGAAAACAATCAGCCGCTTTTCAACCGGGTAGATATCGAAAAAGGGTACTAAAAACGGGCGTGTCCATTTTGGGACATGCCCGTTTTCATTTTAAGATATAAGATATTAACGATCGGTAACGACCACATAAGTCGCTTTCATCGGACCGTGAACCCCGACGACTAAATTCATCTCAATATCGGCCGAGTTGCTTGGGCCGGTAATAAAGTTAACGCACGAAGGGATNAGATGCCCTTTTTCGATNTGTTCATGGATATAAGCAGCGGCTTGGGTCATGCGCGGCACAATGGTGCTTTTAGCGATGATCGAGATATATGTTTTTGGCAAAAAGCTGACGGTGCGCCCTTTTCCATTTCCGCTGAACAGCACGACTGTCCCTGATTCGGCCAGCGTCATATCGCTAAACGTAATGCCGACGTTCGCTTTTTCGGCAAAATCGATATTTTTTCTGCCTAGCGCAGCGTTCCAAATGTGAACCTCCACGTTTTCGTTTGGCCACTCGCGGCGCAGCAAGCCGGTTAATCCGTATTCGTCAAAGCGCGGATCGTCCCACGTGACAACCGGACCGCCCCCGTATTGGGCAACGACTTGCTTTACCGTTTCCGCTAGCGTGTCGCATGTCGTTTCTACGTATTGTGTGTGAATGAGTGCGCATTGCGCTTTTAACACGGCCAATAAATCGTCTTGGCTGTAGCCTTCAAATACTTTCCATTGCGGCTGATGCTTCCAGTGCGGGCGAGATACTCCTGATACACGGCGCTGCCGCCCGAGCCGGTCGGCAATCGCTTGTAAAAAAGCGTCGCGGTTATGAATCGTTCCGGTCTTCATTGCTTGTCGCCTCCTTTTTGATGTTTGCGGAACCAGTCACGGAATCGTTCTTTATTCGGCGCTGGGAATTCACGGCTTTCCGTCCACGCCTTCAGCGGGCCAGGACCTTTAGAAATGCGGTCATCGCTTGTAAATGGCGCCAAGGCGTTTGGTGCGACTTTCGAGCCGAATTGATAGAGAAACGGTGAAGAGGTTCCTAACCGAAACGCTTTCATGGCCAGCTTTTCCGCCACCGGCGCTTTTCCTTCCCGCTCGACAATGACTTGGCGGTGCTTTAGCAGCAATTCATGAAGCGGAATTTTAACCGGACAAACTTCCGTACAGGCTGCGCAAAGGGAGGAGGCGTACGGCAGTTCCTTATAATCGTCATATCCGCCTAGCAACGGCGACAGGACAGCGCCGATCGGTCCGGAATAAATCGAGCCGTAGGAATGTCCGCCAATGTGGCGGTACACTGGGCAGACGTTGACACAAGCTGCGCAGCGGATACATTGCAATACGGACTGAAATTCTGTGCCAAGGATGGTGGATCGGCCATTATCGACAATCACAAGATGAAATTCTTCCGGGCCGTCGACATCTCCTTCATCGCGCGGGCCGGTTAATACGGTAATATAGCTCGTTAATTTTTGCCCGACCGCGCTGCGCGTCAACATGCTGACAAGCACTTCCATTTCCTCAAATGTTGGCACGATGCGCTCCATTCCCATGACGGTAATTTGTGTCTTTGGCAGCGACGTCACTAAATCCGCATTTCCTTCATTCGTCACCAGCGTAATCGATCCGGATTCCGCAATAGCAAAATTGCAGCCGGTAATGCCGATATCGGCCGTGAGGTATTCGCGGCGCAGCATTTTCCGTGCATGAAGCGCCAGCTCCTCCGGTTTTTCCGATTTTTGATAGCCAAGTTTGCGGCGGAAAACGTCGCGAATTTGCTCTTTATTTTTATGAAGGGCAGGACCAACGATGTGCGAAGGAGGATCATGGTCATCAATTTGCAAAATGTACTCGCCAAGGTCTGTTTCAATCACTTCACAGCCGATTGCTTCTAACACAGGGTTTAAGTTAATTTCCTCCGTTACCATCGATTTCGATTTCACGATTTTTTTCGCCTTTTTTTGCATGGCCACATTGCGGATGTAATTATTCGCTTCTTCCGCCGTTTTTGCGAAAAAGACGTGGCCTCCCCGTTTGGCAACGTTTTCACTCAANTGCATTAAATAATAGTCCAAATTTTCTAGGGTATGCTGGCGAATTTCCTCGCCGAGAGAGCGCCATTCTTCCCAGTTGCCAAGCTCTTTCGTAACCCCGATCCGTCTTTCGTACCCGCGGTCCTGCATGCCGGCTACCGCACCGCGCATAAATTGGTTATGCAGGTTTGTCTCTACTCGCTCCCAGAACGGTTGATTTCCTATTTTCATTGGCATATGCGAATCCCTCCTTTTAACGGCTGTTTAACACTTCGGCAATGTGCATGATTTTAATCGGCTTTCCTTGCCGCTTGATGCGTCCGCCGATATTCATTAAACATCCGCAATCGGCTCCGATCAGATAATCGGCTTGTGTCTCTTCAATATGTTCAATTTTTTCGTCCACCATCTGTTCGGAAATCGGCCCCATTTTTACGGAAAAGGTTCCGCCAAATCCGCAGCATTGATGGGCATTCGGCAATGGAACAAGTTCCAGCCCTTTTACGTTTTNTAATAGCCGGAAAGGCGCTTCTTTCACGCCAAGCAGCCTTGTCATATGGCATGANGTATGGTAAGTGGCGCGTCCTTCGAGCTTGGCGCCGACATCTTCGACCTTCAGCACGTCAACAAGAAATTGTGTTAGTTCATACGTTTTTGCAGCCAACGCTTTCGCTTTTGGCTCCCATTCCGGATCACCGCGGAAAATGTGCGGATATTCCTTAAACATGGATGCGCACGAGCCGGAAGGAGTGACTACGTAGTCGGCATGTTCAAACGTGCGGATCATATGCTTCATTGCTTCCTTTGCTTCTTTGGCATAACCGCTGTTGTAGGCAGGTTGTCCGCAGCATGTTTGTGCTTCTGGAAAGTCCACTTCGCAGCCTAACCGTTCCAACAGCTCTACCGTTGCTTTTCCCGCGTTCGTATAGAACAAATCGATGAGACAGGTGACGAACAAGGAAACTTTCATGGTAAATCTCCTTCCACATAATAAT
>JGI1652J44930_10000934_pt1 | contig 11225 bp, 10 predicted proteins | sample NewIslsDNAsample_FD_44930 | JGI IMG/M metagenome (IMG submission 44930)
ATCGTGAGAAAGCCCAATCCTTTACTTGCACTGCTAAATTCCGATATCGTCAGCCAGACCATGGGGTAACGGTCCATTTAATGGAAGACAATCAAGTGCGTGTCGTGTTTGATCAGCCGATACGAGCGGTTACACCTGGCCAAGCCGTTGTATTTTATCAAGGTGAAGAATGTTTAGGCGGTGGAACGATCGATCAAATTTTCAAAAATGGCGAACGGTTAACATATGTAGGATAAAATTTAGAGCTTCCGGAATTTTCGGAAGTTCTTTTTTAGTGAAAAAGGTTTATCCTTCTTTTCGGTTTATCCAATAAAAGAACTCGTTTATAATATATTTGTTGAAAAGAAAAAAAGGATGAAGAATATGGACAAAAATGAATTAAGTTTAAAATATATGAAAGAGAAAAATTACGAAATGGCAGCAAAACTATTAACAGAAGCCATTGAAGAAAATAAACATGATCCTGTACCATATGTAAATTTTGGGAATTTATTATTCCTACTAGCTGAATATGACCGTGCTGTTAATTTTTATGAAAGAGCCATTGAATTAGATAATCAAACGGCATCAGCTTTTTATGGAAAAGGAAATGTTCTTTATCAAAAAGGACGTTTTATCGAAGCGAAAGATGATTTTGAACGAGCCCTTCGCTTAGGGTTAAAAGATAGCGATACACATTTTATGTTAGGAATGTGCTTGATTCAATTAGACCAACCTCTCCTCGCTCTACCTTATTTACAAAGAGCTGTAGAGCTGAAAGAGGACGATGTAGAGGCATTATTTCAATACGGGCTATGTTTAGCACAGCTCGAATATTACGAAGATGCGGCTAAATATTTTCAAAAAGTGATTCAATTAAATTCAAAACATGCGGATGCCTATTACAATCTAGGAGTTGTTTATTACCAATTTTACAATGACGACGAAAAGGCTTTACATTATTTTGAACAAGCCTTATCTATCCAAGAAGATCATTTGTTAGCTGGATACGGAAAAAAAATGATCGAAAAAATGAAAAAGGATAATTAAATTTCGCAAAAGTAAGGGGGGAGAAAAATTGGAAACGGAAAAATATTTAAAAGGCCCTCTCATTACGACTATTTTTCATAATGAAAAAAATTTATATTCGGTCATTAAAATCAAGGTTGAGGAAACGAACGAGGAATTTAATGAAAAAGAGGCCGTTATAACAGGTTATTTCCCCCGAATGGTTGAAGAAGAAACGTATAAATTTTTTGGACAGTTTAAAGAACATCCGCGTTTTGGATTACAGTATCATGCCACCCATTATCGAAAAGAGATCCCTTCAACAGAACAAGGGGTCATTGCCTATTTATCGAGTGATTTATTTAAAGGAATCGGAAAGAAAACGGCGCAAGCGATTGTTAATACATTAGGAACGAATGCAATTTCGAAAATATTAGAAAAACCTTCCGTTTTAGACGATGTACCGAATTTATCTAAAGAGAAAGCAAAGCTTATCTATGATCAACTATCTGTCCATCAAGGATTGGAGAAAATATTAATAACACTGAATCAATTAGGGTTTGGTCCACAATTATCGATGAAAATTTACCAAACCTACCATGAAGATACGTTAACCATTATTCAAGATAATCCTTATCAACTGATTGAGGATGTAGAAGGAATCGGATTTGCGAAGGCAGATGAATTAGGAAGAAAAATCGGTAAATCCGGAAATCATCCAGACCGAATAAAAGCGGGATGTTTATATACGTTAGAAAATGAGTCATTGCAAAATGGCCACGTTTATTTGAAACATGTTCAATTAGTAGAAAAAACGAAAGAGTTATTAGAAAGTTCAGAGCCAACGGAAATATTCATGGAAGAAATTGACCATCAATTAACTGCGTTAGAAGAAGAAGGGAAAATTATCTTTGAGGATGAGAGAATTTATTTACCGTCTCTCTTTTATTCAGAAATAGGCCTTGTTTCCAGTATCAAAAAGATTATGTCGCAAACGGAATATGAACAACAATTTCCGGAATCTGAATTTTTGCTCGCTTTAGGGGAATTAGAGGAACGACTATCTATCCAATATGCACCAAGTCAAAAAGAAGCGATACAAAAAGCGCTTATGAATCCGATGTTAATTTTAACTGGAGGACCGGGAACAGGGAAAACAACGGTCATCAAAGGAATTGTTGAATTATACGGAGAACTCCATGGAATTTCTATTGATGTCAATGATTATAAAAAAGATGAGCCATTCCCTATATTGTTAGTCGCTCCAACCGGACGAGCGGCGAAACGAATGAATGAATCGACCGGTCTTCCTGCTGTAACGATTCATCGACTTTTAGGATGGAATGGGGCAGAAGGCTTTCAATATGATGAAGAAAGCCCTATTGAAGGGAAATTATTAATCATTGATGAATCTTCGATGGTGGATATTTGGTTAGCCAATCAGCTATTTAAAGCATTACCAGCAACCATTCAAGTGATCATTGTTGGTGACGAAGATCAATTACCTTCTGTTGGACCTGGTCAAGTGTTAAAAGATTTAATCGATTCGAACGTTATTCCAACCGTCAAATTAACGGATATTTATCGACAAGAAAGCGGCTCATCGATTATCGATCTAGCTCACCACATAAAGAACGGGAAAGTGCCATCAACATTAACCGTTCAACAAAAAGACCGATCATTTATTCCTTGTCAATCCAATCAAATTAAAGAAGTAATTAAGCAAATCGTTCAATTGGCCATCAAAAAAGGATATCGAGGAAAAGATATTCAAGTGCTGGCCCCAATGTATCGTGGGGTTGCAGGCATTGATAAATTAAACGAAATGTTGCAAGAAGTTTTAAATCCAAATCCTGAAGGAAATAAACGCGAATTAAAGTTTGGAGACATAACGTTTCGAATTGGAGATAAAGTACTACAGCTGGTGAATTTACCGGAAAAAAATGTGTTTAACGGGGATATGGGTGAAGTCGTTTCGATTTTTTATGCAAAAGAAAACGAAGAAAAGCAAGATCAAGTCATCGTTTCATTTGACGGGAATGAAGTCACCTATACAAGACAAGATTTAAACCAAATGACATTAGCGTATTGCTGTTCCATTCATAAATCGCAAGGCAGTGAATTCCCGATTGTGATCCTTCCTGTTTTCAAAAGTTACTACCGTATGTTAAGAAGAAATTTAATTTATACGGCCGTTACAAGAAGCAAACAATTTTTAATTATTTGTGGGGAAGCTGAAGCTTTTCATATGGCTGTCTCTCGCATAGATGATACGAAAAGGCAAACGACATTGAAAGAACGTCTAGAGTTGGCCATCACCGATCAAAAAATTATAAAGGAAAGTGAAAATTCTTATTATGATCAACTGATGCAAACAGACCCAATGATCGGTATGGAAAACGTTACCCCTTATGATTTCCTAAGTTAAGATTCAAACTAATAATGTTCGGAAAGGTGGTTAATCTTTTGCGAACATTATCGTTTATTCAACATATGGTGCTTGTTGATCTTAATTCAGGAGAAGTGATTGGGAAAGTTTGCGATTTATGTATTTCCAAAGAAGGGAACGTTACGGGTTTATTATGTGAATGCAATGGTTTTTTTAAAAAACGTCGTTTCCTTCCGTTAGAAAGCATTCACTCGATCGGCGAAGAAGGGATTATGATTGATCGAGATTGCTTAATGAAGATGGAAGATGATTTTTTTGATTATACTCTCCATCATCAAGAAAGCATTAACGGGCGAATGACCTATTCGAAAACCGGTGATCGCTTAGGCTTGTTAAGTGATGTTTATTTTCAAGAAAATTTGGGCACAATTGTAGGGATTGAAATATCGGATGGTTTCTTTTCAGATTTATTGGAAGGAAAATTAATCATTCAAACGGATAAACCGCCTACAATCGGAAAAGATGCCATCATCGTAGAAACAAATAATTAGTGAGGTGGCTTTCTTGTTTAGGTGCCCAAATTGTCAAAGTAAAGATATAGGAAAAATTGGTATTAATCAATATTATTGTTGGAACTGTTTTATTGAACTATCTATTTCAAAAGGGATCATCCATACTCATCAAGTGGAAGAGGATGGTTCACTTTCATCATTAGATGACTTGTTCGATGAAAATGAAAGAAGATACAGTATTTAGATCTTCCACGTTACATCTTTACAGATAAAGGAGTGGGATCGAATGAACAAGTTAATGAGTTCATTAATCGGTATTGGAGCAGGGATTGTTGCCTTTAATATGATGGGGAACGGACGTGCAAAAAAACTACAAAAACAAGTGAAACGTGTTATGAGACGTAACCCATTATTTTAATGATCAGAGGGTGGTTCATCCATCCTCTTTTTTATATTAAATAATATATACATAATAAAAAAGCCCATTTGAATGGCTCGTATATTTTTCATATGCTTTCCTCAACATAATTGTAAAGGGGGGAGCGCATAATGGATATAAAAATTAAATGGTATTACCGGCTTGGATTTCTTCTTCTTCTTTTTGTCGTGATTTATATTTTTTTAAAGTTAAAACCCCTTTGGCAACCACTTGTTCAAATGTTATTTTCAGCCATTACCCCTTTTATCGTAGCAGCGTTCATTGCGTATTTATTACATCCGATTGTCAATAAATTAATCCTCGCAGGATTTAAACGTGTATTTGCAGTTATTTTTATTTATGTTTTATTTTTTGGAGGGGTAGGATTTGCGTTATATAAAGGAATTCCTATTATTCTTCATCAGCTGAAAGACCTTTCCGACAATGCTCCCTACTTATCAAATCAATATGAGAAATGGATGGGAATGATCGAAAAGGAAACGTCTGGCTGGCCACATGTCTTACGAAACCAAATTAAACAGGTTATAATGGCGATTGAACATGGGTTTGAAAATTTATTTCGCTCCATCATGAAAGGGATCTTTTGGATTTTAGATTCATTTATTGTTATAACATTAATCCCCTTTATTGCTTTTTACATGTTAAAAGATGTTGATCGAATTAAATTATCCGTTTGGTATTTGACTCCGAAACGTTGGAGAAAGCAAGGTACGAAGTTTTTAAAGAGTCTTGATGAAACACTGGGAAATTATTTGCGAGGACAATTGACGGTGTGTGCTGCAATTGGCTCCATTTCCGCGATTTTATTTTGGATGATTGATTTAAAATATCCTTTATTATTAGGTTTAGTGATTGGGATTACGAATATCATTCCTTATTTCGGTCCAATTATCGGGGCGATTCCGGCGGTTGCAGTTGGATTTATGACATCCGAAAAAATGGTTCTTTGGGTGATTGTCATTATTTTTGTCTTACAATTTTTAGAAGGAAATATATTATCGCCATTTATTGTGGGAAAAAGCTTGCATATGCATCCTTTGCTCATCATCTTTGCTCTATTGCTTGGTGGAGAAATAGGAGGAATATTAGGCTTAATCGTCGCCGTTCCAATATTGGCTACGATTCGAACCGCTCTTATTCAATTATTAACAAATGTATATAAAAAGGAGAGTTCCACTACGAATTGACAAACGAATTGAACATGCATATAATTTCCTCTATAGAGAAGTGAATACGTTGATCGAAGAAGGATCGAGTATGTTATAGTCCATCTAAAGAGAGGAATTTCCATAGGCTGAGAGAAATTCTAGATGAAGGATAACAGAATGCTAATCTGGAGAGCAGGGAAAAACTGCCGTTGACCACGTTACGGTTTCAAGGTGATGATTAGAAAAATCTTCTAATCATAATCAGGGTGGTACCGCGAAGAACTCTTCGTCCCTGTGATGGGATTAAGAGTTTTTTTTATGCCTTACATACATCGATACATAAGGAGGAATTAATCATGAAGCATTTGACCGGTGCAGAGATTCGAAGAATGTTTTTACAATTCTTTGAAGAAAAAGGACATAAAATTGAACCTAGTGCATCACTGATCCCACATGACGATCCATCCCTTTTATGGATTAATAGTGGAGTAGCAACTTTAAAAAAATATTTTGACGGACGTGTCATCCCTGATAATCCACGAATTACAAATGCACAAAAATCCATCCGTACAAACGATATTGAAAATGTAGGGAAAACGGCAAGACACCATACATTCTTTGAAATGTTAGGGAACTTTTCAATTGGTGATTATTTTAAAGAAGAGGCGATTATTTGGGCGTGGGAATTTTTAACAAGTCCTAAATGGATCGGCTTTGACCCTGATCGTTTATCCGTGACAATCCATCCGGAAGATGATGAAGCTTATAACATTTGGAAAGAAAAAATCGGTCTTTCTGATGATCGAATTATACGATTAGAAGGAAACTTCTGGGATATTGGAGAGGGACCGAGCGGACCAAACTCAGAAATTTTCTATGATCGTGGTCCGGAATATGGAAACGACGAAAACGATCCAGAATTATATCCAGGCGGGGAAAATGACCGTTATTTAGAAGTATGGAACTTAGTATTTTCACAATTTAACCATAATGCAGACGGTACTTATACGCCACTACCGAAGAAAAATATTGATACAGGTATGGGGCTAGAGCGAATGGCATCTGTTGTTCAAAATGTTCCAACGAATTTTGATACGGACCTATTTATTCCGATCATCCGAAAAACAGAAGAAATTACAAATAAAGAATATCGGAAAAATGCTGAAGATGACGTTGCATTCAAAGTCATTGCTGACCATATCCGTACGGTTACGTTTGCAATTAGTGACGGAGCGCTCCCATCCAATGAAGGAAGAGGATATGTATTACGCAGATTGATTCGCCGTGCGATTCGTTATGCTAAAGGTTTAGGGATGAATGAACCGTTTATGTATAAACTTGTGCCGGTAGTAGCAGAAATCATGGAAGATTTTTATCCGGAAGTAAAAAGCAAAACAGAATTTATTCAAAAAGTGATTCGAAATGAAGAGCAAAGATTTTACGAAACATTAAATGAAGGTTTAGCTATCTTAAGTGAAATGATTGAAAATGAGAAAAGTAAAGGCAATAACGTATTATCCGGAAGCGATGCTTTTAAATTATATGATACGTATGGATTCCCAGTGGAATTAACTGAGGAATATGCGTTCGAAGAAGGAATGAAAGTTGACCTTGAAGGATTCGAACGTGAAATGAATGAGCAACGTGAACGTGCAAGAAAAGCGAGACAAGAAGTCGATTCCATGCAGGTACAAGGTGGAGCATTAGCAGATATTAAAGTAGAAAGTAAATTTGTTGGTTACGATACCCTTCAAGCAGAAGCAACGATCGAAGTGATTGTAAAAGACGGTCAAATCGTTGAGCAAGCTCAAGAAGGGGATGAAGTTCAAATTATTCTTGATGAGACGCCGTTTTATGCTGAAAGTGGCGGACAAATTGCTGATCATGGACATATCTACAGTGATATAACAAAATTAGAAGTCAAAGACGTGCAAAAAGCACCGAACGGACAACATTTACATCGATGCGTTGTTGTTTACGGTTCTATTCAAAAAGGAGATAAAGTGAAAGCTGAAGTCGAAAGTCAAACAAGAACGAAAGTCATTAAAAACCATTCAGCTACTCACTTATTACATCAAGCGTTAAAAGATGTGCTTGGAAAACATGTAAATCAAGCGGGGTCACTAGTGGAAGGAGATCGTCTAAGATTTGACTTTTCACATTTTGGACCTGTAACGGAAGAAGAAATTGACCAAATTGAAAAAATCGTCAATGAAAAGATTTGGGCACGTATTTCCGTAGATACGTTTTATAAGCCAATTGACGAGGCAAAACAAATGGGGGCAATGGCATTATTTGGAGAAAAATACGGAGATATTGTACGTGTCGTGAAAATGGGTGATTACTCATTAGAATTATGCGGTGGTTGTCATGTCAGCAATACGTCAGAAATCGGTTTATTTAAAATCGTTTCTGAAACTGGAATTGGTGCAGGAACTCGAAGAATTGAAGCAGTTACAGGGGAATCTGCTTATCGTTATATGACAGAACAAATGGAAATATTAAAAACAACAGCTGCTAAATTAAAAACAAAAATAAAAGAAGTTCCTGTGAGAATCGATGCCTTATTATCAGAATTGAAAGAACTTGAGCGTGAGAATGAATCATTATCCGCAAAATTAAGCAATATCGAAGCAAAAAATTTAGTCGATCAAGTAAAAGACATCGATGGAAAGAAAGTTTTAGCAGCAAAAGTTTCTGCACAAGATGTAAATCAAATGAGAAACATGCTGGATGACTTAAAGCAAAAATTAGGCTCTGCCGTCATTTTATTAGCAAGTGTGCATGAAGGGAAAGTTACGTTTATTTCTGGTATAACGAAAGATCTCGTCGATCAAGGTTTCCATGCCGGAAAGCTTGTCAAAGAAGTTGCTTCTATCTGTGGAGGTGGCGGTGGTGGCCGTCCAGATATGGCACAAGCAGGTGGAAAAAATCCAGAAAAATTAGCAGATGCCCTCAAAGTTGTAGAAGAATGGGTAAAAAGCGTTTAATATTTTGTGGAACTGGTGTAAAATGAAGGTAACAATTGACATCATCCGACACGTCCATTGAATGAAAGAGAGGTGCGAAGATTTATGAGCTCCTTTGATAAGACGATGCAGTTTCATTTTCCAGATGAACCTTTTGAACATGACGTGAAGGAGATTTTATTAACCGTCTACGAATCCCTTCGTGAAAAAGGCTATAATCCAATTAATCAAATTGTTGGATATTTGTTATCTGGGGATCCTGCTTACATCCCAAGACATAACGATGCAAGAAACTTAATACGAAAGTTGGAACGTGACGAAATTATTGAAGTATTGGTAAAGTCTTATATTGAAAAGCATCGAGAGGAAAAGGAATGAGAATTTTAGGTTTAGATGTAGGTTCCAAGACAGTTGGAGTCGCCATAAGTGATGAATTTGGATGGACTGCCCAAGGAATAGAAACAATAAAAATAAATGAAGATGAAGATGAGTATGGATTTGACCGCATTGGTCAAATTATAAAAGAATATGGAGTTTCTAAAATTGTCGTTGGCCTGCCTAAAAATATGAATGGTACGATAGGTCCTCGAGGAGAAGCAAGCCAAAAATTTGGTCAATTATTAGAGAAAACGTTTCATATCCCAGTCGTTTTTTGGGACGAGCGTTTATCGACTATGGCCGCTGAACGAGTATTATTGGAAGCTGATATGAGTAGAAAAAAAAGAAAAAAAGTCATTGATAAAATGGCAGCTGTCATGATCCTGCAAGGGTACTTAGACAGTGTAAAATAAAATTCACGGAGGGATTTATTATGGAACATGGTGAAAATCATATTACAGTTATAGATGAAGAAGGCAACGAGCAACTTTGTGAAGTTCTATTTACTTTTGAATCAGACAAATTTGGAAAATCATATGTGCTATATTATCCAATTGGTGCGGATGAAAACGAAGATGAAGAAATTGAAATTCATGCATCAAGTTTTATCCCTGGAGATAATGAAGAGGGAGAATTAATGCCGATAGAAACGGAAGAAGAATGGGACTTAATTGAGGAAATGCTAAATACATTTTTAGAAGAAGAGGAAGAATAATTAACAAAACGTTTTAAACATATAACTGTTTAGGAATTGCACAGGGACTTAAAGCAATGTAAATAAAGATGTTTCAGAAAACTGTCCAAGGGTGGGCTGCCTTATTCCCTGGACAGTTTTTTCATGTTTACATGTTATGATCGAATATCGTTGTAGCTTTTATAGAAATTTGTAGTATAATGGGTGCTGTAGAATAGAATATGCCGTATTTTTACATATTGTGGTCTCTCAAGGGGAGGAGGAAATGAATTTTGTCAAATCGTGACAATGATCCTAAAAAAATTGAATCTTTATTAAAAAAGCAAAAAGAAGCAAAAATTGTTCGACGAATCGTTTTATGGATATCGCTAGCGATATTTTTAATATTGGCAGGAAGTATTACGGGTGGATTTTTATATGTAAAATCTTCATTAAACCCTCTTGATCCAGATAACAATCAAAATCGAAAAGTCGAAATACCAATCGGTTCGAGTTCTTCAGACATAGGAAAGATTCTCGAGAAAAAAGGAATAATTAAAGACGCTACAATATTTAAGTATTATATAAAATTTAAAAATGAATCAGGTTTTCAAGCAGGTACGTATGAGCTTTCCCCGTCAATGGAGTTGGATGAAATCATAGAAATCATGAAAACAGGGAAAGTCGTAAATGAAGTTGCTTTAAAAATTACTATACCTGAAGGACAAAAAATCGAAGAAATTGTGAAAACGATCGCTAAAGAAACGGGATATTCAGAAGATGAAGTAATGGCGACGATAAATGATGAATCGTTTCTTCAAGAATTAATGAATCAATATCCTGCCTTATTGACGGAGGACATTTTAGGAGAGAATGTAAAGATTCCGTTGGAAGGATATTTATTTCCAGCGACGTATTCTTTTGAATCTGAAAAACCTCCATTAAAGGAAATTATTACTAAGATGGTAAATCAAACGCAAATAGTATTAAATAAATATTTGCCGATCATGAAAGAACGTAAACTTTCTGTACATGAATTATTAACATTTGCGTCATTAGTTGAAGAAGAAGCGACAGAAAAGGTGGATCGAAATAAAATTGCTAGTGTCTTTTACAATCGTTTAGCTACCGGGATGCCGCTACAAACGGATCCAACAGTATTGTATGCTCTAGGTGTACATAAAGAGCTAGTCACTTATAAAGATACAGAAGTTGTAGATCCTTATAATACGTATATCCATACTGGATTGCCACCGGGACCAATTGCCAATAGCGGTGTGATTTCCATTGAGGCCGTTTTATATCCAGAAGAAACCGATTATTTTTATTTCTTAGCGACTAAAGATGGGGAAGTACTGTTCTCAAAAACATTGGAAGAGCACAATGAAAAGAAAAGAAAATATTTATTAAATTAATATAATTTTTTCAAGAAGGGAAAATGTTTTTGTTTCCCTTCTTTTATGATAAAATAAATATCGTTTTATTAATTCCATTGAGGAGGAACTTACTCTTGCTATTTCATCCTTCGCTTCACCAATACTTATCTTCAACCATTCCAAAAAGGGATTCTTTTTTTCAGTCGTTAGAAGAATATGCGAAAGACAATCAAGTTCCGATTATGGATCCGATAAGTATGGAGGTATTCATCCAACTGCTCCGAATAAAAAAAGTAAAAAAAATTTTAGAGATTGGAACAGCTATTGGGTATTCNGCCTTGCGTATGGCTGATG
>JGI1652J44930_10000936_pt1 | contig 11219 bp, 13 predicted proteins | sample NewIslsDNAsample_FD_44930 | JGI IMG/M metagenome (IMG submission 44930)
CAGAAACCCGTCCAGATCATACCAATCAATTTCCTGATTCGGCAATATTCCTCAAGAGAAATGAACAACTCCTCTAATTGACAATTATTTTTCGTAATAATTCTATTTTTCTACTTATTGTATTATCTTATCTATTGTATATATTGTACAAAAATTCAAGAAGGTCTCTGGCATTGTCTCTGAAGAGAAGAAAAAGGAGCAGAAATACGCCAAACGATTAACAGAGATTGAACAAATTGCACAAATCAATCCAGACAAAACCATTGAATATCTGCAAGAAATCGAACAAGGATTCATTACGCTAAAAAACTCTCCCCTACGCACCACTATCAAATATTTGTACGGTGTTTGTTATTACAAACAAAAAGAATGGGATCTGTCAACTGATTATTTTCAATCAACACTGCAACTGCTGGAAGAATATCCGGAACTTGCATCATCCAATTTAACATCAGCTTGCTACAATTATCTTGCACTGATCGCATATCATTCCGAATACAATCTAAACCAATCCTTATCATATACACAAAAAGGGATTGAGTTTTTTCGCGTTGATGGGGAAAGATTGTCCCATTATTTTACTCTTTTAATTAACAAAGCCATTTATTTAGAGCGATTAAATTTAAATGAGAATGCGTTACAAGCAGTAAAAGACTTTGAACAAAAGATCAACAGTGTCGACGTCTTTTACAATATTGAATCATCGGCATTGATTTTAATGAAAAATATGTACGCCACCATTTATAAAAACTTAGGATTATTTGAAGAAGCTTTAACCCATGCCTTTGATGGCGTTAAACTCGCAAGAATTCATCGACAATACGATTATCTATTTTCACTTTGGACAACCATTGGAACGATCTATTATGCTTTAGGAAATCTTGAAGAAGCGAAAACTTATTATCAACATGCGCTTGATATTGAACATGCTATTACAAATAACAAGAAACTTGCCTTTTATTATACAAACCTAAGCGAAATGCTCATGAAAGAGGGTAAATGGAAAAAAGCCAAGGAATTTATCGACAAATCGGTTGCGATCAGCTCCAATGATCCTCGAAAAGACATTCATGTAAATGCTCTTATCAAGCTTGGCAAATGGCACTTACAGCAACAGCAATATCAAGAAGCACTGAATGTCTTTCAATCGGCTGAAAAAATCGCCCAACAGCATCACCTTCAAAAAGAGGAAAAAATCATCACTGCAGCTCTGTGTAACTGTTATGAGCANCTAAATGATAAACAAAAATTCCTAGATTATACCACGAAGCTCTATCGGTTGACAGAAATCACCTAAGAGAAAGGATAGATTTTTTATGTTCCGCGGTCCAGACGATCCGATTGATCCATAGAGTCAATAAACTTTCTGAATAAAACATAAATGGGAATCTTCTAAGTTTGCGGCCAGTCGGCAACTGAGCTTTCAAGAAAGTCGGTTGCTCTAGAGGATTATACACAAAACTCATCTATCACGCTAACTTTCGCAATCGTAAAACTACACATCCACGCTTGAGAACGAAAAACATGAACGATTGAGGTCATTTTTTCTATATCAATCATCACGTCAAATTCCGTTCACCTGCATGGAGCACAAATGGAAATCCCACAATTGGTTATCCTAACAGTTGGAGGTGATTTCCATTGGCCATCAAATCAGCGCAAAACCGCTGGTATGTACTCGTTATTCTCAGCTTTATTCCAATTATTATGGTTTTGGGAAACTCGATGATTATTCCCGTGCTGCCCACTATTGGGGAAAAATTTCACCTTTCTTCTTTTCAAACCAGCTTATTGATCACACTTTTTTCATTCCCAGCCGCGATGATGATTCCAATCGCGGGTGTTTTGGCTGACCGTATGGGNCGCAAAAATACGATTTTATATAGTTTTATTCTCTACGGCATCGGCGGTCTGCTTAGCGGACTCGCCGCTATTTGGGGCTCTTATCCCTTTATGCTGATCTCACGCGTGTTGCAAGGAATTGGAGCAGCGGGTACGGCTCCCATCACTATGGTGCTAGTCAGTGACTTGTTCCAAGAGGATGAACGCAGCAAATCATTGGGAATTATCGAAGCTGCAAACGCCATGGGAAAAGTATTAAGTCCGATTTTCGGGTCCCTTTTAGCTATGATCATCTGGTATGCAATGTTCTTTTCCTTTCCTCTTCTTTGCATACCGATTGCTATCTGTTTCTGGTTTTTCATTCACGATTCTTCCCAACTTAAGCCANCTCCACTCGCTGAGTACATCCATCAAATCAACAAAATTAAAAAGCGACATGGCCGGTGGCTCATCGTCGCCTTTTTGGTTGGGTTTATCACGATGTTCAGCATGTTTGGTGTTCTTTTCTATTTCTCTGATTATCTCGAGCAAACATTGCATGTCAGTGGATTGAGCAAAGGATTTGTGCTGGCCATTCCACTCTTAGGTCTCTGCCTCACGTCTTACTTTGTAGGGAGCTATATCAAACAAAAAACCCATCAGATGAAATGGTTGATTGTGAGCGGACTTGGCTTCGCCGGCATGATGATGGTTTTCATCCCTTGGACCAATCAATTTCTCCTGTTGTTGCTTTTTTTATTTCTACTTGGCATTGCGAATGGTCTTATTCTGCCTTGTCTGAACACCATGATTACATCCGCAATTGGTTACCAAGAAAGAGGCATTATCACATCTCTCTATAGCAGTATCCGCTTTTTCGGCGTTGCCTTAGGCCCACCCATATTTGGCGTTTTTCACCATCGTCCTGAATTACTGTTTCTTGCGATATCTCTCACTTTCTTTCTTTCTGCTGTTCTCACTATTTTCTTTATCTATCGACCACAACGAATTCGCGGGATCAACAATCGGTCGCGGCTTATGATGCATAAAAAACGATTTTCTCCTACCCAATAATATTTTGTCCAGCGGCTTCATAATAGTGTTGTGAAAATGTTGGACAGGGGTGGAGCCGGTTGAAATCAGAGTTACTGTTGGTGATTCTTGTGGTCATCGGCCTGTTAGGTCGTTCGCCATTAATTGCAACTGCATCCAGTTTATTATTAATCATTAAATTGATTCATTTGGATCGATTCTTACCCACGATTGAGCGAAGAGGGCTCGAATTTGGCTTGCTCTTCTTAACGATTGCGATCCTTGTTCCCTTTGCCACCGGACGTATCACCTGGAAAGAAGTGTTGGAAGTCTTCACCTCAACTGCAGGCATCTTCGCCTTGCTTGGTGGTGCACTTGCAACCTATCTGAATGGNAAAGGACTCGACTTGCTCAAATTCGATCCCCATTTAACCGTTGGCATGGTGATTGGATCCATTTTTGGTATCCTTTTTTTACGGGGCATTCCGGTTGGTCCACTGATGGCTGCTGCGATTACGTCCCTTTTTCTGAAATTCTTTCATTATTTCGCAGATTAAATCGATCCAAAACATCTTTATCCGAATGGAGGAACGATTGGAGAAAAAGGTTTGAAATCGGCTTCGCCTCCTAATCTTCCTGCATGCGTCTTGTCATCTGTTGCCAAACTGTGCCACTTGCCTCTTCGCCTTTCTCAATTCGCTCCAGCGCAATTTTCGCTTGCATCCGCACTTCAAATTCTGGATCATGACTTGCTTGCTTTAACGCTGGAATAGCGGTTTCATCTCCCACTTCAAACAAAAAGCGCGCTGCGCGCCAGCGAACCAGTTTGTTTGGGTCCTGCAAAGCTTTGCACATAGCCGGGATAGCTTCTGGATAGCCCAAATCGGACAAGGTATCTCCCGCTGTTCGGCGCACAATGGCGGATCGGTCTTCCAGTGCCTGAATCAGGAAAGGTAAAACTTCTTTTCGCTCAATGAAACCTAAATAAACCACTGCTAATCGCCGAATTGCCTGTTTTTCATCTTGCAAAGCTTGTTGAAGCAATGGTAATTTCTCAAGCGTTGGCTCCATTCTTTCCAAAGCCTGATATCGCCGACGCCAATCGGGGTCCGCTAGCGCCTGCTGCATTTGCTCATCCGTTAACTCATCCAAGTTCGTTGCCGCTTCCTCTTCATTCAGCGCCGCTTCCACCAATTGATCCAACCGCTCTTGATCATACGCAGCATTGATTTCTTCCTTTACTTCCTCTCCAACCTGCTCCAACGAACCATAGCGCGGCTTTTGCTCCACCCACTTCCGTTCAAAAATCAGATTGGAGACAGCTGACTGGACTTCCATCACTGCTTTGGCAAATCGATCAGGCAATCCAACTCTTAACTCTTCCTCGCCTTTTCGCAATTTGATCTGCATGGGAATTCCTTTTATTTTTTGGATAAAGACCGCGACTTCCATGTAATCGGGTTCCTGCTGTGCTTCGTTGGGCTCCAGATCCGATTCATCCGTTATCGTTGCCTGTTCTGCTTCACCTAATCTTGCTCTAGCTTCCGCCAGAATGTTTTCCCATTTCGCATTGGGATAACGCTCCAATGAAATAAAATCCAATACTTGAAAAATCCCTTTGACCCCATCTATCGATAGCAACTGTTGCAGATATGCTGGTGCTTGCATCTTCTCCTTGACCGTAAATTCATAATTTTGGCCTTCAGGCAAACTCTCATCCATATTCAATTTCATGACATTGGGACTGGGAGTCGGCTCAATGGAACGAATCTTCACGATTTCCCTCCTTTGCTAAGGGAATGGCAAACTCACAGACTATTGTGCACGCGAAATATATTCCCCTGTCCGCGTATCAACAATAATTCGATCTCCCTCATTAATAAACAGGGGGACTTGCACAACAAAACCGGTGGAACACGTTGCTGGCTTGCTACCGCCTGTAGCTGTATCACCGCGAATCCCGGGTTCGGTCTTCACTACTTCCAACTCGACGGAATTGGGCAACTGCACGCCGATCGTTTCCCCTTTAAAAAAGACAATGTGGACATTCATATTTTCCTGCAAGAAATTGAGTTCGTATTCCAGCTTTTCCTTTGGCAATGAAATCTGATCATAGGTCTGATTATCCATGAAGAAATATTCGCCACCACTCTCATACAAATACTGCATTTCTCGTGTTTCTACCATCGCTCTTGGCACCTTTTCGCCTGCGCGAAACGTNCGCTCCTGAATATTTCCATTGCGTAGATTGCGCAATTTGGAACGAACAAATGCTGCTCCTTTTCCTGGTTTTACATGTTGAAACTCGATCACTTGCCAAACATCATTATCCAACTCAATTGTAAGCCCATTGCGAAAGTCATTTACACTAATCATCATCATTTCCTCCTAATGCTTAACAATCTATCTCAATCAAATGTTTGGGGGCCGTAGTCAGGACCTCACTGCCACTGGCTGTAACCAACACATCATCCTCAATTCTTACACCACCGAAATCGGGTAGATAAACCCCCGGTTCGACCGTTACAACCATACCTGCTTGCAAAATTTCTTCGCTGCTTCTTCGAAGCAATGGTGACTCATGTACTTCTAAACCAAGCCCATGTCCGGTAGCATGCTCAAAAAAATCGCCATAGCCTTTTGAGACAATCCAATTCCTCGCCACTTGATCAATCTCTTTCCCCATCAAGCCGGGGGCAATGGCTTCAATTGCTTTTGTCTGTGCTTCCAATACAATTTGATAAACCTCTTTTTGTTTTTCGCTGGCTGGCCCCAAGACGACGGTTCGGGTTATATCTGATGCATATCCATTAAAATATGCACCAAAATCTAAGATTACAAAATCCCCTTTTTCGAGTGTTTTCATACTTGCTCTTCCATGCGGCAATGCGGATCGATCGCCAGAAGCCACAATGGTTTCAAAGGATGAGGAAGAAGCTCCTTGCTCCCGCAGTAAAGCCTCGATGCGCGATGCAACTTGAAGCTCGGTTAATCCTGGCCTGAGTTCCTCAAGCAATTGGGTAAAAGCAATATCCACAATTTCCGTTGCCCGGCGAATCTGCTCAATCTCTTGCGGCGATTTCACCACCCGCAACTGCTCGATCCATCCAGTTACTGGCTTCATTTGTACATCCGGCANCGCTTCCTTTAATTCACGGTACATTTGATAAGGCACATATTCGGCTTCAAAAGCCAACGATTGAATTTGATGCAATTGACACTGCTCCACAACCGACTCGATGATGGAATCCTGGTGGAACACAATCGACCACTCTGGCGCTTCCTGTTTACTTTGCAAGCGATAGCGAAAATCTGTGATTAAGATCTGTTCATCCACTGTCACCAGGGCAAAACCTGAAGAACCAGAAAAACCTGTAAGATACCGACGGTTGACGGGATATGTAATCAACAGTGCATCAAGATTCGTCTGTTGTAACTGTTGACGCAAAGCTTGAATACGTGTTTCCACCTGTCCATCACTCCGTTTTCGTTGAACCATGTTTTCGTTGAATCGCAAGCAGTGCCAATTCATAACTGAGAGGACCAAAGCCAACGATCTGACCTTGACAAACAGGGGCGGTTACCGATTTTTCCCGAAACGCTTCTCGCGCATGGATATTGGATAGATGAACTTCATAAACCGGTACATCAATAGCTGCAATCGCATCCCGCAATGCATAACTATAGTGTGTGTAAGCACCGGGATTGAAAACGATGGCCTGAAATTCACCCTCTGCTTGTTGAATTCGATCAATCAAGCCGCCTTCCGAATTAGACTGATCGACAGTAACAGTGAGCCCCAGTTCTTTCCCAAATGAAATCAACCGTTGATTTAATTCTTGATATGTAAGGGTTCCATAAATTCCTTTTTCTCTTTTTCCCAATAAATTTAAATTAGGCCCATGTAATACCAAAACCTTCAATGAAGTGAAACCTCCTTACCCCCAAAGGTCATTGTAACACAAAACCCTTTGAATTGTTCAGGAAGACAAACTTTGATATGCTATAGTATACAGAGAAACGAAGATAAGAGGTGGCCATGTGTGACAAAAAAAATTGGTAACTATGGAGGACAAGCCGTCGTTGAAGGGGTGATGTTTGGCGGTCCCTACAATCAAGTTACCGCCATTCGCCGCCGCGACGGATCAATTGAAACATATGAAATTGAGAAGAAACAATATATCTGGGTCAATTTCTTGAAAAAGATCCCGTTGATTCGAGGGATCGTCGCCTTAATCGAATCGAGTGCACTAGGCGCAAAACACTTCCAATTTGCCAGTGAAAAATATGCAGAAGATACGGATGAAGACTACGAACCAGCACAGGAATCCTCTTCCAAATGGGGCATGATCTTTAGTGTGGCGATTATTGGTGTCTTATCCTTCCTAATGGGGAAAATTATCTTTACAGCATTTCCTGCATTTTTAGCGAGTTTTTTGTTTGACTCGTTTGTCAAAAACCTGATTATCCAAAATTTAATCGAGGGTGCAATCAAAACACTGCTGTTGCTCGGTTACCTATGGCTTATCATCCGAACCCCAATGGTGAAACGGCTCTTTCAATACCATGGTGCAGAGCATAAAGTGATCAACGCATATGAAGCGGGTTTANAGCTAACGGTTGAAAATGTGCAAAAACAGTCCACACTCCACTACCGCTGTGGAAGTAGTTTTATTATCTTAACCATCATTGTCGGGATCTTTGTCTACTCGTTCTTCTCATATGAAAATGTCTGGGACCGAATTTTGACTCGAATTCTTTTGATTCCTGTTGTGATCGGGCTTTCATTTGAAATACTAAAAATAACGAATGCTGTCAGAAACATTCCCATTTTATCCTATCTTGGATATCCAGGGTTATGGTTGCAAAAATTAACAACTAGAGAACCTCTTGATGAGCAAGTTGAAGTCGCGATTGCTGCGTTCAATCGTTTACAAGAACTAGAGGTTCAAGTGAAAGAGAAGATCTCAACCTCTTCAGCGTTTACCCGTTGGGTACATTCTTAAAAGGAAAGTGGGAGTATTGATGACGATCAATTCAAATCCAAAAGGTTGGCATTGGGTAATCTTAGGTCTGATCATAATCGGGATCCTTGTGCAATTGATTTCAGCCCCATTATCGATTATTGTTCCTGTCGCCATTATAATGATTGTCTACTATCTCTATAAACGGCCACCTCTTTGGTTACAACGACTCGCATATCGTGACCATACGCATCTCCTCTATCAACGTCAGGTCAAAAAGAAAAAACAACGCTATCCCTTTCGCGTAATCGATGGGAAGAAAAAAAAGATCCACTAATCATTCTGATAACATTAATCGGCCGCATTTGGCCTATTTTTTTTGAGGATATAAAGTCTTATCTTACGCAATTTGCAAAAAATCATTTTTTCTTATAACATTTTTTTATCGTTATGGTCATCTCTACAATATCTCGCTTTCAGAAAGGATGATAGAGTGGTTAAAACCAAAGTTGACCATGAACAAGTTGTCTCGAAAACAAGCAATCCTTTTAAACGGAACATTTTTCCCGCCATTTCGTTTATCATCAGTTTAACGGGATTTATCTTTGCTTTTTTTCTGCCATTGGTTGGCATTATTCTTTGCATTATCGGGTTTGTCCTATCATTATTCGTCAAAAGTGGCGATTTTCGTTTGGACAAGTTTGGTCTTTTGTTTAGCATATTGGGCATCTTGATCTCAATTATTGTGGGAGTCGCTCAATTACTGCTTACATCCATCCCAGTCCTTTTGCCTATTCTAAAAGTCATTACGGCCATTCTGGGAATTATCAAAGCCATCTCCTCCTTCGGTGCTTAAACAAATAATCAACCAGTCATTCGCAACTGGTTGATTATTTTGGTTGAAAAAGGTGNCTTCTTTCATTTGCAGAGATGAGATGGATATTGACAGGCTCTGTAACCTCAAGTAATAGATAAGGATACATTACAATCTGCGGATAGACAAACCCCTGTTGAGGGGTTGTTTCTTCAACAATTAAATTCAGCCCATCTTTGCCTTGCTCCGATTTACAGATATGAAGCTGATACCCAGGACTCGGACGATACCCCAATGAAAGAAGCAAATATTGTTTTTCAAGCCAGTAAAAGTCATGTCGACCTTTTATTGACTTATGCTCTTCCAGCCAACGAACGACAGAAGGTGGAAGATTCCTCTGTTCTTCTAATGAGATCACTCGATAAGCCATTTTATTAATCTTCCTCCTGTTTGTCACGAGACGAACGGATTTTATATATGGTCTTCCCTCTAGCTTGTAAATATTCCTCAAACGACCACGATTGAAAAAACTGTTCAGCCGCTTTTACACCAGCCTGAAACAAACGTTCTTTCCCCCTTCGGCTAATCGAAAAATCCGTTAATTTCACACCCAATGTCGGAACCATAATCGTCCGCACTTGATCCTGTTCACGTATATGTCGATTATCATGTGCATCCATCATGGTTAAAAACATTGAATAAAAAAGACTAAACGGCCCTTCAATCTCATGTACGGGTTGATTTTCACCTGAAAACAGTCGAAATCCAAACGTGGGCCACCTGGGATTTTCTTTATCAAAAATCCAAACGGGAAAGTTACTCAGTATGGCTCCATCCACAATGTAGCATCGCCTGTTAGAAGGTTTATGGACTAGGCGAACAGGATCAAAGAAAAACGGAATGCTACAGCTCATCCGAACTGCTCGTGCCACTGAAAATTGCTNTTTCGTATACCCATACGTTTGCAAATCTTGAGGTAAAACAAGCAAATTGCCCAAAGTGATATCCGAAGCAATAATGGATAATTCGATCTCTGCATCAAAATCAGCAAATGTCCGAATCCCTTTTGCTTGTAACAGTTCATCAATCCATTGTTCGATATGAATGCCAGAATTTAGGCCTTTTTTAACCCAGAGACGATATGCAGGTCCCAGATAAGGAATGCGCGAATACCAGGTCGGTTGAACAAGTGTCGACAAGTCCTTTTCTAACAGAATTTGGAATAACTCATCACTAGTATATCCTGCAGCCAACAAAGTCGCAACAATCGAACCAGCCGAAGTTCCCGCAAGCCGTTTAAAGCGAAACCCCTTTTGTTCCGCTACTTTTAGTGCACCAACCAAGCCAATAACCTTTACGCCGCCGCCTTCAATCACAGCATCCGCCCACATTCAATATTTCCCCTTTTTTCACATGTTTGAACCATCATCCTTAATTAATGTATGACGATGCTCAACAAAAAAGCCCAAGGAATTTCTCCAAGGGCTACAACGAATGAATATCTTCCTCTTCTGCCTCTTTCATGACCTTTAACTCTTGGATCAGCTGCGAATTCTTTTCCAATACCTTGACCAGATTTTCAATACATGTGATCGATTCCCAGCTCAAATGATGTTCGATCCCTTCAACATCCTGATAAATTAGTTCCTCACTCACACCAATCAAGCGCAAAAAATTTTCTAATAAATAATGCCGGTCCACCAGTCTTTTACCGATCTTCTTCCCCTTCGTGGTTAAAACCAACCCCCGATATTTCTCATAAACCAAATATTTATTTTCATCCAGTTTTTGCACCATTTTTGTCACAGAGGAAGGGTGTACTTTCAATGCCTCAGCAATATCGGATACCCGGGCATAACCTTTTTGTTCTATCAATTGATAAATATTCTCTAAATAATCTTCCATACTTGGTGTTGGCATGAAGGCCCCCCCTGTATCTATTCGTTCCAACGTAATCAACCTTATTTTATCACAGAAATTCCATCACATGAATCCGCTTACTTCAATTTCCAACGATTATTTCCATGTTTTTCGGTTATTCCTCTTTTTTGTCTACAAGAAATATGGATCTCTTATACACATTGCTACACAAAGGTCATGAGCAAGGAAAAATGGAGCTAAACTTGATGAGAATATAATCGGATTGAATCGATCAGTAAAAGACCCTGTGTGAGCAGGAACACAACTTGGATCTTAGCGGTTTTCCGTGGAGGTGGTGGTACAATGGTATAATAGGATCGAAAAGCTTTTTGCTTGGGTGGTTCTACCAATAATGGCGTCATGCGAATGAATCGAGCATCTTTGTCAAGGTAAGAAACCGTAGCATAAAACTGAACAGGCTGGCTTCCCATATGAAACAATCGAAATGTTAAATAATATGCACAATGAAATTCGGGTTGGAGTGAGATCACCTGACTTAAATAACTCTGTTTTTTCTCACTTTTGTCACCCATCAAAATGGAATAGTCACGCCGATTTTGTGGGTTTTGCACACGACGAATTGCTTTTCCTGTCCAAGGTGAGATTCTTGCCAGAAAATCGCCATTCACAATCAAATTTTTATGTGAACATGCCACACCCATCCCCCC
>JGI1652J44930_10000939_pt1 | contig 11208 bp, 21 predicted proteins | sample NewIslsDNAsample_FD_44930 | JGI IMG/M metagenome (IMG submission 44930)
CCTCCTAATTGATATTGTTCTTGCGGAAATAGGCGTCCTCGATCTCCTCGGTGGTGAAGCCAAGTAGATCAGCCAAGCCGATGAGGGAGCGGAAGGTAAGACTCCAGGTCCATTTAGCGAGGTCCTTACTTCCGAGCGCATAGATGCTGCAGATGCCGTTGGCAAAGCTATTCAGCGTAATCATTTGCTCCAGGAGGGTATCCCTTTTGATGATCTGGAGAACGCGATAGTCGCCAGGATTGACACCCAGCTCCAGACCGACGGACAGGAGGAAGTGAAGTGCGTCCGCGTACTCCTCCAGCATCTTCTCCCGTCGGGGTTCCCTGTCTCGGCTCCAAATCTTAAAGCCTCGCCACTCGTTGCAAAGCTCGGCAAGCTCAACCTGAAATGCAAGGACTTTGTGGTTGACCAGGTCCTGCCCTTCAAGTCCGTGCTCCTTGACGATCTTCGCGTCCAGTTCCCGCTGACGCTCAAACATCTTGTCAAGGTTCATTCTCTCGTCCTCCCATACCAATTCTTGAATCTATCTAGATAGACCCGAAGGGTCTCTTATAAGAGACCCTTCGGGTCTCTATATAGAGAAGACTTATATATATAAAGTGGATGGGCACTTGGGTCGGAGTGCCCATTTAGTGCCCACGTAGTGCCCATTTAGTGCCCAAGCCCTTCGCTCAATCCCTTGCTCCTCAAGGGATTTGGCGTTTGGGCACTGGATGGGCACCAGTTTTCCTTCTCTCAACAATTGGGCACCGGATGGGCACTCGCTGGGTACTTGATGGGCACTGGATGGGCACCGATTTGGGCACTACATGGGCACTTGATGGGCACTTCATGGGCACCACCCGGAAACCCGCGTGGGAACTGGCTTTTGGGCACCGGTTTGGGCACCGCTTGGGCACTACATGGGCACTACATGGGCACTGGATGGGCACTAGATGGGCACTGCTACTTTTTGTCCTTCTGCTTAACGGCCCAGTAGTGCCCGGAAACCCTTTCTTCAAGCAGCCCCAGCTCCATCAACTGCTTCCGGCCGCGAATCCATGTGTTTCGGCCGATACCGAGGCCATCCTGAATCTGATTCGCAGTGCAACCAGGGTGTTTGTTGACGAATTTCCAGATCTCCGTAAACTTCGGTGTGAGTTTGATCGGCCGTTTCTCTGTTTTGGTCTTCTCCCTGTCCAGTTCCAGGACAAGAGAGGTATTGAACTCGGTTTCCAAGCTGACCTGGACCATTCGGAAATACATGTCCGGACAATCGTCCATGTCAAAGTCCTTTTGCTTTTCGCAGTGGAGCAGGATCAGCTTTGGATCTTGCTCGTCCCGTTTCACTGTGAATACGGCGTCCGCGCCGGCCGGGATGGATACACTCCCCCTGATCGTCCCGCTTTTGTTCAGATGGTGAACCACGACGACGGAAATTCCTATGCGATTCAACGCCCGGATGGCTTCCAGGAAGGGTTTCACGTCTTGAGCGTTGTTCTCATCGCCATCCATTGCGGTGTGCAACGTGTCGATGATCATCATCCGGGTTCCCTGGGGGATTTTCTTTATGAGCTTTTCGAGCATCACCGGGTTGGTAATGGACACGGCCTTTGGAATGGTGTGCAAGGGGACCGGCTCATCGTCGATGTCGAATCCGTGGTGTACCAGCCATGCTTCGATGCGCTTTTGTAGCCCGCGGCCACCCTCGGCCGCCATGTAGACCACCGGTCCGCCTTGCTCCACTTTCCGACCGTGCCAGTCCAGGCCCAGCGCTACGTGGAAGGCCACATCGATCATTACGAAGGACTTGCCCGCGCCGTATTCGCCGGCAATCAAGGTGAAGGAATCCTCCGGGATAAACCCTTCCACCAGCCACTTCACCGGAGGGAGGTTGACCATCTCCGATGTAATGAACATAGGAATTTCCTCTTCTTCCTCACCTTGCGTCACCCCCGCGGCACGGTTGGCCAAATCTTCGAGGAGAGTCAATGCAGTCGCGTAATCCATCATGCTCACGTGGTAGTAGAACCCGTTCAATTGGCGGGGATCGAGCTGGGCTTCAATGCCCAGCTCGTTCTCCTCGATCTGCCGCCTCATCATCTCCCGGAGTTGATACCTTTCAGCCTCCCTCCGAGCGGCGATGGTTACCGCCTCGATGAAAAGGCGACGAATCAGAGGTTCCGACCGGCGGTAAAATTCAACGAATGGTTCAGTATTCACGGTGATTGCGTTTACTGCCATTACTCCGCACCTCTTCCAAAATCTCGGTGTACCTTTGAGCAGCCGATCGGTTCCCCTCCAACCACGCTTTCTTGGCTGCTTTCTCGAAAATCCGCGAGAGCGTCTGGTCTATTTCGTCGAGGAACAGTTGCTCCCACATGATCAACTCGTAGAAGACGTTGTGCTTACGTTTCCCAACCGATGTCCCCCCCTCTTTAGTCAGACAACCCGTTCCAGTTCCCGCGCCAGGATCACTCCCATGGAGTCGGTTCCGTAGACCACCTCTCCTCTGTACCGACCAGTCCAGGCGATCACGATTCGCTTGGATTTGCCTTTTATCAAAAGCTCCACCTCATCGTTCTCCTTGAGATAGGTCATTGGGCGCTTTGCGTGCCCTTCCAGGGTGTATTTGGCCCGGTAGAAAGCCATGGGTCATACCTCCTCTTCCGCTTTGTCTTTGTCGTTTTCTACGTCTTCCAACACAGCATTCGCGCATTCTAAGCTGCATACGTGAAGTACGTAATGCATACTGGCGGCGCGTAGTTCAAACCATCCTCTCGGTAATGACTTGATTGAATCAATCACGGCTTCTTGTACATGCTCTGAGTGGATGTCCCCTCCGATCTCGGAAAACTCCGTATGCCCACAAACATTGCATTTGTAGTAAGTCCCTCGTGCCATGGTTTCCTCCTCCCTTTTGGCTGGTTCCAGTGCGCTTTGAGCGCCCTGGTAAGATCAGTTGCGACTTACTGCTGGTTGGTCAGTTGGCCATTTTTCGGAAGAAGTCCATTAGTGCTCTCTCTGCTACTTCCTCCATCAATTTGCGGTCCGGGGTTTCTCGGATCACTTCATCCAGATCGAGCCCCCTCAATTTGGCAATCACCCTTATAAACTCCAAAGCGAAAGCATTGATCGGAGCAACAAAAGCCGGGTTCATTTGCTCGACCTCAATGCCTGTATGAGTGATCTTCATCCGCCCCATGCATTCTCCGTTCATGTTAATACGTGTTCCATCTGTAAAACCTCCCTTGTTGTTGGCCGGGCTGCTTAAAGCAGCCCGGCAATTACTTAACCATTCGAATCGTATCCGTCTTTACTTCCGACTGTAGGCGCTTGATCGTCCGAACCCTTTCAGCAATGCAGGCGATTACCTTTATTAGCTCTGTGTCGTTTCCTTCTTCAGCGACACGAAGGAAGATTTTCCACTCCTCCTTGATCCGCTCGATGTGCGCCTTAAGCTCTTCCTCTGGTGAAACCTCTTCTACCGGGGCGTAAAGCCAAGCCGCTTCCCACTCTTTCATGAGAACCCAATCTCCTCCAGATCAGCCGCGATATCCGGATCGATGTCGTCTCCCTCACCGATCAAGCGGAGGATTTCCTCGCGGCTCATATTTTTCATCCGGTCGATGATCTTCACGGCTTCCTTTCGTGTCGTGGAATTGGGGTTGTCACGCTTGATAAAATGCTGGACCAGCTTCTTGATTTGTTCCTTATCAAGGCCCTTCTCGTTCTTGCCCATCGCGAAAATCATGCTCCATTGTTTTTGAGTCGCCAACGGTTCGCTGCTTTGCTGATCAGGTTGCTGGGCGGGTTGTCCATTGGCCTTTTGCTGCTGTTGTCTCGACTGATTCTGTTTNGTATGCGACTCCACACCGCTTGCGGCATTCCCGTCGTCGTCCTCGCCGGTATTCAAAGCCAGGAAACTTGTCAGGCTGTACCGGCGGGCATAAGTGACGGCGGAGCCGATCTTCTGCGGATTGTCCAGCTTTTCCGGCCTGATAGTCAGCGGAGGAGATTCCATCCATTGCCCAGATACGTGGTAGATCCGGGTCACCATTTTCAGCTCGCCCGCTTGGTTATTGAACGGCATTTGCACTACGAACAGCCCATGCTTGGCCAACGTTGGGCGAACCTCTTCAATGATCTGGTCTATCGTCGCGTACCGGGTTTTATAGTGCGGATTGTCGGAGTCTTTGGTGATCCGTCCGACTTCCTTATGAAACTCCAACATGGCTTTACACAGTTCGCCAATTTCTTTGCTGGTCCTCATGTATTGGCTCTCCTCCTTCAGCGGCTCTTGGGCCGGTTCCGAATCCGTTTGGGGATTCGGAACCGGGAACGGTTGTACCGATTTGGTCATTTGCTATCACCTCTCAGTCGCTGTGTTTTGCGGACTCCCACTCCACTTGATAGATGCCGCCGCCCAACTCCTTGACCCGCGGGAACAGCATGTCGTAACCAGCGGGATGGTAGCCGGCGAGACAGGCAACCTGGAACACAAACTCCTCTTCGGTGCCGCTATCCTCTGACGGATCGGCCTCGACCGTCGCTTTGTGATGGTAGAAGTATGGGTTAAAGACCACTTCGGTCTTTTCGTGCTTGATCAACTTCATGGCTTCGATCCCTCCAAGAACCGGTAATATTTCCTGCTGATCTCGTTCTCCCAGTCCTTTTGTCCGAGATTTCTCGTGAGGTCCAGCAGACTCTCCAGCTTGCTCAGCTTGACAGCCCAGTGATAGTGGGCCTTCAGACACATGAAAAGCTCTTTTTCGTCTCGTTCCGTGAACTGATCGTTTTTGTACTTCCAGTACAACCAGGCAAGCTGCCGATGAAACGGTTCCATCTAAGCCCTCCCTCCAATTTGTCTCAGCAGTCTGTCTCGGGAGGTTGTGGCCGCTTCTTGTGTGTGATAAGATGTGTTTGAACGTTGCGTTTATCGCTGGAGGGCTTCAACATCGCCCTCCAGCCATGCTTCCTTTGCAGATTCTGATCGACTCAATCAGTTTTGGGTTTGGGGATTCCATTTTTCGGCCCCAGCCCTTTTTTTCGTCGGCATTCATACCGTGATATTCTGCCGGTTTCGTCCAGCCATTCGTAGGGAAAGAGCTCCTCCCTTACGCTGGCCCGAGCGATTCGGTCCTCGATGAAGCAGACCGGGCGCTCAAGAGATGATTCTTCGAAAGGAACATAGTAGGGGCATTTTTCGCATTGTTCCTCAAGGAAGCAAATGTACTCTGTTCCGTTGGCAAACATCAGAAATCATCTCCGCTCCCGTGCATTGATTACCTTTTCCAGCAGCGCGATGATGTCGCTCACTTCTTGAAGAGTGGTTCGTTCCCTAATTTGGGTGATGTTTTCTTTCATGTACTCCTTCAGCTCTTTTGCTTGTTTTCTCATATTTCTCAGCACAGTGGGCACAGCGTCGCGGACACCGTCTGAATACACACGGACTATTTCACCGCGAAGATCACCGGAAGTGATCAACACACTGTATACCGACCACCCCAAGTCACTTTGGAACACACCTTCAATCCACATATCCTCCTTGGTTCGGTACTCTTCAGGGGTGTCGATGTACTTCGTGTTAATCTCAATCAGATTGCTCATCATTCTTCCTCCTCCTCGTCTCCCCACGAGATAACATCGATCCGGGCGGGGCGATACCAAAATTCCGTCCCACAATCACTGCATCTGCATTGTTTGTCTCCGGCCAGATTCATACCGTACTGGTAAATCCGGTCGGATTTGCAAGAGGTATTTGGACATTCCAGCCCGGAGATGTCGCCGAAAAACAACATCAACCACCACCTTTCAGGGATGCTCTTTTTCTTTTTTCTGACCCACTTTCACTCGGAATCCGGTCCATCTCTCCCTAGTTGCCTCACGTGCTTTCCTCAGCTCTGTCATCTGCTCGTGGAATGGCTTTTTGAACCACACCCTCGGCTTGATTCTCATTCCAAATCCCCCTTCATTTCGTTGATCTTGTCTTTGGCAGCAGCGAGAATCTGCAGCTTGTTTCTCCACCAGCGAATCGAAATTTCCGCGGCTGGATTGCTTGACTTTTTCAGGTGCTCAATCTGCCTCTTATAGCCCTGCTCAGCCATATCCAATGCGACAAGAACCTCGACTTTTTCCCGCATCGTGAGACTCATCCGAATCACCTCCTCTTTCGGGGTCTTACCAGCCCTTCTTTTTCCATCCTCTGCCGCTTCTCTCGCCAGCTCCCGATCCATGAAAAGCCGTACTCCCGACACAGGGCGGCGATCAGGTTGAGGCAGAGGATGACTGCATCCATCAGCTCATCAACCACCTCGCGGATCTCTTGCCTTGTCATCTCATCCAGTCGATCCGGTTTCCTCGATAGACTTGTCTCGGACAGCCGCTTGATTGCCTCCTGCATTTCCTGGATCGACATTTCCTTCAAGGTGAATCGGTTGAAATCCACAGCATCACCATCCAATCGTCCGATCCCCAAACCGGCCATTTCCGCTGCCAACTCCATCGAATAGAAGCCGCAGTCCAGAATCTCGACCGATTTAGGAATCACGTCTTTCGGCATCTTCCGACGGCCGGATTCCACTTCCGCGATCATCGATCGACTCAGATGCAGATCCTCACCCAGCTCTTGCTGCGTCCAACCTCGATTGGTTCTCGCCTCCCTCAGAGCAACACCAATGGTCATGGTTCCCCCTCCTTTTCTGTGACAATGCAATGGTTCCATGTCACCATTGCTTGAGTTATTCTTTAGTTGGACAAGTCGAGGGGGAAAAGTTTTTTCAATTGTGCATCACCTCCTTCGAGGGTTTCCTCCGATCGAGCCACTCAAAGAAAGCTTCTCGACCGACGCGCTTTGCCCGACCGATCCGAACGAGAGGAAACCCTCTTTCCTCCATCACCTCGTAGGCTTTGCGTTTGGAGATGCCAAGGATTTGCGCAACATGATCTGCTTTTAACACGAGAGGTAAATCATCACGATTCACTTGGAACGACCTCCATCCACTTTGATTTCACCGTTACGAGGCATTTTCTTGCTTCGTTTTGGGGCAATCGTCTTCAAAAAAAATTTTCCAATCAAATCCGAGTGCAGCAGCGATTTTTTTGGCCATACTAACACTAGGGTTGCGAAGACCTCGTTCGATATTGGAGTACGTTCCGCGGCTAATACCAGCTTTTCTGGCCACTTCTTCCTGCGTTCGATCACCGCGGATTTGCACTAACCATTCCCGCATATCCATCCTCCTTTGCTGCAATTGCTTCGTCTAGCATCAGTATATTGCTTCTATTTGAAGCTGTCAATACCTTTTTTCGTCTCTTTGGTGCAGGGTGCTTCCGCTTCAATACGAAACGTTATAATACTTAAACAGAAAGATACTAAGAGGTACTAAGAGGTGAGTGACATGCTTNCTAAAAAACTGATCGAGCTTCGAAAACAAAAGAAGCTTACTCAGGAAGCCGTGGCGAAAAAACTGGGGATTCCAAGAGGTACCTATTCAAACTATGAATTGGGCAAGAGAGAACCAGATTTGGAGACCCTCAAAAGGATCGCTGATTTTCACGGTGTGAGCATCGATGAATTGCTGGGACGTGAAGCATACAGTGTAGCAAAGGAAACCTCAAGTGTAGCAAAGGAAACCGAAGCGGAATACCAAGCGCTTAAAAGCGAGCTAAGCGAGTTCGCAGACAATAAAAGACCTACCCTTTGGGGTAGGTATGACCTGGTCGCCTTATTGAATCTGATACTGGGACTGCCGGATGAGGATCGGAGAAAATTCGTGAAGGCCCTGGAGATGATCACCGATGTTCTTGAAAAGAGGAACGATTCCGAACGCGACTTTTGAGAAAGACCAGCTTTATTAGTTTTCGGGTTTCGGGATCAATGGTCCGATTCGTCCTTAGTTCTCTGATGAACAGGTGGTATTTATAGCGGCGCAGCTTCAACAGCGTGAGCAAAACCAATCCCTTGAGACTGCAAGCCTTCTCTTCGCTACTATGTCGCAGGGACTCTCTACCTTTTGCCATACCCATTACCCCCTTCGGAGAAATCCCGTACAAGCTGTACTTCTATTGTAATAGTATACAATTACAGTAGAAAAGCCTATCGCTTATTACGGGACATGAGGTAACTATGGCAAATCTGGGGGTGAATTTTTATGAGAGGGTACTTTCGTAAACGCGGAAAATATTGGTCGTTCACGGTGGATATCGGCCGCGATCCCGAAACCGGCAAGCGCAAACAGAAAACAGTTTCCGGCTTCCGGACAAAGAAGGAAGCGGAAAAAGCTTGCGCCGAACTCATTGCCCAGATCGAAAACGGTGGATACAGAGAGCCCAAGAAAATTACTTTAGGGGAATTTATCCTGGATTACATGGAGAACAACGTCAAACAAGCAATCCGTGCTTCCACTTACTCTAAACAGATGAACGTCGTAAAGAAGCATATTCTCCCGGATCTTGGACACCTTCAGCTTTCGAAAATCACGCCGATGGACTTGCAACGGTTATACACCAAGAAAGCCAACGACGGGTATTCCCCCGCATATATCAAGCAGATCCACGCCATCCTCTGCAAAACTTTCCGCACAGCCTACGAATGGGAGTACATACCCAAGAATATTTCGCAACTCGTCTCTCCCCCTAGAATCTCCAAAAAAGATATCCGGGTATGGAGCATCGAGGAAGCCAACCGATTCCTCTCCCTGACGGAAAAGCGGCGGTTTTACATCGTCTATGTTCTGGCACTGTATACCGGGATGCGGAAAGGAGAAATCCTCGCCCTACGGTGGCAGGATGTCGATTTAGAACAAGCGAAACTACAGGTCCGTCGAACCCTATACAGAGTGGACGGCGAATTGGTTTTTCAGGAACCCAAGACTCGCGGTTCATTGCGCACCATCACCCTGCCGGACTTTGCGGTTTCGGCACTGAAACAGCACAAAGCCAAACAGAACAAAAACAAATTGCTGTTGGGTCCTGCTTACAATGACTACGATTTGGTCGTCTGTAACGGCAACGGGAACCCGGTCGATCCCAAAGACATCAACCGGGATATGAAATACGTCATCCAGAAATACAACCTTCCCAAGCTTAGGTTCCACGATCTCCGCCACACTCATGCATCTATCCTTCTCCAGCTCGGAGAACACCCCAAAGTTGTATCGGAAAGACTCGGACACTCCAGCATTTCGATCACCTTGGATACCTACAGCCACGTCATGCCGGATATGCAAAAAAATCTGGCCCGTGCTTTTGACTCGGCCATGAAGACCCAAAGACAGGATGAAGCGTCGAAGTGAGAAGTGGTCAAAATGTGGTCAATCGGTTCCCCGGTCTAAAGTAAAAAAGCCGGGAACCCTTGATTTTAAAGGGTTCCCGGCAGTCCGGAACCGGATTGGAATCAGACCTCCATTTTGAAACCAGTCATTCACCCTAATTCCTTCCTTTTTATGCACGTTGATCTGAGCGCATAAAATCAAGGTTCATCGCCCCTCTGGTGAACCCTAATTCACCGGAGTTCACATAAGTGTGTGGTCAAAATGTGGTCAATGTGGTCAAATCAAAATTTTTTCGTCCGGCTTAATCATGTGTAGCAAGGGAAAGTGAGGGATAGGAGTGAATAGTCAAAATCGGCTATGTTTGACAGAATATTTTCTTTGCCGTTATGATTTTGCTAGCAACAGCCCAAGAAAGGGGGAGAAGGCGAGGTGAAACCGGAACAAGACAGGGGTAGATTGCTGACGCCGGAAGAAGCCGCCGAAAGACTTAGAGTCTCTCCCGAAACAGTAAAAAAATGGTTCAGGTCTGGGCGGTTGCGCGGCGTCAAAGTGTCGGTGCTATGGCGCGTCTGGGAAAAAGACCTTGATGCATTTATCAAAGAGAACAAACAACGATAAGGGGTGGCTTTTGTGCGGAAAGTCTTGTCTGTCCTGTTCGCATTAGCACTGGTGCTGTCTTTCACCTCACCTGCTCTCGCCTTTGAGGACAAAGACTGCTCCGATTTCGATACATGGGAGCAGGCACAAAGATTTTACGAGGAAAACGGTGGCCCATTTAAAGATCCACACCGGCTAGACGGGCCGGATAAAGACGGCCTGGTCTGCGAATCTCTCCCAGGCTTTGATCCGAGCCATAAGCCCGGATCTTTTGTGGGTAACAAACCTCCGCAACAAAATGATCCTGCAGACAAGACACGCGCTAAAGTGGTTCGGGTCATTGACGGCGACACCATCGAAGTTCAACTTTCCGACGGTACAAAGGAAGTTGTCCGCCTCCTCCTCATCGACACCCCGGAAACCAAGCATCCGCAAAAAGGAGTGGAGCCTTGCGGACCGGAGGCCACAGCCTTTACAAAGCGGATGCTCCCTGCCGGAAAGAACATTGTCCTGGAATTTGACAAGGACAAAAGGGACAAGTATGACAGGCTCCTTGCCTATGTCTACGTAGACGGGAAATCCGTCAACGAAGCTCTCTTAGCCGCAGGACTCGCAAAGGTCGTTGTCTATAAGCCCAACGACAAGTACGAAGACAAGTACCGGGCAATTGAAGCCAAAGCCAAGAAAGAGAAGAAGGGGATCTGGTCGGACAACCCCTGTAGCGAAAATGGCGGCACTAAGCCCGGCGACGGCAAGGGTGATGATAAGCAAGGTGGCACCAAGCCCGGCACTGGGGATAAGGGCGACGATAAGCAAGGCACCATTACTCCGCCGAAGTCCGGTAACCAAAAGGGCGACAGCTCTGGCACCCAAGGCGGGCAATTGCCGAAGACCGCAACCAGCTATCCCACTTTCTCCCTGGTAGGTGCCGGAGTCTTGGCAGTAGGCGTTGGACTTCTCCTTTATCGCCGTCGCAATGCGGCTTGATCCAACGGGGGAGCGGGTCTTTACCCGCTCCCCCGTGTTTTTGATTTAGGCTTCCAAAAAAATTGTTGCCAACCCTTCATCTGTCGCTATTCATTTGATACAATGCACTTTCGAAAAAAATCGCGGTTTCTCTTCTGCTGTGATCCCCCTTTACTTAACTTCCACACTCTCCACCTCCTTTCTGGACGGGCCGAAGGATTGGGATTAGCCCGGTCGCCGGGGAGTATCCCCGGTCCCGAATGGGATAAGGCCCCGAGCGGCGGACTGGGAACGCCCAGTCCGCCATACATACCGCGCAACCTGAAAGGAGGTTTGGGGCACCAACCTTTCTGCCGAGTAGGGGGAGGAGGCCCACTTAAGGTGCCCTGTG
>JGI1652J44930_10000940_pt1 | contig 11204 bp, 8 predicted proteins | sample NewIslsDNAsample_FD_44930 | JGI IMG/M metagenome (IMG submission 44930)
TATCAGGAGGGATGGTATCAATCTTGCGAATATCAGTAATGTATCTAGGCTGCATCAAATCACNTCATTTTAATTTTGTATAATATTATATCATAATTACATACTTATACAAATTTGTTTAATTAAATCAATCAGCGTTTGCAACTGTGCCCGATAAAGGATTAGAGCGAACCATTGGTTCAGGNAAAAATTCATTTGTTTATAATGCGGTATATGGTTTTATGTATTGTTTGTTGTAATAAAGCCATGACATTTTAATACAGAATTTAGTAAATATTAAATCATTTGATTTAAAATGTATAGAATGATACAATATATGTCAAAAGAATAAGGAATGTACGAGGAGGAGCCTGTCATTTATGGGCTTCTCTTTTTCTTTTTTAATGAATAGAAAGAGAGGAGAAAGCAGTTTGTACAGTACATGGTTAGCGATTAGTATTTTTGTGATCATTTATGCTTTTATCATTTCAGAAAAAATCCATCGAGCAGTGATAGCAGGATTTGGCGCAGCATTGATGGTAATAGTGGGCATTATTGATGCGCATCAGACATTTACCCATTATATTGAGTGGAACACTCTTGTCCTTTTGATTGGGATGATGATCTTGGTAAGTATTACCAATCAGACAGGTGTTTTTCAATGGCTAGCGATCAAAACTGCGCAATGGGTCAAAGGCAATCCAATCCAATTATTAATTGTGCTTTCATTATTAACCGCGTTATTATCCGCTCTTTTAGATAATGTGACTACAGTCTTATTAATTGTGCCAGTTACGTTTTCGATCACACGACTCTTGAAGGTCAATCCGGTTCCATATCTGATCTCAGAAGTGTTGGCTTCCAATATCGGCGGTACGGCAACTCTCATTGGTGATCCACCAAATATTATGATTGGTGCCGCCAACAAGCATTTAACCTTTAACGCTTTTCTTATTCATTTGGCGCCAATTGCAATAATCATTCTAATTATTACCTTGATCATTCTCTATTTTTTGTATCGAAATCAATTAGTAGTAAGCGAAGAGGATAAACAAAAGATCTTTGAGCTTCGTGCTGAAGATGAGATTCAAGACATTTCCTTACTGAAAAAGTCGTTGTTTGTATTGGGGCTTACCATGCTTGGCTTTACTCTTCATTCAGTTTTTCATTTGGAAGCATCCGTAATTGCCTTTGCCGGAGCGTGTATGTTAATGTTGATTGGGCTTAATGAAAAAGGTGTCGAAAAAGCGCTCGCTTCGATCGAATGGGGAACGATTTTCTTTTTCGCTGGCTTATTTGTCTTGGTTGGTGGTTTGCAAGAAGTGGGCGTGATCAAAGCCATTGCCAAAGGTGTGTTGGATATTACAGACGGTGATTTATCGCTTGCTGCCATTTTGATTTTATGGGTTTCGGGAATTGCCTCCGCCACCATTGATAATATTCCATTTGTTGCTACCATGATTCCGCTTGTACAAGAGATGGCCAATAGTCTTGGCTTAGCGGTTGATGCCCCACAGATTAATACATTGTGGTGGTCATTGGCCTTAGGCGCTTGTTTGGGTGGAAATGGAACGGTGTTAGGTGCTAGTGCCAATGTGATTGTATCAGGCATGGCAGCAAAAGAAGGGAATGGCTTCAGCTATGTGCAGTTTTTACTCATTGGTGCTCCCATTACGCTGGTTTCGTTAGCGATTTCGCATCTCTATATTTTTATTCGATATTTGTAAGTTAAGAAAGTGATGAGCTCGGTGAAGGAATATTGCCATTTGATGGACACAATTAATTGCAAAAAGACATTTCACCCAATGAAATTTTCCTCTANAATGGGAATAGCTGCAACTGATCAAAGTTGCAGCTATTGTGTTTCAGATCAGAAAGGATGGGGAATGTGTATGTGGAAGCNAAGATGGATTCGTTTGCTTGCACTGTTTGTGCTGCTCTTTTTTGTGGCTGCTTGCAGTGATAGTCATGTGCAACAAAGGAATGAGGGACACCATCAGCTGCAAACCAATCAGCAGAATAAGCAAAACGTGTCCGCTGAATTGAAGGTCGAGCTTCAATTACCGGACCGTATACNGGTAAACCAGGAATTGATATTAAAAGCACGGTTAACGCAAGGGACTGAACCCGTTCATGATGCACAGGAAGTTCAATTTGAAGTCTGGAAAGAAAATCAGAAAAAAAAGAGTGAAAAGATTGCAGCCAAACTGGAGAAAGATGGGATCTATACAGCTAAAAAGCAATTCCAGGAGGCTGGAGTCTATTATATACAAGCACATGCCACCGCTCGTGGCATGCATGTAATGCCGGTTAAAAAGCTAGTCGTGGGAGAAGAAGATCAGCCAAATAACGCCTCTGACCAAGACCAATCTTTGCCGCAAGAGCATCATCATTGAGCTTTCGATCCATCTTGTTTGTAAAGGAAAAGTGAAGATTGGAGAGAACGAGGTGGAGTGAAATGCTGGTTGACGTTTATGCAAGGGAGCGGGTAAAGGAGAAGATTAAAAACAGTGAATGGGGGATATTTTACGGTCCAGATTTAACAAGTTTTCTCAATTGGCCTGATTTTCCAACAAAACTGCTTATCGCTCTTTACAAGTATAAGCCGGACGAATTGGGTTTTGAGATACCAGATGAAGTAAAACAAGAAAATGTTTATGAACAAATTTTAATCAGCGCTGATAAATCCACTCGCGGCATCCCCTATCATAATCTAGGACATTTTCAACGGACTTTATTTGATGCTAGAAAAGCGATTGAGGAAATTGAAGAGTTGGCTGGAGAACTGTTTCCAGAAGCAGTTAAACAAGCAGTCTATCTGGGTGTTGCTGGACATGATTATAATCATACAGGTTCTACCTATCTACGAGAGCATGAAAAAAGTCGTAAATACAGGTCAGTAGAGGGGCGTAGTGCACATCGGGTTGAAAACATTTTAAGGAAAAAAGGTTATCATCCTTTGTTTCGAGCTACGGCTCTTAATATTATTTGGGCATCCACCTTTGGCGGACAAAAAATTGGAATCGACGTTCAGCCAAAAAGTTTTTTTGGGACATTGATGCGGCTAGTTGATGTTCTTCCATCTAATGATTTCTCAACTGCTGTTGCGGAGCATTCAAAGCTGATGTATGGAGAAGAACCAGCTTTTCCACCGCCTGATACACTGGATGGAGTGATTCAAGATCGCTTGAGTTTCATTGATCATTATATTATTCCAACGTTGAATAGCTTCAATGAAGCGACAGAACATCTACTTTCTGATCTCTCGCCTTTTTCGGAGGCAAGCCGAAACAGGTTGCGGGAACAGCTTGACAATAATACGCTTACCGCACGTTTAGGGTGGGATCGTAGGCTAGCAGAACATCGAAAGTTATATGAAATAGCGCTTCGTGACCAAAAAAGCATAGAACGCGCTATTATTAGCAGTTCACTTCGTCAGGTAAGAGAATTAAATAAAGAAGATCGTTAGAGAGAGTTTATAAAAAAACTGATCAGAACCGAATTCTGATCAGTTTCATGTTCCTTAGTTATTTGTTTACACGTTTGGCTCCCCAATAGTGTTTTCTGGCATAAGAGCTGTTGATCGACTCAATTTGGAGATTCAGACGTGAATTTTTATTGGAAATAAATTGACCATTGCCAAGGTAGATGCCAACGTGGGAAACCCCCGCTTTATATGTACCTTGGAAAAAGACCAAATCGCCCGGTTGGAGATTGCTTTTTGGGACAAATGTCCCAACTTTTGATTGCGCAGCAGCTGTTCGTGGCAGTTCAATGTTTCGATATTTGCGGAAAACATATTGTGTCCAACTGGAACAATCAAAATAAGGATAGTTTGCTGCGCCAAAAACATATTGTACCGTTCCAATCATAGCTCTTGCTTTGTTCAACCAAGATTGATCGGTTACCGCTGGTTCTTCAAGTGATTCGGATTTTTTCTTTTGTTGCTCTTTTAGTTTTGTGGAAAGAGCAGTGTATTCCTGTTGGAGTTGTTTGCTTTTTTGTTCCGATTGACGCAGTAAGGGTTGGAGTTTTGTGAGCGTTTCCTGCAGTTTTTTCTTTTTTTGCGCAATGGCCTCTTTTTGTTTTTTATACTTATTGAATAACTTGATGTTTCGTTCAACTGTCAGTCTTAAGAGCTCAAGTCGAAACAGAAATTCGGAAATCGATTTTGCGCCTAGCAGTTGTGATTCCGTGTTATAGTGTCCGGATTTATATGCTTCAACCATAATTTGGTTGAGTTGGCGTTGTGTTTGAGCTTGGCGGTCGCTCAAACGTTCCAGCTCAGCAAAGGTTTTACTTAATTGCTGATCGGTTGCATAGATTTGTTTTTGTAATGATTCAACTTGTTTTTTTGTTTTTAGATAGGCTTGACGTTTTTTTTCTATCTCGGAGCTTGTCACTTCTGAGTTAGCCGGAGCGGCGAACGTGCTATTTGCAAACAGCAAGCTAAACACAAGCACAAGAGTGAGCGTGATGGGGATGTGTCTTGTTTTATTCATGTTGAATGTTGCGGAAGCTCCTCCTTTATGATTAGTCATTTTAGCAAGAGTATAGCATGTTCTTTCATGAGGATGAAGACAAAATCGTCTTCATCTTAAACCTTGTACAGATGATGAGTAGAGTTTTTCAAAATCCTCCCAGAAACGTGGATACGTTTTGTTGACACAATCTGGGTCCAGGATATGGATATGGCCAATTTTGCTGCCGAGGACGGCAAAACTCATTGCTATCCGATGGTCATCATAGGTTGCAAGCGACAGTCCCGGGGTAAAGGTATTAGGATTCCATTCGCCAATGACGATAAAATCTTCCCCTTCAATTACCTCAATACCTAAGCGCTGTAAGTGGTTGGCTGGAACAGCGATCCGATCACATTCTTTGATACGAAGGGTAGCCAGCCCTGTAATTTTGGTTTTTCCAGGCAAGAAAGGAGCAATCATCATAAACGTCGGTGCCACATCCGGCATGCTTTCCATATCGATCTCTTCATGAATGGGAGTTAATTTTCCACCTGGGGGTCCGGTAATGGTTGTGGTATGTTCCTGGTATTCAACTTTTGCTCCTAATCGTTCACAAAGTTGAAAAAAGCGAAAATCTCCTTGGCGGGTGGAAGTGCCCAAATTTTGAACAGTAATCGTTCCACCGTGCAAGGTGGCGAGTGCAGCAAAATAGGAAGCAGCGGATGCGTCGCCTTCCACGAGTACGTTTGCTGGTTGATAGGTTTGCGGTTGAACGAAGAAACGTTGATAATGATCATTCTCTACAGTAACTCCGAATTTTTTCATTTCATCAATGGTAATATCGATATAAGGTTTGCTCACCAATTCGCCTTCCACTTGGATTTGTAATCCTTGTGGTAGTAAGGGGGCAATGATTAATAGTGCTGAGAAGTATTGACTGGATTGATCACCACGTAAGGAAACAGCAGAGCCATATTGCTGCGGTCCCATTACGGATATGGGCAGATAGCTGTGATCGATTGCTTCGATTGTAGCACCCAACTCCACCAGTGCATCCAGTAGGTAACGATTGGGTCTTGCACGAAGTGGAGGAAAACCATCTAGAATTGTCTTATCTTGTCTCAGAATGGAAAGGGCGAGTAAAAGTCGCGTTGATGCAGCACTGAGCCCTAGGTGCAACTGTACTTTACCCGTGGTAAATGTTCCACCTTGACCTTGGATTCGCTTTGAGGTTTTATCCGATTCGATTGGAATGCCAAGTTGTTTAAGCGCTTGTTCCATCCGAAGTGTATCGTCGCAAATCCCGGGATAAGCCACTTCGCTGGTCCCATCGGCTAAGGAGGCAAGCACAAAGTCACGGAGTGTTATCGATTTGCTGCCAGGCAGATGCAACGATTGTCGAAATGGATGTTCGATTCGCTTGATCGTCTTTGCATGTTGAATTTCAATCACCACTTTTTATATGTATTTTCGTTCTATTTTAGCATGGTTTTATCAATAAAAAAGTTGTAGATATCGTGTTAAAATAGGAAAGGTTTGGCAATAATATCGAAATATTTAAAAAATATTAATCCTGTTAACGAGTGTTTGATTTAAGACAGTGATCGGCAGTTTCGTTGATCTCACCGATCACTGTCTCGGGTCTTGGCCAAGATGCAAGGGAATACGCTTGAATAAACGGGTTGTTCGATTTTGGAACATTATTGTATGCGAGATAAACTTAATTGTTAATGTATTTCTCGAACACGTGGCCAAAATCCTTTACATGATATTGTTTATTGGTATCCATGAGCCAAGAGAAACTAATCTGATTAATTTCCTTGAACTGTTGGATCAAATCTCCGCCGTTTTGATGGGTTTTGCTAAGCACAGTTGCAGCAATATCAAGGCTTTGCTGTGCGTATTTGATCGCTTTGGCATTATCATAGTTGATTTCTGCAATTTTAATCAAGGATTTGTATAGATCTTTTAATTCTTCAAGATGTTTTTTGTTCACATCGATGGAGTAGTTTTCGTTACCAATCGTAAACTTGATTTCAACATCAAGATCAACGGTCCCTGCTGTTTCAAGTCTTACATTGGAGATGGGATATTGATAATAGTCGAAACGCTTTAGCACTCGTTTTTTGCTTGTTGCGCTGGTGCCATCCAGATGAATAAAGGCGGTGTTGGTAAAGCAGTACTCGTCCGATTTGGATTTGATGAGAAAGTAGATCTTTTCATTGTCTTCGTGCAATATGTAATCGTCCGCGTCAGCTTTGTCGTAGTCTTCTGGTTTGATCACTGAACCAATATCACTGAGGCCTAAAACGTCGGATGCAACTTTTCCAAACATTTGATCAATCCTTTTCTTGTTAATGATTGTAACAACTCTGTTAGTTGCTCTTATTATAGCATATTATCCAGATTATTCAGTGCCTGTTTAGGATGAGGTTTGATCATCTTTGGTTCGTTTGGCTGGAAGGCGTATATAGCGGTTAAGTGCAAATATGCAGATGATGGTGAGGAAACAGAATAAGAATAGCCCTGTCCAATTGATGCCAAGCCATTTGGGGCCCGATAAGTCTTGGAAAATAATTTCAAACAATCCACTAAATAAGGCAAGCGGGAAACCAAAAATGGTGATTAAATCAATGAGATGATTGGTGTGTAATCGCATGTGGTTCTCGATGATATGTTCCAATTCTGAGATGGTATGGTAAAGATCATCCAGCTGTGTTTGGATGGCCCAACGTTTTTCAACAGTTTTCCGAAAATATTGCAGGTGATAATCGGAGGAAGCGAGCATTGTTTTTAGAAGTGTATGGCGAATTTCAGCTTTTTTCATAGTGATCCATTGGTTCGCTGTTAGCAAATATTCTCGCGATAAGGTTTTAGAGCCTTCAAGCCACTTTTGGATATTTGCCATCATTTCATTGCTTTCTTTGTGAATACGTTTAAAGGTTGTAAGGCGTTGGATCAAATGTTTTACTTCTGTCATGTATGCAGCAAAGTCAAAGTCTTCTGTATTCCAGTCGTCCAGAATAAAGATCCCTTTATCGTGAATTAAGGCGTAGCCGCAGGGAATTTCGATAAAGTCAAACGTATCTTTGCCTGGCAGGGGATGTATGGGTGGAATCGAATCCTGGTCTGCGTTGGCTGCACAGACAGCAAGGTAACGTTGGAGCGTCGGCGATGTAACCAAAACCTGTTGTTGACCGAGTGAGTTCCATTTGGCTGCTTTTACCGATTTTTCACCGCGAAGAATGGGCTGACATTCGTAAATTCGACATGGTTGATCAATGGAACCATCGGAACGATACGGATTTACTGTAATCGACTTGGTTGGATTGTAAAGTTCCCAGATGGCACTAACAACTGTTGACCAGTCCAGTTTTGAACCATCGAACTTTGTCCCAATCATCTTTGGAGCGGTTAATCGCGTATAGGTTTCGTGATGATGATGCCAGTAAACGGTTTTCTCTTCAACATCTTGCTTTCGCATTTCTTTTTCAAGGCTTTCTAACTTTAACCATAAGTCTTTGAGGTGTGCCCGCGTCTGTGGATCCACTTGGATCACCATGTCCCTGCCTGTTCCTTTTAGCTCCGGTCGATGAATCGCATAGAATTGGAAACCTGATTTCAACCAGGTCCGTTCTTCATCGTGCAGCAAGAAGGATTTCAGCAATCCCATGTAGGTATTTTGTGTGGTAATAAAAGCATCAACAAGCACTTTACGATTTGAGTTTTGCATTGGTAACTCCAATTGGGTAATTGTCGCCTGTTTGATGCCAATGAGGTATTTTTGGTATTCCATTTTGAGATAAGTGGTTGCTTGGTTAAATTCTTCAAGATGATCGAGGTAGGGAATTTCGTAGGGCAGTACCTCTTCCAATAGGAGTGAGATAATCAAGCGAAAACAAGCAAGTAGGCCTTGATAAACATGGGCCTCATCGATGATGGGGATGGCATTACCGTCTTCGTCGATTCGCTCTTCGACAATGAAATAGGCGTGTGCCAAGGCACTGTGCAAACATCCCCAAGATTCAAAGGGTTTTCCAGTTGTTTTCACATCGCCAAGCTCCCAACGGATGGTATAATCAACCCATTCCGATGGAAATTCTGTTTGCGATACTCCATAATATTGACAGTAGAGAAAGATAAAAGATAGGCAAGCATCTGGAGATAAGTCTTCAAAATAAAATTCGTAATCTTCAATAGGGATATCTTGGTTAATAATAGGCTTTTCTCGTTTTAAAATCATGTCCGTTGTGGAGTGATATTGACTACCTTGGTATAGCTCCACCCGGCGGGTGGTGTAATAGGCAATCATGTCAATGCCAAGAAAGATCTCGTTAGGGTTTTTGACAAGTTTATGGGGTTGATAAGAAATAGATAATTCTGGAAGATGACGCCTTAATTGTTTTAGACAAGCTTTTAATTCCATTTGCATCACCTATTTCATTATATAATTACTTTTCGATGTAAAAAAAGGATTTTAAATAATCTGTTCCCTTTACTGGTCGCTGTTTTGATCAAAAATTTCTTAAAGGATGGAGTCAAGGTTCGGTGACGCTACTCGCTAAGCATTCCAAATGACCAGGAAAGGAGTTTGTAACTATCATGCCAAAGTTGGGAAGAAGTGAGAGGAATGAGTGGTAGAATTCCAGATGAGATCATCGAGCAGATTCGCAATGAAGTGGATATCTTGGAAGTTGTGCAGCGTTATGTTTCCTTAAAGAAAAGCGGAAAAAATTATTTTGGATTATGTCCCTTTCATTCCGAAAAGACACCATCCTTTTCGGTCTCGCCTGATAAACAGATTTATTATTGTTTTGGTTGCCATAAAGGTGGAGATGTGTTCCAATTTTTAATCGAGATCGAACAGATCCCTTTCTATGAAGCTGTTTCATTGTTAGCAGAAAAGGTAGGGATCTCTTTACCGGAGCCGACGCATGATGCTTCAAACCAAATCATGAGTGAACGCGAGCGCCAGGTGCGTAAGGCGTTGGAACTGGCGGCAAAGTTATTCCATTATATGCTGACTTCAACAAAGAATGGGCAAAATGCGAGACGATATTTGCAAAAACGCCATATTCAGTCAGAGACGATCAAGCAATTTCAGCTTGGCTATGCGCCGAACTCCTTTGACTTTTTGCTCTCTTTTTTACGTAAACGTGGCTTTCATGAGGAGGTTATGCTAGAAGCTGGTTTGATCTCAGAAAAACAGACCCATGGAAAGTCGCGCTATTTTGACCGTTTTCGTGATCGGTTGATGTTTCCGATCCATGATTGGCGCGGAAACGTGATTGGCTTTGGGGGTCGCGCTTTACAAGATGATCAAGTTCCCAAATATTTAAATAGTCCTGAAACACCTTTGTTTCAGAAAGGGCGATNTTTGTTTAATTTCCACCAGGCTCGTTCTGCGATCCGCCNGGAACAACAATTGGTGTTAATGGAAGGTTATATGGATGTGATTCAAGCCTGGCAGGCAGGCGTCAAGAATAGTGTGGCTACATTGGGAACGGCATTAACGGAACCACAAGCGCGCAAGATTGCGCAGAATACAGAGACGGTGATCCTATGTTATGATGCGGACAATGCGGGGCAACAGGCAGCGTTAAGAGGAATTGAGTTGCTAAAAAATCNCGATTGTGTGGTGAAAGTAGCGCAGATGCCGNCTGGTTTGGANCCAGATGACTATATCCAACAATATGGAGAAAAGGATTTTCGAGAAGAGATTCTTATGCAAGCGCTCTCTAGCACCCATTTTCGCCTTGAACGAATCAAGCGGCATTTCAATTTGGCTGATGAGGATCAACGCCTCAAGTGTTTGGAAGAATCGATTCAGGTGATAGCCGAATTAACGCGAGCGGTGGAGAGAGATCATTATCTTCGCAAACTGGCCAAGGAGTTTCAAGTTTCACTCGATGCGCTCAAAACGGAGCTCAATAAATACTTAAGACAGAAGCAGAAGCGTCCCTTTTCATCTTCTTCACCATCACTTCTTGTGGCCAATCGCCAAGGCAAGCGGATACTGTCAGCAGTCGAACAAGCGGAGCGATATCTGATTGCACATATGATGAAAAGTCGTTCTGTGACTGAATGGGTCAAGATGCAACTAGGAGCCGATTTTCAGGGTGAGGTGTATGCAGCATTGGCTGCGTATCTATATCGATACTATCAGCAGGGACAAGAGGAGGATGTCAGCCGCTTTATCTCAACTTTGGATGATCCAATGCTGAAAGCAAAAGCCAGTGAACTGGCAATGCTGGATATTTCCGATACCATTCGCAAAGAGGAGTTGCAGGATTATGTGCAACAGATCAAAAAAAGCGCTGTAGAAGAAAAGTTAAACGAGCAGAAGCAGCAAGTGGAGCAACTGTCTGCAACTGATCCGATTCAAGCGGCCAAAATGTACAAAGAGATTCTTTCCCAGCGGAAGCAGTTCATCGAAGAGAAGAAAACATCCCATTGATATTGTAAGAAAAAAGCAGTGGTCTCAAATCATGCCACTGCTTTAAGCTGGGGATCTTCCTTGTTCAAACGCCTACATCCTGCTTCAGGATGTAGGCGTTTGTTGGTGTTCTTAATTCGCCTCAGGGATGACAACATATTTGATTTGTTTTAAATCAGGTTTTTGCAAAAGCACCTCTTTTGCTTCTTCCAAGTTAATCTTTTTGGTGATCATAAAATCGGTTCTCACTCGATCGGTGAGGATCAGCTCCATGGCTTGATGCAGATGTTTGGGCGTGGAATCGGAGGTCCCTTGAATCGTGATTT
>JGI1652J44930_10000941_pt1 | contig 11195 bp, 10 predicted proteins | sample NewIslsDNAsample_FD_44930 | JGI IMG/M metagenome (IMG submission 44930)
TTTTTTATCAAGTTGCTATTTAACTATAACTTTTATCGTTTAGCGACGGTAATTATAATACAACGATCAATTATAGAATGTCAATACTTTTAGCGAAAAAATTTCGAGGAAAAATAAAACTATTTAACCTCGAAAATTTCTTATTTCAATCAAAAAATATTATTTTAAAGTATCATTGATTCTATAAAGGCGATGATCGATAGATTCATTTTTGGAATGAATTCTCTCAACAATAATATATCCTTTTTCAATTAAAAATTCAATGAAAAGCTCCAATTCTACCGAATAAAATTTAAGTTCTTGATGATTATGCAAATCTTGAATTGTCCAAAGTTCCTTTGATTGCATGATTTCCATAATGTGTTCCGAGCAAGATTGAACTTTGGAATTCATGGAAAACTCGATTGCCAAAAACAATAACTCCAATCGCTTTTCAATCGATTCTCTGCTTGTCACCAGCTCTTCATACAATTTATAAACAGAAGGTTCCAATTTTTTCACCTGTGACCAGACAGTCACTTCCGGATATAAGCCATTTTCGATAATTGATAATCTGGCCAAATATTGAAGGGACTTCACCACATGATGATACGCATCCAAATGGTCACCGCGCTGAAAAAATTCCTTCCCTTCAGTGTAGCTTCTCAATAATTTCGCAAATTGGATGCCGGCTTTGATCTTTCTCCCGTAATAAGAAAAATCCTCCAATTCCATTTTTAAATTACTCAAGTATTCATTCCGTTCAAACATCACTTTCCCATGAAAAACCCAATCTACAATTCGCCGGTTTTTTCCTATATATATCCACTTGTTCAACAATTGTTCTGTAATGACATGCATAGCGACTTTATGGTTTTCATAGCAATAGTGCTTTGTAAAAATAGGTAACTGGGCCTCTTTAACAATGATTAATAGGATCGTATCAAATGTATCTGTCAAGTTGATTTGATCTTCCCGTTTATTGACAAGAATTACTCCCAAGGTTTCAGGTTGACTGGCACGTTCTTGATAAATTGAACGCAGAATATAGTCCATGAATAGTCCTCCTATATAGCGATTACGTTAATTTCTTTCGACATCAAGAATAAGAATCCTTCTTTTTTTCTTTCTATTTCTACATTGTTCTCAGCTATGTTATATTAGAATCAAGATTAGGAGGGCACTCTGATGAAAAAAAGATATTCAAGCAAAATCAATAAAATACGTTCCTTCGCACTTGCACTCATTTTCGTCGGATTTATCGTCATGTACGGTGCCGTGTTTTTCAAAAATAACGTCGTGTTAGTGCTTATTTTTATGTGTTTGGGTTTATTATGCATCATCGCCAGCACAGTCGTATACCTTTGGATAGGAATGTTATCCACCCGGGCAGTGAAAGTTGTCTGTCCAGGCTGCGGCAAAGAGACGAAAATGCTGGGACGCGTGGATATTTGCATGCATTGCAATGAACCGTTGACTTTGGATCCGGCACTGGAAGGCAAAGAATTCAACGAAGAATACAATAGAAAATCGAAAAAATAACCATAAAATATGAGTAGGAAAATGTATTCCTACTCATTTTATTTTATGGGTTTGAAAAGAATGCCCAAGAGTTTAAAGTCCCATATTCCATATCAAATAGGTTTCGATTTGTAATCTTCCCGAGTACCAANGGCTATGAGATNGNCCCCNCAATCAAGACATTTAAAAAACCTAGCAACCAAAGTTACTAGGATTCTTTTTACAGCACTTGCTTATTTTTTTGTTCTAGACAGTCAGGGCAAGTTCCATAAACTTCAAGGCGGTGAGAATTAACTTTATATCCAGTAACATGAGATGCAAATTGTTCGACTTCTTTTAACGCCGGATAGTGGAAGTCGGTGATTTTCCCGCAGCTTTCACAAATCATATGGTAATGATCATTTGTTACGAAATCAAAACGGCTTGCTGCATCGCCGTATGTCAATTCCTTGACCAAACCGGCCTCGCGGAATACGCGCAAGTTGTTGTATACAGTCGCAACACTCATGTTTGGAAATTTACCTTCTAATGATTTATATATCTCATCGGCAGTTGGATGCGTCATTGAATTGATCAAATATTCCAGTATAGCATGACGTTGTGGAGTAATTCTTACGCCCGTTGCCTTTAACGTGTCTAGAGCATTTTTCAACTGCAATTCAGACATCGTCATGCACCTCTTTTCAAGAATTATTAATTAATAATTGTTATAATTAGTGTAACTGAATATTTGGATATCGTCAACTTTTAAACATGCTGAAATCACATACAATAACATAATTTTCTCAAAAAATAGTCCTATATTCAATATACTTCCTGATAAAAAATAATCACTATGAAAACGTACAATTTTTCTATAAAAAATTTAATATCCCCTCAATATGTCCATCTTGTTTTCGATATCCCGTTCGCCGTTCATCCATTTTCTTAAGCTCGGTTTGAATATTTCAAAACTGCGCTCCAAATATCTGGAAGAACGGCTTGAAATATGCGGAGAAATCGTTACGTTATCCATTTCCCAAAGCTTGCTGTCCCTTGGCAGCGGCTCTTCTTCATACACATCCAACACCGCATGGAAAATTTGCTTTTCCTCCAACGCTTTGATCAAATCTTCCGTTCTGACCAAATCTCCACGGCCGAAATTCATAAAGATGCAACTGTCTTTCATTAATGTGAAGTCTTCATAAGTCAACAAANATCTTGTTTCATTTGTGCTTGGCAGAATGGAGATGACGATATCCGCTTTCGGCAACAGGTCTTTCAACTTATCGATTGTATGTGTTTCGTTCATATAAGGCGCACTTTCCCCGTTGCGGTTGAGTCCGATCGTATAGACATCAAACGCCTGAAGCATGCGCCCCACTTCTCCGCCAATAGCCCCCGGACCTAAAATCAGGGCGGTTGAACCATTTAATTCGTACAATTTGGTCTTCTGGCTCCAAATTCTTTCTTGCTGATTTTTATAAATGAATGGCAGCGCCCTTTTAATGGAAAGAAGATGTGCAAGAATCGATTCCGCCATCGGTTTTTTATGTATGCCGCGCACATTGGAAACGACAATGCCCCGTTCGGCAATGGCCCGGTGCGGCATTTTTTCAATCCCGGCGGAAGCGACAAAAATCCATTCCATTTTTTGGGCAATCTTGATTTTTTCATCATCCAAATCTTCCCCGTAAGTCACAAGCACTTCCGCTTTCGCCAATTCTTCCTCATCAATTTTTTTATGAAAAACGAAGTCAACTTCCGGAAAATCTTTTACCAATGAATCTTTCAAATCCGGTCTTGGATCAAAAGTGAAATAAACTCTCATATCTCTTACTCCCCTTCGATTTCCCTCAAATAATTCAATACTTCTTCAATATGATTTTTCACGCGGACTTTTCTCCATTCCTTGATGACAACCCCATTTTCATCAATCAGAAATGTTGAACGTTCAATCCCCATGTATTCTTTGCCATAATTTTTCTTCAACACCCAAACGCCGTATTTTTCGCATACTTCATGATTCTCATCAACCAATAAGGAGAAGGGCAAATCGTATTTTTCAATAAATTTTTGGTGCCTTTCCGCCGAATCTNTACTTACCCCCAAAATGACCGCGTTCAGGTCCGCGAAAGACTCATAATGGTCGCGGAAATCACAGGCTTCCGTTGTGCACCCTGGCGTCATATCTTTTGGATAAAAGTAAAGAACAATTTTCTTTCCTATAAAATCACTGAGGCTGACCGGTTCCCCTTTTTCATTCATAAGAGTAAATTCCGGCGCTTTTTTATTCACTAAAGATTCGCTCATGAAAATTCCTCCTTTTCGTCTATCCTACCGAACCAGGGAAAATGTTTCAAATTCTTTGGCGTAATATGCCAAAGAAGGCTAAAATAAAATTGAAATTATAAAATGGAGGCAATACAATGATTCACACAAAATCTGAAGAAATTTATCAAGAAGCGCTAAAACATATCGTGGGTGGGGTGAACAGCCCTTCCCGCTCCTATAAAGCGGTTGGCGGTGGCGCACCAGTTGTGATGGCAAAAGGAAAAGGCCCATATTTTTGGGATGTGGACGGCAACCGTTACATCGACTATTTGGCAGGATATGGACCAATCATTACAGGATTCGGCCATCCGCACATTGCGGAAGCCATCAAACTTGCGGCTGACACAGGCGTGCTTTTCGGAACTCCAACCGAGCACGAAGTAAAATTTGCTAAAATGTTGAAAGATGCGATTCCATCGTTGGATAAAGTGCGTTTTACCAACTCAGGCACAGAAGCGGTGATGACGACGGTCCGCGTAGCCCGCGCCTATACGGGACGGACAAAAATCATCAAATTTGAAGGCTGCTATCATGGACATTTCGACCAAGTATTGGTTGCAGCAGGATCCGGTCCGGCCACCCTCGGTTCACCTGACTCAGCCGGTGTTCCTCAAACCGTGGCAACAGAAGTGATTACGGTTCCTTACAACGACACAGAACACTTGCAACTCGCAATGGACAAATGGGGGGAAGAAGTGGCAGCCATCTTGGTGGAGCCGATCGTCGGAAACTTCGGTATGGTCATGCCTAAACCGGGCTTTTTGGAATATATTCATAAAGTGGCCAAAGAATACGGAGCCCTTGTGATATATGATGAAGTGATCACCGGATTCCGTTTCCATTATGGTGGAGCGCAAAATATGCTTGGTTTTACACCGGATTTGACGGCAATGGGGAAAATTATCGGCGGTGGTCTTCCAATTGGCGCTTATGGCGGCCGCAAAGAAATCATGGATACCGTCGCACCATTAGGTCCAGCCTATCAAGCGGGAACAATGGCCGGCAACCCTGCATCCATGCTTGCGGGTATTGCTTGCTTGGAAGTGCTGCAAACACCGGGGGTATATGAAGAAATGGACCGGTTAGGTGCCATGCTTGAAAAAGGCATTTTGGATGCCGCAGAAAAACATGGCATTACAATCACGGTAAATCGCATCAAAGGTGCCCTTACTGTGTACTTTACCGATCAAAAAGTGGAAAATTATAAACAAGCGGAACAATCCGACGGCGAAATGTTTGGCCGCTTCTTTAAATTGATGCTTTCAAGAGGAATCAACTTGGCTCCTTCCAAATTCGAAGCCTGGTTCTTGACAACGGAACACAAGGAACAAGATATTCTTGAAACAATCGATGCGGTGGATTACGCATTTTCACAATTGAAATGACATAACCATGTGGGATTCCGGACTCCTTTCTATTTGAACTTGTGAGGGATTCAGGAAGGCATGAAGGAATTCCATGCCAACCCTTTCCCAGGCTTCAATATTGTCTATACATTTTTCTTGGGGGACTTTTTCATAGATGAGAATTGTGTTGTTGAATCATTTGGACGGCTTACTGAATATTGAGTTTCAAATAAATTGTAAAGTGGGGGCTTCGTTATGCAGTTAGGCGCCCGAGTATTAAAAACAGGAGTCGCAATCGTTTTTGCATTATTTTTGGCGGAGCTTTTGAAGCTTCCATCACCCGTTTTCGCCGGAATCGCTGCCATCTTTGCCATTCAGCCCTCCATCTATCGTTCTTATTTGACGATTGTGGAACAAGTGCAGGGGAACCTGATTGGAGCGGTTATTGCCATTTTATTCGGGATATTTTTCGGCCACCATATTGTCGCCATCGGGATTGCAGCCATTATTGTCATCGGAATCATGCTGAAATTGAAATTGAATTCATCCCTTTCTTTGGCCCTCGTGACCCTTGTGGCCATCATGGTATATGAAAGCGGCAACTTTTTGGAATTCAGCGTCATCCGATTTGCCACGGTCATGGTCGGGGTATTCGCGGCGTTTATTGTGAATATGGTTTTCCTGCCGCCGCGGTATGAGGTTAAGTTATTCAAGCAAATCCAATCGCTTCAGGATGATATTATCCGATGGACGAGATTGGCCATTCGGGGAGCATCTGAGCATGTATCGATGAAAAACGCTTTGAACAAATTTCAAAAGCGGCTTTCCGAGATTGAATCAATGTATGTTTTATATAAGGAAGAGAGGCAATACAGCAAAAAGAAGCGCCATAGCCAGATGCGCAAACTCGTTGTGTATCGCCAAATGATCACCACAACGAAAAAAAGCTTNGAGCTGTTGGTGAGGCTTCATAAACATGAAAATGAAATCGCCCATCTGCCTGCCACCTTTAGAACGATGCTTCAAGAGAGGCTTGATTTTTTGCTCACGTATCATGAACAGCTATTGTTGAAATATACGGGGAAACTTCGGCCGGAACATTCCAAATGGACGGTGGATAAAAAACATTTAAACCGCTCGGAAGTGATGGAGCGGTTAATCGAACAAATCGCCATCGAGAAGCAGCGGGAAGGCGAAGAAGAATTTTCAAGCTACCATTTGTTCTATATTTTTTCGAGAATTCTTGATTATGAGGAAAATCTGGAGCATCTCGACACATTGATCGTCTCATTCCAAAACTTTCATGGCAAAGACCTCAACGAAGACTTGGAAGAACAATTTTATTGATTGTTGCACATCCGGTATTCGGCAATACCTATTAACTCCGGACTTGCAAACCTGACTTGCTGAAATGAAGTGATGAAAACAAAAAATTGCGGGCGCTTATCCAAGACTCCTATAAACCGGATGCTTGGGAAAGCTGCCCGCCTTCGTTTAAATGAACAATGAAAACACTTTGAAAGGAAGTTTATCATGAAATTATATCATTCTGTTGCAGAACTTATAGGCAATACACCCATCGTGAAATTAAATAGATTGCCTTCTCCTGAAGGGGCAAACGTATATATGAAGCTGGAATCCTTCAATCCCGGGGGAAGCGTGAAAGACCGCGCTGCCCACAACATGATTCTCCGCGCGGAACAGGAAGGAAAATTAATTCCCGGGAAAAGTACCGTCATTGAACCGACATCCGGGAATACCGGCATCGGCCTTGCCATGGTATGTGCTGTAAAAGGCTACCGATGCATCATTACAATGCCTGATAACGCAACGAAAGAACGTATTCAACTGATGCGGGCTTATGGCGCGGAAGTGCATTTGACACCGAGTCGGTTGCGGATGCAAGGGGCCATCGATGAAGCTTATCGGATCGCGGAAAAGATCCCCGATTCCTTTATACCTTTGCAATTTGAAAACGAAGCCAATTCAGATGCCCACAGAAATACAACCGCTGTTGAAATCTTGAAGGCATTTGGCGACAAATTGGATGCTTTCGTCTTAACCGCGGGAACAGGTGGCACGATTACAGGTACAGGGGAAGAGCTGAAAAAGGTGTTGCCGGATTTGAAAATTTATGTCGTCGAACCGGCCGGATCCCCGGTGCTTGCAGGCGGCCAGCCAGGACCACATAAAATCCCCGGGACAGGCCCAGGGTTCATTCCAAAAATATTAAACACTGACATTTACGATAAAATACTTCATATTAAAGATGAAGATGCCCAAAACACCGCAAGACGCCTCGCCCGTGAAGAAGGCATCCTGGTAGGTGCATCCGGTGCAAGCTCCGCCTACTTTGCCATCCAAATCGCCAAAGACTTGCCGAAAACGGCCAATGTGTTGTGTCTTGCACCTGATACTGGTGAACGGTATTTGTCTACGGATTTGTTTGAATAAACATCCAAACCTTAGTTTTTCATTTTCGGATCGAGGGCATCCCTCAATCCGTCACCCATCAAGTTAAAGCCGAGCACGGTCAACATGATGGCAAGTCCAGGGAAAATCATTGTCCAAGGTGCATTCATCAAATAAATCCTCGCATCGGCAAGCATTTTCCCCCACTCCGGTTGCGGTGGTTCCGCTCCTAAGCCCAGGAAGCTGAGGGCCGCCGCTTCAATAATTGCAGTCGCAATCGCTAATGTACCTTGAACGATGACCGGTGCAAAAGAGTTGGGCAGCACATGCCGAAGCAATATTCTGGAATCCTTCATTCCAATGGCTTTGGCTGCTGTAATATACTCCTCTTCTTTTACACTCAACACTTTGGAACGGATCAATCTCCCAAAGTTTGGCACATTGACGATTGCAATTGCAATTAATGCATTTTGCAATGAACTTCCCAAAATGGAAACAATCGCGATTGCAAGCAGGATGCTTGGGAATGCAAGCAAAATATCAAAGAATCTTGAAATGATCGTATCCACCCAACGGCCATAATAACCGGCTATGATTCCAAGGAAACTTCCCAGAATCGCGGATAAAACAACCGCACCGAAACCGACCGTCAAAGAAATTTGCGCCCCCCATACAACCCGCGAAAAGATGTCCCTTCCAAATTCATCTGTTCCGAACCAAAATTCACTTGAAGGAGGTACTAAATGCGTACTTGGATCTCCCAATTTTTGCTCGTTGATCCCTTCAGGCGCAATTACGGGAGCAAAAAGGGCAACCAGTATGAACAATAAAACGATGATGGTTCCCGCTACAGCCGATTTGCTTCGCAGAAAAGTGCGCAAAGCTTCTTTCCAAGGAGACGACACTTTATCCTCAATTACTTCCATTTGTTTTGTTGCTACTTCTGCCATTATTTTCCCTCCTTCTAGCTGTACTTGATCCGCTTATCGATGACTGAATATAGGATATCGACAATGAAGTTAATCATGACGAATAAGAATGCCACCACCAAAATGCCCGATTGAATGACCGGATAGTCCCTGAATCCAATGGCTTCATAAATGTAGCGACCAATTCCCGGCCAGCTGAAGATTGTCTCCGTCAGGATCGCTCCTCCTAAAAGCAAACCTGTTTGCAAACCGATGACTGTTAAAATTGGAATAATTGCATTTTTTAAAGCATGCTTATAAACGACAACAAACATTTTCTGCCCCTTTGCCCGGGCAGTGCGGATATAGTCTGAACGCATCACTTCAAGCATGGAAGAACGGGTCATACGCGCAATAATCGCCATCGGAATTGTGGCAAGGGCCAATCCCGGCAGGAACAGATGCTTGACGACTGTTCCGAATTGGTCAAATCTGCCTTGAATCAATGTATCAATCAAATAAAAATGGGTAATCGCCGTGATGGGATCACGCACTTCTTCCCGTCCGGAAGTCGGAAACCATCCTAAATTGATACTGAACATCCATTGTTCCAGCAAACCAAGCCAAAACACCGGAATGGATACACCGATCAACGCAAGAACCATCGCTAAATAGTCAAACCAGGTATTTTGGAACCAGGCTGAAATAATGCCCGCATTCATTCCAATGACAACGGCGATAAACATCGCAAAAAATGCCAACTCAAAAGTTGCGGCAAGATAAGGCCATATTTCGGAAGAGATTGGCTGGTTTGTTCGGAGGGATACTCCTAAATCGCCTGTAAGCAATCCTTTCAAATAATCGAAATACTGAACATACCACGGGTTATTCAGCCCCAAACTTTCTCTCAATGCTTCGACTGTTTCTTTGTTTGCCTGTTGTCCTAAAATCACTTGGGCCGGATCCCCAGGGATTGCACGAATAATCAAAAATACGATGAAGGTCATTCCTAAAAGCACAGGGATTAGCTGCAATAATCTTCGCCCTATGTAATGAAGCATCTTCTTCCCCCCTCTACGAATGGTATAAATGCTTGGCACTCATACTAACTCGCATGAGTGCCTCGCTTGAAATTATTTCATTTCCACTTTAGATAGTACTTCTGAACCTGTTGGATGAGGTTTATAATTTGTTACACCTTTCTTCGCGGCAAGCAGCGGAGTTGAGTGTGCAAGTGGTACCCAAGGCGCATCTTCTTTGATTAACTCTTGCGCTTTTTTGTATAATTCATTGCGTTTTTCTTCGTCCACTTCAGATTGGGCTTGTACAAGCAATTTGTGGACTTCTTCGTTGGAATAGTAAGTATAGTTGTTGCTTCCGATTGTGTCTTTATCAAGCAATGTGTATAAGAAGTTGTCCGCATCTCCGTTGTCGCCTGTCCAACCTAACAAGAAGGCGTCAAATTCACCATTATTCGCCATTTCCAAGTAAGTAGCCCATTCCGCTGTTTTGATTTCAGATGGAATACCTACATCTTGCAAGTTTTTCTGAATGGCTTCCGCAACTTTTCGGCCATCCGGCATATATGGACGTGGAACCGGCATTGCCCAAAGTTCAATTGGTGTGCCATCATATCCGGCTTGAGCAAGAAGTTCTTTTGCTTTTTCCGGATTGTATTCGTAATCTTGGATTTCGTCGTTATAACCGCTGATGGATGACGGCATAGGGTTTACAGCCACTTCGGCTCTTCCTAAGAAGAATGCATCGACAATCGCTTTTTTATCAATCGCATGGTTCACAGCCTGACGAACCAATTTATTGTCAAATGGCGGACGCGTCACTGTCAGACCTAAGTAACCGACGTTCATGGACGGACGTTCAATCAATTGTAAATCTCCATTGGATTCAACAGATTTTGCATCAGATGGGTTGATGCCATCCGCCAAGTCGATATCTCCGGCAACTAATGCATTTAAGCGCGCCGAGTTGTCAGGAATCGCGCGGAAAATCACTTTATCCAATTTTGGCAATCCTTCTTGCCAATAATCCGCGAATTTTTCAAGGGTAATGGAATCATTGCGTTTCCACTCAACAAATTTGAACGGACCTGTACCTACCGGATTATCCCCAAAACTTTCACCATATTTTTCCAACGCAGCCGGCGAAGCGATACCAAACGGGAACATCGCCAAGTTTTTCAAGAATGGTGCTTGCGGTCTTGATAATTTGAATACCACTGTATGGTCATCTTCGGCGATTACTTCGCTGATGATATCTTCGCCTTCAGCTTTGAACATGGAATGGTAGTAGTAGAACTTTTCGGATGCGCCGGCTTTCCAACGCTCGAAGTTCTTCACTACCGCTTCCGCATTGAAATCTGTTCCATCATGGAATTTTACGCCTTCGCGCAATTTAAACGTATAAGTCAAACCATCATCGCTTACTTCCCAACTTTCAGCAAGCCCCGGTTGAATGGTTGTATCTTGCTCACCGAAATTTACCAATGTTTCGAATAAGTTGATTGTTACTTTTGCAGATTCCCCGTCAGTCACGATGGCTGGGTCAAGAGATACTGAATCTCCGCCGCGGCCAAACACTAATACTTGAGGAACATTTGACTTTTGATCCCCTTCGTCGTTGCCTGCCTGATCGTCATTTCCGCCACAGGCAGCCAGAACAAGCAGCAATAAAAGCAATGCTGCAGGCCAAAGTTTTT
>JGI1652J44930_10000942_pt1 | contig 11192 bp, 8 predicted proteins | sample NewIslsDNAsample_FD_44930 | JGI IMG/M metagenome (IMG submission 44930)
ATGGTGAACCATCTCAAAAAGAATAAGATCAAGCCCTACGAGATTTTGGACCATGTCAAGAAACACCCGATGATCCGGCGCCTCATCGAGGGTGGGGAAGTGAAGGAATATTCCGGACACTTGATCCCCGAAGGCGGTTGGAATTCGGTCCCGCAGCTCAGCGGAAACGGTTGGTGCATCACGGGGGACGCCGCGCAGTTGGTCAACTTTGTGCATCGGGAAGGATCCAACCTGGCGATGATGTCGGGCAAATATGCCGCGGAGGCGGTGATCGAGGCGAAGAAGCGCGGAGATTTCTCCCGGGAGACCCTCAGCCTGTACGACGAGAAGGTTCGCCAATCCTTCATCCGAAAGGACCTCGTCAAATACAAGGGCATGCACGAATTCCTGATGGAGGAGGATCCCGACCTTCTCTTCAATCGCCTGCCGCAGGCGGCCAATCAGGCCTTCTATGAACTGTTCCTCGTGGACGGGGTTCCCAAGGGCGAGAAACAGAAGAAGATGTTCCAATACCTGAAGGAGGCTGCCGGCGGGGTCTGGGGGCTCGCCAGACTGGGGATTAAAGGATGGAGGGCGATGAACGGATGAGTGAAATGAAAATCGCCGATCGGTTGTTCACCATCCGGTACAAAGTGGATGAACAGTCCCACCTGATCATCAAGGATCAGGAGGTGTGCCGGAAGTGCGAAACCAAGGAGTGCACCCATTTCTGCCCGGCGGATGTCTACGAATGGACCGGCGAAATGACCACGGTGGCCTTTGAAAACTGCATCGAGTGCGGGACCTGCCGGATCGGCTGTCCCTATTACAACATCCACTGGGTGTATCCGAAGGGCGGTTATGGCATCACGTATAAATACGGATAAAAACCAGCGGGGACTCCCCCCGGAGGATGGAAGGGGTGTGCCGCGGGGGNTGAATGCTGCGGCACACCTTTTCGGGTGTATGGAGCTTTCACCCTGTCTGACGCGGGACAGGGTTGTTTTATGGTCGGCCGCGAAATGGATGGGGGACGGATTTTTCCGGTATAATGGGATCAAGATTTGCCAAGAAGGCGAATGCGCCATCAGTGGGGAGGGAAACGGATGGATCTTCGGGATTACCGCAATTGCTTGGGAACCTTCGCCACCGGTGTGACCGTGGTGACCTTCAACACCGATCATGGCAAACACGGATTCACCGCCAATTCCTTCACTTCGGTGTCTCTTGAACCTCCTCTGGTCCTGGTTTCGGTCAACCGGAAAAATCAAATCCTGCGCTTACATGCGCGACAACGCCTTTGCCGTCAACATCCTCCGCGGAAACCAGCAGGACCTCGCCCTTCATTTCGCGGGCAAGCCCCGGGAAGGTCTGGAGATCCGATGGAAAGAGGGCGATTATGCCCCCTATCTGGCCGATGCTCTCGCCACCATCCAATGCGTTCCCTGGAAGGCTTACGACGGCGGCGATCATGTGCTGTATCTGGGCGAAGTGAAGCACTACCAATACGATGAGGGCGATGCCCTGGGCTTTTTCCGGGGGAACTTCTTTCCCATCTCTTCGGATGCCGGAAAGTGAGACGGAGCGTCGCAGGCGGGCATGATTCTGGATGGGAGGAGCGCTGAACATGGCTTATTTTGCGGCCATTTTGCACATGGAAAAGCCGGAACTCAATCAGAAATTCCGCCCGCAGCATCTGGCCTATCTGGAGTCCCTGAAGGAGCAGGGGAAGATTTTCGCGATGGGGCCCTTTGCCGACGGGGCGGGGGGAATGGTGATCTATATCGCCGACTCCCTGGAAGAGGCCAAAAGCATGGCGGAAAAGGACCCGTATGTGGTGGAGGGGGTCCGCCGGTTGGAACTGCACGAATGGAAGATGGTCCGGGGTTGAAAAAGAAAATCGCCGTCACCGGGGCCCCGGAGGCCGGGTGACGGCTCAACCTGTTGGTACGGAAGGGGATTGTGGAAAGCAACCTTCCATGGTATATGAATATGCGCATCACCTGCTTCGTAATGCCGCACCTGCGGCGTTTTTTTATTTGCCGACGGGCGGGCGCGCCGAAAGGCGGCGGAAAGGGGCAGTGGAAACCGGGGCCGGAAGAGTTCGGGGAGGGCGCTTTTCAAGGGATCCTGTCGAAAAGCGGGTTCTTTTGCCTTGTTTTGTAAAGGGCGGAGGATTTGCGGGTGAAATGGTGTAAAAAGAACAATAATCCAAATTGGGATGCAGATGGAAAGGAGCGGGGTCCCTTGGCTTCCTCTCCGGAAAAGGATCCTAACGGCGCTTCCGACCGCGCGGAGATGTTTTATACCTTGGAGGAAGTGTCCCAGGCGATGAAGGTGAGCATCGAAAATCTTAAGCGCCGCCTTTCCGAGGGCGCGATCCGAGGTGTGCAAAAAGGAGGGCAGTGGATGATCCCCCGGGAGGAAATGGAGAAGTTGGGGGATGAACCCGGGAAGGATCCGGATCCCGAACCCTTTCAGGGCGGGGTGAAGGAGTCGACGGCGTTGACCGTCCTTTCGGCGGATCAGGAGGAAAAAGAAGAAAAAAAGGAGGAGCCGTGGAGGAAACGGGCGAGGGAGCTTTTTTCCGACTGGCTGAGCGGCTTCAGAAACGCGAAGTGGAACGGGAAACTGGACGAGAAGGTGAAGGAGTGGATCGGGCGCTTTTTTCACATTGTTGAGCGCCTCAGAAAAAAGGAGGTGGAGGAAGAGGGCGTCCGGCAGCAGGTGAGCCTCAAACTGGGATTGATGACGGGACGCAAGGAAATGACCTGTGATTTTTGCCTGGTGACGGATCATTTTTATCCCGGAGCCCTGTTCGCCGACGTTTACGTGGACGGAGAGCTGAAATGGGTGATGTGCCCCAATTGTTTGTGGTACTGCCGGGAACAGTCAAACGGCTCCCTGGAAAAGAACGTGCGGGCCCGTTTCCATCAGCTGGCCCACCGTTTGGAGCAGGAGGCGCGCCGCGCCCGTCGCCTGGCCTCGACGGAGGACTTCCGCGTGCCCGGCCGACACGAATGGGAAGCCTGGGAAACGGCCTCTTACGCCCTCAAGGAAGTGGCGTCATCCCAGGCCTTTCACGGGGAATTCAAGACGGATGAAAATGGAGAATAATAAAGTGACGCCGGGAAGGAAAGCTTTGTCGGCCGCGCTGAAGCCGGGGCGAAACATCGCTTTTTTCCCGGTCCCCGATTTCTTCCGCCACCTGCCGGGTGGCCTTTATTTTTTTGAAAGGTTCGTGCGGGATACGCGCGCCGAGGAGCTTCCACACCTCTTCTTCCCTTCGTTTCCAGAGGGGAACGACCGGAGAACATCCCGCCGCTTTCCGGCCGCCTCGTTGATTAAAGGAACGGAAATAGGGAAAAACAGGTAAAGAAGTCTGTTTGAGGGGATGGGACAAAGGGTGGAGAGGAACTTCGGGTCCATAAAGTGGACGAATTTTCACGGCGCCAATCTTGCTTATCTCGTCGAGCAATACGAACGCTATGTCGAGAATCCCCGTTCGGTTGAAGCGTCCGTCCGGACGCTTTTTGAGCGCCTGGGTCCGCCGCCCGTGACGCCGCCGGAGGACGTTTCCGGGGAGGAGCGGGGAGATCCGGCGCTGATCCGGAAGGTGGTGGCCGCCGTGGAACTGGCGCAGCGGATCCGCACCTACGGACACCGCCTGGCCCGGATCAATCCCCTGAAAAGGGAGATTCTTTCCGATCCCCGGCTCGATCCCGCCGCCTGCGGACTCACCGAGGAGGATCTCCGCCGGATGCGGGCCGTCTGGATTTGGCCGGAAGCTCCCGCGGGCGTGCGGACGGGTTTGGAAGCGATCGCGAAGCTCAGGGAGATTTACACCGGTTCCCTGGCCTTCGAATTTTCCCATGTGCATGATCCCCGGGAGCGGGAATGGCTGGAGCGTCAGGTGGAATCCGGGGGAATCCGTCCCTTCTTGCCGCCGGATCAGCAGGTCGGACTGTTGAAACGGCTGATTGAGGTGGAGGAATTCGAGCGGTTTCTGCACCGCACCTTTCCGGGGCAAAAGCGGTTCTCCATCGAAGGGATCGACGTGTTGGTGCCGATGCTGGATGAATTGATCCGCCGGAGCGTCCATGACGGCGTCAAAAATGTCATGATCGGCATGGCCCACCGGGGCCGGCTCAACGTATTGGCACACGTGCTCGGCAAACCCTATGAAGTCATCTTTTCCGAATTTCATCACGCCCCCGACAAGGAGCGGGTTCCCTCCGAGGGGTCGGCGGGAATCAATTTCGGATGGACAGGGGATGTGAAGTATCACCTGGGCGCCGAGCGGGAATGGGAGGAGGCGGACCGGAGGGAAATCCTCCACGCCCGGCTCACCCTCGCCAACAATCCCAGCCATCTGGAATTTGTGAATCCGGTCGTCGAGGGGTATGCCCGCGCCGCCCAGGAAGACCGCCAACATCCCGGCTTTCCGAAACAGGACATGAGCCGCGCCTTGGCGATCCTGATCCACGGAGACGCGGCCTTTCCCGGTGAGGGAATCGTGGCCGAAACCCTCAACTTAAGCCGGCTCCGGGGTTACACCACGGGGGGGACGATTCATATCATCGCCAACAACCAGCTGGGGTTCACCACGGAAAGCTCCGATGCCCGGTCCACCGCTTACGCCGGCGATCTGGCCAAAGGATTTGAAATTCCGGTGGTTCATGTCAACGCGGACGATCCGGAGGCCTGTCTGGCCGCCGTCCGGTTGGCCTGGACGTACCGCTGCCGGTTCCGGAAAGATTTCCTGATCGATCTGGTGGGATACCGGCGCTACGGCCACAACGAAATGGACGACCCCGTCGCGACGCAACCCCGGATGTACGAGCAGATTCAAAAACATCCGAGTCTGGCCGAACAATACGCCGGGCGGCTGGAGGAGGAGGGGCGGATTTCCCGGGAGGAAGTGGAGAAAGCCAGAAGGGAGGTGGAGGAACGGCTGAGGCGGGCTTACCGCAAGATGAAGGAGGATCCGCCCGACGAATGGGCGGCCATGAAGAAAGAAGCTCCGGTTCCGGCACTGCCGGAGGTGGAGACGACGGTGGATGAGGAGACCCTTCGCCGGCTCAACCGGGAATTGCTGCGCAAGCCGGAGGGATTCCACCGGTATCCGAAACTGGAGCGGATTCTTCTTCGCCGGGCCGAAGCTCTGGAGAAGGAGGGAAAGGTGGATTGGTCCCTGGCGGAAGCCTTGGCCTTTGCCACCATCCTGACGGACGGGATTGCCATCCGCATGTCCGGGCAGGACACGGAGCGGGGCACCTTCGCCCAGCGTCACTTGGTCCTGCACGATCCGAAGACGGGCCGTTCCTATTCCCCCCTGCACCTTCTCAGCCAGGCGCGGGCCTCCTTCGCCATATACAACAGCCCCCTTTCCGAAGCTTCCGTATTGGGTTTTGAGTACGGATACGACGTGTTCGCAACCGACACCCTCGTCCTNTGGGAAGCGCAGTTTGGCGATTTCGCCAACGCCGCCCAGGTGATCATCGACCAGTTTCTCTCNTCCGGCCGCGCCAAGTGGGGGCAGCGGTCCGGACTGGTGATGCTCCTGCCCCACGGNTACGAAGGCCAGGGGCCNGANCANTCCAGCGCCCGTCTGGAGCGGTTTTTGCAACTGGCGGCGGAGAACAACTGGGTGGTGGCCAATCNGACCCGGGCNTCCCAGATTTTTCACCTGCTGCGCCGGCAGGCGCTGCTGCTGGGGAAACCTGCCGAACGGCCCCTGATCCTGATGACGCCGAAAAGCCTGCTCCGCCATCCTCAAACCNCCTCGCCCCTGACGGATTTGACGGAGGGACGGTTTCAACGCGTGATCGAACGGCCGGGATGGGAGAATCGGGCCGACCGCGTGGAGCGGCTGCTCCTTGCGAGCGGGAAAATCGCCGTGGAGTTGGAAGAGAGGTTGGAGGGCGAACAAGCCGGGGAGCGGATGCATCTCGTGCGGGTGGAACAGCTGTATCCGTTTCCGGAGGAGGAGATCCTCCGGGCGGTGCGGCGTTTTCCCCGACTGCGGGAAATGGTTTGGGTCCAGGAAGAACCGAGGAACATGGGCGCCTGGACCTATGCGGAACCCCGGTTGCGCGCCATGGCGCCTGCGGGAATAGCCGTTCGCTATGTCGGTCGTCCCGAGCGGTCCAGTCCGGCGGAGGGCTTCTCCAAGCTCCACGACATCGAACAACGGCGCATTCTCGACGAAGCGACTTGCTTGACTCCGACTCACACCGCTTCCAAACCGGGAGGGAACGAAACATGATGGAAATCAAGGTGCCGGAATTGGCGGAATCCATCACTGAAGGAACGATCTCCAAATGGGTGGTTCGGGAGGGAGAGGCCGTTCGGGAAGGGGATGTCGTCGCGGAACTGGAAACCGACAAGGTGAATGTGGAAATCAGCGCCGAACAAAGCGGGGTTTTGAAAAAAATCTTGAAGGGGGAGGGGGAGACCGTCCGCGTGGGGGAGGCGATCGCCCTGCTCGGGGAAGCGGACGGGGAGGCTGCGGAATCCGAGGCGGGGAAAAAAGCGGAGGAGCCGGTTTCCGATCCGCCTCCGGAACCCCGGGAGGAGGAAGGCGGTGAAGCTGAAGAGGATGCCCGGCCATCTCCCGCCGGCTACCCCGTGGCCACGCCCGCCGCGCGAAAGTGGGCGCGGGAGCGGGGAATCGATCTGCGCCGGGTATCCGTCCGGGATCCCCGGGGAAGGGTGACGGCGGAGGATGTTCGGAACTACTCGGCCGAAGCCCCTTCTGGAAGGGAGGCTCCCGCCGATCCGGCAAAGGTGCTGCCGGCGGGGGAAGGGGAACGGCCGGTGGAGCGGGTCCGGATGACTCGCCGCCGCCTCACCATCGCCCGCAGGCTTCTGGAAGCCAAGCAGTCAACGGCGATGCTCACCACCTTCAACGAAGTGGACATGAGCGCCGTCATGGAGATTCGGCGACGCCGGAAAGAGTGGTTCCGGGAGCGGCATGACGTGGGGCTGGGGTTCATGTCCTTCTTCACCAAGGCCGTTGTGGGGGCGCTAAAGGCCTTTCCCCTCCTCAACGCGGAGATTCAGGGAGAGGAGATCCTGATCAAGAAGTATTACGACATCGGCATCGCCGTGTCCACGGATCAGGGTCTCGTCGTTCCGGTCGTCCGGGATGCGGACCGGCTCAGCTTCCCGGAGATCGAGCGCCGGATCGCCATCCTGGCCGAAAGGGCCCGGTCCGGGTCCCTCACCCTGGAGGAGCTGCAGGGCGGCACCTTCACCATCACCAACGGCGGCGTGTTCGGCTCCCTCGCTTCCACCCCCATTCTCAACCCGCCCCAGGTGGGGATCCTGGGCATGCACAAGATTCAGAAGCGGCCGGTGGCCGTGGAGGATGACCGGGTGGAAGTGCGGCCGATGATGTATCTCGCCCTTTCTTACGATCACCGGATCATCGACGGGAAGGAGGCGGTCAGCTTCCTGGTCCGGGTGAAGGAATTGATAGAAGATCCGGAGCAGCTGCTGCTGGAGGGGTGAGCTTCGGGATTTCAAACCGGGAAATGGCCGAAAAGGAATCGGTCCCGGGAAGGACCGATTCCTTTTTACTTCGGCGCTATTCCACGATCTCGTCGCTGAATTCGAACCGGCTCACGTCGAACAGGGGCCCCTCATGCCTTTTGCCGCCCTTGAAAACGAGATACAGATCGTGGATGCCGTAGGCTCCGTCTTTTTCATTGGTGTCGATCATGGTTGATACAGTGAACCGCTTGTCCGCGCCTTTCCCTTTCGGAACCCGCATGGTGCCCACCTTTTTGCCCCCGGGATGGTCCAGACGGACTTCGATCGTTCCTCCCCCGCGGGAGGCGACGCGGGCGTGCATNCTTAAGATGCCGCGCATGTGCGCTTGTCCGTTGGCGGAACCGTCGGCAAAATTGACGCGGGTGTACCGGATGTAAGAGCCGTCCTTCAGGGGCACGGCCGCTTTGCCTTCCGGGGTGTTTTTCAGACGGATTCCCGACTGCCCGTCATTTTCATGGGGATAGTAGGTGGAGAACACATCCTTCAGCTCCGGCAGCGCGGGGAGTTCAAATTGCTCCGGTATGAAGGTGGTCACGCTTTTCTCCCTCAAGTTCACGGTGAAGCGGTGCTTTTTGACCTTGACCGCGTCCAGTTTCTTCAGATTTTCACTGGCGGAAGTGCGGTAGGGCACGACGGAATGCACATTTTTCGGAAAGCCCTTCAGATAAAAGGTGACGGTTTGCGGTTTCGGGCTGTTGTTTACGGCTACGACGGCAAAATTGCCCGTTTTCGGATCCTTGTAGGCGGTAACCAGCACATCCTCCGCCGGGTGCTTGTCCGCTTCGATCCTTTTGTAACCGGGCCGGATGAAGCGGCTGTAATTGCCGAAGGCGTAATATCGCTTGAAGACGCGGAACAGATTGTTTTCCGTGGGGGCGACCCGTTGATCCGACCCGTCGTTGGAAAGTCGGATCAAATCGGAACCGTCCGCGCCGTTGTTGGCGGCGGGCCACCACCAGAAATAGGCGCTCACGCCGGTGACGTCGAACATGTTTCCGATGAGGGTGGCGTATTTCAGGCCGTCTTCGATGGTGTTGTGCGCAAAGGTTTGCTTCGCTTCGCCCTGGTTCATGTATTCCGTCTGCCAGATCGTTTTTCCCAGTTCCTTCGATCGGGCAAAGGCGTCGGGATCCGGCATCGTATCGCCGGCGAGCAATCCCTGGTAGGCGTGGGCGGCGACCACGTCCACCGCGGGGGCGGTTTTCGGATCCGTCAAGGCGGGAAGCGCGTATTCCTCCGAAAACTTCATCGACTCACCCAGAACGATTTTGGCGGAAACGCCTTTTTCCTTGAAGGTGGGAGCCAAATAATCGCGGACGAAGAGGTTCAGTTCCTCCGGCGTCCAGAGACAGCTGGAATACCGGGTNGACACCTCCGGTTCATTGGCGGGGGAGATGTGCGTGATGTCGATGCCGAAGTGTTCCTTGTAACCCTTCACATAAGCGGCCAGGTATTCGGCGTATTTCCGATACATCGATTTATCGAGCTTGTTCGGAGGATCGCCGCCGGTGTCGATCACGCTTTGGTTTTTCTTCATCCAGGCCGGAGGGCTCCATGCGGTGCTGAAAAAGGTCCTTACGCCCCTCTTTTTCGCTTCGTTCATGATCCAGATCTGATACCGGTCGAAGGAATCCTTGTCCCAATCTTCATCGTCCCAGACGAATTTGTCCGGCTCGGGCATGATGGTTTCACTTGGGCCGTCGTAGTGCGGATCGCCCCATTCCTCGATCCCGCCGTCACCGATCACATTGCGGACGATGCTCAGCCCGATTCCCTTTTCCCGGCTGAAGATCATGTCCAGGATTTGCGTCCGGACCGGCTCGTCCAGGCGCATGATGGAGCCGCCTTTGTGAAAGGCGAAAGATCCGCCGAATCCGTCGATCACCTGCCTCTCCGCATTCCAGTCGATCGTGGAGACGCCGCGGGGAAGGGCGGGGGTGTGAGCCGCGGCGGAAGCCGACGCGCCGATGACGATAAACAAGCAGAGCAACGCAACGAGCAGCGGGGCAAAGGGCTTTCGGAGCATATCCATCCTCTCCTTGTCAATGGGATCCGACGGGGGCCGGGATGCATACTAGTATGGTAGTTTAAACGAATGAGGAAAAGAATTAATTTTCTAATTATTGATTTTATTATTTACCGGAAGAGCTGTCAAATAATGCTCCTGGTTGGGCGCTCCGTGGGGTTTTTTGGTACAAGACGGCTCCGCCGTCACAGCGAGTTTGTATCCTCGATCCTTGACCCTCATTCCATTTATGGGACACGGGATATCCTTCCCCTGAAGAGGCAAAAAGGGCTGGCCGGTCTTTCCTGTCGGACCTTACCGTTGCTGATTCCCGCAAGGAAGCACCCAGCCGGATCACTAAATCGCCCGCGGCGAAAAAATATCCGGCGGCGGACTTTTTCCGGACCCCACGGGGGCCGTTGGAACATGGAGGTCAAGCGCCGTTTCCGTTCCATCCAGCGCGCCCTGGGCACTTGGACCGATCTTGCACATTGGATGTCGTTTCAGGAACAGCCCTTGGGCCGCTGAAGAACTCGACATGGGGGACGAGGACAGTATCCGGCGAGGTTTATCATCCAAGTCGTCACTTCTTCGCTGAAACGGGGTTCCCAATCCATAAGAGGGGATCTCCGCATCCATCTTCCCGCGTCATGTACCGGTTTGAAATCGGTCTCATTTTGCCCATTCGGTGAACGACGGCTGAAGCCATCCGCTGAAGCAATCATCCCGACCATTGCCTTGTGCGGCGATGGGAAATTTTCCTATGTGCTGGCTGCGGGAGCCGAAAAAGTTTGCCGCCGATGGAAGCGGAGTTTTGAGCATCCCGGTTCAGGACGGGGGAAAAGGCGGGCTCTGCGGCACCAAGGGATGCGATATCAAACGAAGCCCGTTCAAGATAAGGGCAAAAGAACCTGAAGGCCCGCCGGTTGCGGGCTTTGTTGCCGTGTTCAAACAACAAAGGAGCCGTCGGACCCTTTTGATGCAGGTCTTGGAACGCTGCGGAAGGGATCTTTTCCATTCGGCGGGCTTGCTTAAAGAGGTCGAATGGACGCGTTCCGGTTTATTGCGCCGAAGGTTGCCTTTCCTTGGGCATGACAAGCGCGGTGTGCCTGCTTGCGCTATCGCGTCGCGGACTCCACCGCCTGCCTGGAAGGCGCGCCGAAGAGGGCGCGCAGGTGGGCGTTGAGGAAGCGTCCCTCGGGATCCTGCTCGTCGCGGATCCGGCAAAAATCGTTCCACCGGGGATAGAGGCGGCTCAGCTCCTCGGCGGTCAGCGAGTGCATCTTGCCCCAGTGGGGGCGGCCCCCGTGGCGGCGGAAGATCGCCTCCATCGCGGAGAAATAGGCTTCATGGGGCATTCCCCGGTACATGTGCACCGCGATGAAGGCCGTGTCCCGGCCATAGGCGGGACTGAGCCAGATGTCGTCCCCCTTGACGTACCGGCACTCGATGGGGAAATGGACGGCAAACCGGCGGCGCCGGATGGTTTCCCGGATCTCCCGCACCGCTTCCGGCAGCTTCTCCGCCGGAAGGGCGTACTCCATCTCGTTGAAGCGGACCAGGCGGGGCGTCGCGAACAGCCGGTGGCTGTCCCCCACCTCTTCCACCGTGGGCACTCCCCGGGCGGACAGGCGGCTGATGGAGGGGCACA
>JGI1652J44930_10000947_pt1 | contig 11149 bp, 8 predicted proteins | sample NewIslsDNAsample_FD_44930 | JGI IMG/M metagenome (IMG submission 44930)
GACACGGTGGCCCGCAGCATCCCCGCCGCTGTCGTCCCTGACGGGGCGCTGGCCCCAGGTGATCCCGTGGCGGGGAGGGCACTGCGCTCACCGGTGCGTGCCGGGGAGATCCTCACCGAGGTGCGGCTGGCGGATCCGCCCGCCGCCGGGTACGGCGCCGACCTGGTGGCGGCTCCCGTGCGCCTTGCCGACCCCGGGGCGGCCGCGCTGCTGCGTCCAGGCAGCCGTATCGACGTGCTTGCCGCTGCTGGCGACCCGCTGGTGGTCGACTACCCCGGACCGGACACGGCCCGCAGGATTGTGCGGGACCGGCCGGTGATCACCGTGGTCGCCGAAGACGATGCCGCGCACAGCCTGGGGACTCTCATCGTGCTCGCGGTCACCGACGAGGAGGCGCAAGCGCTCGCCGGGCACGCTGCCGACCGGCTGTCGATTGCGATCCGCGGATGAGGCGGTGGCTGTCTGCTGCCCCGCGTCGCCTCGGCTGCTCGTGCCGTCTGCCCGCGGCTGATCAGGCGGAACACGGTGACGGCAGCCTGCCGTAGCGGGGCCGCCGTCACCGTGTCGCGGGCTGTCCTGCTAGGAGGGGTCGTACTCCCAGTGCCAGGGTTCGAAAGGATTGGAGTAGGCCCACGCCGGGTGGAACCAGTTGTATTCGCCAGCGTGTGCTTCCAACCAGTTGAACTGGGGCGACCCCTGGTTCTGCACGCCGCCGCACAAGTCGACCGCCAAGCCGAGGCCGTGGTTGCTTGTTCCCGGCACTGCCGCGTACCCCGGCGGCTGCTGGGCGTAGACGCGGTGCTGGTTCTGCAGGTCCCGGTAGGAGCTGGTCACGCACATGTCGGTGCCGAACTCCTGGGCGTAGGCCTGGTTCATGCGCAGGAAGTCCACGGCGGCGTCGGCACGCAGGTAGTGGCCTTCGACGTGCAGCTCGCACAGGGAGTCGCTGGGCAGCAGCCCGTTGGGGGCGCCTATCGCCTTCTGGGCAGCACTGGGGTCGCACTCCACCCCGGCCATGTAGGCGTCGACAGAAAGCCCCAGGTCCTCGAGTTTCTTCGTCAGCGCTTCCGTGCTCTCTTCCGACTTCTTCCGCAGCTTCTCCAGCTCGTCTTCGAGCTCCACCCGCTCCAACTGGGTCTGCGACTGGAGTTCCTGTGCTCGGCCGGTCAGTTCGATCTGCTCGTCGCGGAGCGCATTCGCCTCGTCGAGGAGCTGCTCCTGGTCGTAGGAGAGTTTCATGACGTGCGACTCGGCGCGCAGGTCGCTCTCCACCGAATCGGACGCCAAGAAACCCAGCACTCCGACGTCGGGCTGTTTGTAGAGCGTGATGGCGAGTTCGACGAGGGGGACCCGCATGTCTGCGATCCGGCCCTCGATCTGCTGCAGTTCATGCAGCGTCTTGACCAGTTCGTCCTGCGCTTCTTCGAGCGCCTCTTGCCGCTTGGTGTACTCCTCGGTGGCCTGCTCCAGCTCCTCCCTGGCCTGTTCGGCTTCCTCCCTGAGGGATTCCAGTTCTTCGTTGTCGGCGTAGGCGGACGGCAGCGCCACGAGGTTCACCAGCATGAGGATGAGGGTGAACACCGCGGTCACCACAGTCCGCGACCGGGATCTGCCGTTCGAGACGGACGGTGTCCCGTTCCTCGTCGCGCGGCAACGACTCCGCCCGGCATCGAGAACGAACGGCACGTGGCTCCTCCGCTGCCTTGGCTCTGCTGGTTCGCGTGACCGGGTCGCACCATACTCCCAGACCGTCCAGGTCATGGCGTCGCAGCGACAGTCCGCACGGTCGGGTGCCCCTGTTTGCGGGTAGAGCACGAGCCCGACATTGTGCTGCTCAGAGATGCGTTCGGGGGCGCGACGCGGATCCGCCCCAGGCACACTCGTCTCAGGGACGCCACTCCGCCACAGCGTGTGGCAGACATCACCTGGCAGTCATGACAACCTGATCGATACGAAGATTACTCAACGATTAGCCCTGCTTGCCCCTTCCCTGTCACCCGCCGCATCCGCTCGCCGGTTCCGTTACTCTAGAAGTGTCCGGCCTCATAGCTCAGGGGACAGAGCACCGCTCTCCTAAAGCGGGTGTCGCAGGTTCGAATCCTGCTGGGGCCGCCAGTCTGCGCCACATCCGGAGCCCTTCCGCTCGGGTGTGGCGCTTGGTGTATCCGGGGTGCTCTCTGTCCGTCCCACGCGCCCGTGACTCCGTGAGGGATTCCATAGGCGGGTTCCGCGTGGTGTTCCTCACGCTACTGCGGCCGCCAGCTCCCCCATTCTCCAAAAATCGCACAAATCCTCTAGACATCTATATTTCTGGATTCTTCCAACAGACAGCACAAATCTAAAAAACCACACAATCCACACATCGCTCTTTTATGGAGCAAATCTCCTTCCTATCGCCTTCCACCCACTGGACTCCGAGAAATTTAATTCTCAAAGCGAAAACCGTTTACTGACACGGCTTTCCGCGCATCTTCGCAGCTCCGAGGCTGTCTCAGCGAAAAAGTTTTCCGTCGATCCGGTTACTTTTCGACCACTGTCTGGGTAGCCTCATTGATTGCCGGGACCTTTGCAGAACACCTAGGAATCCGCCCTCAAAACCCGGATATTCCCCCTCAAGCGGCGTCCGGATTGGCCTGGTCACCGCCGCGCCCCCCGTTCCTGGACACACCGCTGTCGCACACCGTTCGGCGCGCTATGTCCAGAATCGGCAATTTCGAGAAGGTGATGAGCGCATGCCGGAGAGCCAGCCCGTCAGCCCCTCCCACTCCCGCGGAGAGCACCCCGTTCCACGTCGGCTACGACGCGCCAGGATCGCGTTGTACGCATACTTTTTCGTCACCGGATCAGTCATCTCTATCTGGGCCTCACGTATTCCCGCCATCAAACGTCAGACCGGAGTCGACGAAGGGGAACTGAGTATCGCCCTGCTTGCCCTCGCCCTGGGTGGCGTCGTGACCATCCGGCTGATGGGCGGCCTGCTTGACCGGTTCAACGGCCGCATCATAGTACCGGCTGCCGCCCTCGTCGCCAGTATCGCGCTTGTTGCTCCGGGATACGCCACCAATCTGCAACAGCTCACGCTCTTCTTGCTCCTGCTGGGGTCGAGCCAAGCCCTGCTCAACGTCTCCGCGAATCTGCAAGCAGCACGGCTGCAGCGTGAGTGGGGACGTCCGATCATGGTCTCTTTCCACGCCGTGTGCTCCATCGGCGGCGGGCTCGGAGCTATCGCGGGCACCCTCTGCGTCCGGGCCGGCTTGGACGTCACCACCACCTTCATCGGCGCATCGTCCGTGCTGACGCTCCTCTCCCTCCTGGGGCGCAAGTGGCTGCTCGACACCCCGGCCCTCGCCGCCCAGCGCGCCCCCGCCCGGCCGAGATTCCGCCGCTTCGCCCTCCCCCGGGGCAGAATCCTGCTGCTCGGGGTCCTCGCACTGTGCTGCATGCTCGCCGAAGGGGCAGCCAACGACTGGAGCGCCCTCTACACCCGGGAAATGGTGGGCGGCTCCGAAACCGCTGCGTCCGCCACCTACGCTGCCTACGCCACGATGATGGCCGCGGGCCGTCTCATCGGCGACCGCCTGGTCGCCCTGTTCGGCCCGGTCAACGTGGTGCGGGGCGGCAGCCTCCTCGCATCGTTCGGGCTCTTCTTCGCCCTCGTCCTGCCCCTCCAGATTCCCGTCATCATCGGATTCGCACTGGTCGGGATCGGACTGTCCGGCATCGTGCCGCAAGTGTTCAACGCCGCGGCCAACGACAACCCGGAGCGGTCCGGCCGGGACCTGTCCACGGTCACCGCGATCGGCTACTTCGGACCGTTGCTCGGCCCGCCCACCATCGGCTTCCTCGCTGACCGCGCCGGGCTCTCCGTGGCCCTCCTGTTCCCCGCCTCCCTCGTGCTGTTCATCGCCCTGGGAGCGGGGACCCTGCGCACCGCCGAGCACAGAGAACCCAGAGCGCTCCGCCGCTCCGCCTCGTCCAAAAGTCTCCGTACGGGAAGCATGCGCCTGTGGGTTCCGCCGCTGCGCCACCTGTCCGAGAACATAAACGGCCACCGCAGCGAACAGTCTGAAGAGACTCTGCCCAACAACAACCACCACGACTCCGGACGCGAAACCCGCTGACCCGGGGAGCGCAACGGTATGCGGTGTCGGGCGGAAAACTCACTCAGCCCGCCTCTCCCACACCGGCGGACCCCTGATACTGGGACAAGTACGCCCGCACCGCGTACCCACCAAGGAGTGATCGTGACCGCCGAAATCCCGGCTCGCGCACGAGTCCACACCGTTGTGGACAGTCCCCTCGGCCCGCTGACCCTGGTCGCCGCCGACGGCGCACTCGTCGGCCTCTACCAGGAAGACCAGCGGCACCGGCCTGCCCCGGACTCCTTCGGCGTCCCCGACCCCGCACCGTTCACCGAGGTCATCGCCCAACTGACGGAGTACTTCTCCGGTCAACGCACCGTCTTCGACCTTCCGCTGGCCTTCACCGGCACCCCGTTCCAAACCACGGTCTGGCGTGCCCTCCTGGAGATCCCCTACGGACAGACGGTCTCCTACGGCGAACTCGCGGCCCGGATCGGCAAACCCTCGGCGTCCCGAGCCGTGGGACTCGCCAACGGCCGCAACCCGATCAGCATCATCGTGCCCTGCCACCGGGTGGTGGGCTCGTCCGGCTCGCTCACCGGATACGGCGGTGGCCTGGCCCGCAAGCAGTGGCTCCTCGCGTTAGAGCAGCGCCGCGCCCACCAACCGCCCCTCCTCGACTTCGCCGACGGCCTCGATGCCGGAGAACCGCGGTCCGCCACGCTTCCGATGGGCTCCCACCACTCGGCGTAACCCCACCGCGCCTTCTACAATCAGCCCGTGACCTTCCACCCAGCCGAATCCGCGGCGCGCCCGCCCCACCCCCACGAGGGCGCGATCCGCGAAGTGCCCACCCGAGGCAACCCCACAGTCCTGACCTACGCCCCAGAGCCCGACGGTCTGGCCGACGCCGGAGAGATCGTGTGGACCTGGGTTCCTTTCGAAGAAGACCCGACCCAAGGCAAAGACCGTCCCCTCCTGGTGGTGGGCCGCAAAGGCAACGTGCTGCACGCCCTGATGCTCTCCAGCCAGGAGCCCGACCCGTGGGAAGCAGACGACTGGCTGCTGCTCGGCTCAGGACCGTGGGATAGGGCCGGACGGGTCTCCTACATCCGGTTGGACCGCCTCTTCGAACTGGAAGAGCACGAGATCCGCCGGGAAGGCGCGATCGTCGACCGCGCCACGTTCTGGCGGGTGGCCGCGGTGCTGCGGGACCGCTACGGCTGGACCTGACCGCGCCCGGGCACTGCCCCTACCCGCGTGTACTGTCGGGCCAGGCAGTTTCCCGACGCTCTCCTCCTGCCCGCGGCCAGCGGAGAGAACCGGAGGTCACCGCCGGGCCGCAGCCCGGTGGCGCGCATGCCGCCCTCGGGGCTTTCGGGGACGGCGCAGCACGGCGACGACGAGTCCGACGAGGAGAGCTGCGGCAGCCGCGATCCCGGCGCCGGTGAAGAAAGGCCGGAGCGGGACGCTCCCGTTCTGCGCGCCCACCGTGTTCTCATCATCCGCGCACACCAGAGGGCTGTCTGCTTCCTGCCAGCCCGCGCAGACAGTGGTGGCCACCGTGTCCTGCCCCGGGTCTTCGACAAGGGTGGCGGTCACGGTGCGGGTCTNCTCCTCGCCGGGGCCGAGCGAGACCAGCCAGGCCGCCGTGTTGTCTTCGATCACGCCCCCGCCGTCGGCTTCCCGGAGATCAAGGTGGGCAGGGGCGATCTGGGCCACGAGCAGCTCGGGGGCAGCCTCCTCCCCTTCGTTGCGCACGGTGACCGTGTAGGCCGTGTCCTCCCCGACCGCGATCCGGTCCCGGGAGTCGGTGATGGACAGGGTGATGTCGTTGCTGCGCCCAGGAACGGTGTCGTCCGGCTGCGGGGAGGCATGCCCCAGGCTCGGAAGGGCGAGGAGCCCAGCCAGCCCGCCGAGGAGCACCGCGATGGTGCGATTCCGCACGGTCATGCTCCCCTCCCCCGTTCTCCGCTGTGTCGACAGTGAGGGTAACGCAGAGTAAGAGAACCAGNGCNGGATGACACCGGGATCGCGGGGAGAGCCGGGTCGGATAGCAAAGAAGCCCNCCGCGTGGTGCACGCGGAGGGCTTGTGCGGTCACTTACCGGTCACCGCGAACCGGAGGGGCAGCGTCAGTTGCGCGCCTGGGCCGGGCGGCGGGAAGCGACGATGGTGATCGCACCGACAGCGGTCGTGAGGGAGGCGCCGAGCACGAAGCCGCTGAGGTCCACACCGGTCACCGGCAGGGTCTCGTCGGCCTTGTCGCTCTTCTTGTCGTCGCTGCTGCCCTTGTTGTCGTCGGCGTCGCCGTCTTCGCCGCTACCGTCGCCAGGCTGCTGGCCCGGATTCTTGTCGTCCGGGTCTTCGCCATCGCCGGGCGCCGGAGTGGGCTCGGGTTCGGGCTCCGGCTCAGGGGTGCCCGGGTCACCGCCACCCGGGTCGCCACCGCCCGGGTCACCGCCACCCGGGTCGCCACCGCCCGGGTCGCCACCGCCCGGGTCACCGCCACCCGGGTCACCGCCACCCGGGTCGCCACCGCCCGGGTCGCCACCGCCCGGGTCACCGCCACCCGGGTCGCCACCGCCCGGGTCACCGCCACCCGGGTCCTCACCTCCGCCCGGAGGCTCAGGGGTCNGGTTGTCTCCCGGCCCCGGGTCCTCGCCGCCGGGGTTACCACCGCCGGGGGTCTCGCCGGGGGTGTCGTCGCCGCCGTCGTTTCCGTTGGTGAGGATGCCCACCTCCGCGTCGAGCGTCGCGATGCCGAGGTCAGCACCGAGGTCCAGCTCCAGAGCCGAAGCCGGAGCCGAGGCAAGGCCGAAGGCCAGCAGGCCTGCGGCTGTCACGCCCAAGGCGCGTGCCGTATAGGACATGTATCTCCTTAACTTCTCGTTAGGGGTTAATCCGGCAATAAGGCATAAAGATTGGCGTCGGCCATGACTACGGCGTGGCCGTCGAGCAGGCCCCACGGACGGGCGGTGTCGGGTTCCATGGGGGTCACCTCCCCCGCCGCGTTGACCGCGACTTGGCCTTCCTCCAGTTCGCCGTAGACCACGCCGGCGACAGCGTTGAGTGGTGTGAAGCCCGGCAGCACCTGAGTCTGTCCGGACTCCAGGTCGGTCAGGATCGGTCCATAGGCAGCCACCGTCTCCCCTTCGATCCAGGTGGCATCGGCGAGTTCTCCCGCGGTGATCTCCGTCTCCGCGAAGACCGAGCCGTCCCGGGCGTCGTGGGCGGCCAGGATGACCCTGTCCTCCTTCTCACTCTGCCACCGAACGATGACATACCGCTCGGATGCGGTGATCACCCGATCGAGTCCATCGGCGCTCTTGGGTTCCTTCGCCGTGACTTTCGCGGGCTCTTCCCCGGGGGCAGCCCAGTACCAGGGGCCGTCGGCGGCAGCGAGGAGCACTTCGTCCCCGACGACGAGCATGCCCCCCGTTCCCTTGGGCACTTTGACNTCGAGCAGTTCTCCCTCGCGGGGGACCATGGCCTTCTTGTCGGTGGTGACNAGCGGGGCTGTGCCCGCGAAGGTGACCACGCCGTCCTTGGGGAGCTTGTACTCGGTGGGGCCGCTGCCGTCGGCAGACCAGATCCACANCTTCCCGGTCCCCGCGATCGCCACCTCCCACTGGTCGTCGTTNTTGACGAAGCGGACCGCCCCTTCGATCTCCGCGGGTTGGATCGGCAGGTCGGCTTCCCACAGCCGTTTCCCTTCCGGGCCAGCGACCGCGAGCTTCCCGTCAGCCCCGATGAAAGCGACCCGGCTGCCGTCGTCGGAGACGGCCGGGCGGGTGCCTTCGGTGACGGGAATCCGCCAGAGCGCTTCGCTGGAGAACCCGGGGGGCGCGGAACGTGCTTCGAAGGGGATGGTGTCAGGCGTTTCGGGGGCTTGCTGCGAAGGCGCGGCCTGAGTGCCAAACCCGGGGAGGTACCGGGGAACCACGAGCACTACGGAGACCACGACGAGGACGACCACTGCCAGGCCTGCTGCGGCGAGGGCCAGGACCACGCCGGTCCTGCTCCCCGACTGTTTTCCGCTGTTGCGCGGCGCGGGTGGCGGGATCTGGGGGATGCTCCGGATCACGCCGCGGGGGAGTGCTTCCAGTCGTTGGACTCCGTAGACGTCCCGTGCCTCGATGATCACCGGGCGCCCGATGCGGGCGGCATGGTCGGTGACGTAGTCGAGCGCGGCCCGCCGGGTCGCTTTGGCGTCGGCCCCGTGGACAACGTGCCGGGAGCCGTCGATAAAGACCTCTGCGCTGAGGTCGTCGGCAGCAATAACAATGACCGCGGTGTCCGTTCCGGAACGCGAGGTGCTGTGATTAGTCATCGCACCTCCGATTCCCATTGAACGGCTGGGCAGAACGCAGGTGAGACGACACCGCGATCCTCAAAAACCGGAACACTGTGGTCACCACTGTTGCGAACCTGCCCATAGACGGCCCGTGCGCATTCCCGGGTGCCGAAGCGGCGATGCGGCTTCGGCTGGGAGTGATGCGAATGTGAGCGGGGAAATGGACGTGGGGGAGAAGTGCCTGCCGACAGAAGAAATCATACCCACCCAAAACCGTGAATTCCGGTGGTTAGCCAAATCTTTTCCCGGCCGTCGATTCCGCTCGGAAAGACTACCGCTCCCTTCCCGAAGACATCGGGAAAGCCCTTGTCGATCTGTGTGAATGAAGGGAGCGCAACTGTCGGGTGAGCACTCTGCCAACAAACCGATCCCACCTTTTCCAGCACTGTTGTGGCCTATCGGCACGTCACGGCTGGCCACAACCGGCCTTTTTGTGATCTTTTGTCAACCTGATCGGCACTTGAGGAGTCTGAGGACCTCCACGGAGAACAGGAGACGACACACCGATGTGTGCTGTCTTGTCCCCAACGTCACATCCCGCCCCAGGAACATATCGGACCTCTCCCGGGGAGGAGTGCACGGGCGAAGAGGCCTGGCTATCCGGGGTGGGATGGGAGAGGACATCCTGTGGGACGCGCCGCTGCCGCACGCGGTTCACCCCATCAGCCGAAAATCATGAATTTTGAGGAAAAGACCTCACATTCACCGGGGGTGACGTGCGGGAAAAGACCGTGCACGTGGGTGGCACCCCCGGCACGGCACACCTCGGGCAGCGCGGTCGTGTCCGCCCATAGGGGCAGTCAGGGGGGCATGTTGGACGGCTGGCAGGGCGGTTGGCCGCACCGGGACGGGGCAGGGCGCGCACACTGCCTTGGTGAGGTCGCAGGAACTCCGATCAGGACGGCGAGAGGAAGCGGGACCGCGCCGCTGGACGTCACGCCTGGCGCCGGGCGGGGGTGTCCTTGCCGCGCTGCTGTGCGGGCTCAGCGGAAGGCGGACAGTGCGGCCGCGGAATCCCAGAGGATCCGGTCCGGCGCCCGGCCGGGCGCCGCGGGTGTGAGCAGCCTGAGGAGAGACGGAGCCCTCAGCTCCGGCTTTCCCGGCACCGGGACGCTGACGGTGCGGAGGGATAGGCGGCGATATTCCCGGGCACGTCACCGTGTCCGGGGCCGTCTGCTTCCCGGTGCCGGGGGTGGTGCGCGGCCGCGCTCAGCGGCCGCTGCCGCCCTTCAGCCTGGCTCTGGCCCGGCGCATTCCGGCCAGCCAGCGGTCGCGGTCGGAGGCGCGGCGCTGCTCCATCACCGCGGCCTTCGGGTGCGGCAGGATGAGGAAACGGCCCTCGTTGAGGGCTTCCACCACGGACTGGGCGACGTCTTCGGGTTCGAGGTAGTCGCCGCCGAGCCGGGTGGCCGCGTCCGGGCCGTCTTTGGCGGTCATCGCGGTGTTGACGCCCATCGGGCACAGGCACGAGATGTCGATGCCCTCGTCCCCGTGCAGGATCGCCAGCCATTCGGCGAGGGCGACCGCGCCGTGCTTGGTCACCGAGTAGGGGGCCGAGTCGATGTTGGTGAGCAGGCCCGCGGCCGATGCGGTGATGAGCAGGTGTCCGCCGCCGCGCTCGACCATGCGGGGCAGCAGGAGCCGGGCCACATACACGTGGGCGAGGACGTGGACCCGCCAGGTGCGGTCCCAGTCCGCGTCGCTACCCAGGCCGCCGCCCGTGGTCACCCCGGCATTAGAGCACCACAGGTCGATAGGGCTGTCCCGCTCGACCTCCTCGATGAGCGCGGCTACCGCTTCGGCGTCGGTGACGTCGAGCTGGTAGCCCTGGGCTCGCGCCCCCAGTTCGGCTGCTGCGGCCGCGGCGCGCTCCCCGTCCAGGTCGGCGAGGACCACTCGGGCCGCCCCTTCGGCGAGGAAGCGTTCCGCGAGCGCGTAGCCGATCCCGTTCGCGCCACCGGTGACGACGATGGTTCGGTCGGGGAAGGTGAACGGTCTCCCCATGGGTCTTCCTCTCTGGTCAGTCCCGCGAGCCGGGCAGGGGTGCGGTGACGGCACTGGCGGGACAACGGCGTCTGGCGACGGGGCCGCGCCAGACGGTTACTGGGCTCCGTGCGGGGTGGCCACCAGGCGTCCCACGGTGGTGCCGTCTGCGAGGCGCTGCACCCCGTCCGGCAGCTCTTCCAGGCTGAGCACCTCGCTGACGGCGGGTTTGATCGCACCGCGCTCCGCGAGGGCGGTGAGTTCTTCGTGGCAGTGGGCCACGAGTGCGGGGTTCCGCTTGTTGTAGAGGCCCCAGTGCAGGCCGAGCAGCGAGTAGTTCTTGACAAGGGCGTGGTTGAGGCCAGGGGTGGGGATCGTCCCGCTGGCGAAGCCGATGATGAGGATGCGTCCTTCGAAGGCGATGCACTTGGTGGAGCGCGTGTAGGACTCGCCGCCCACCGGGTCGTAGATGACGTCGGCACCGCGCCCGTCGGTGGCTTCCTTGACCACGGACACGAAGTCGTCGACATACCGGTCGACGACGATGTCGGCGCCCAGTTTGCGGGCGTATTCGGCTTTGGCCGCGCCCCCGACGACACCGATCACGCGAGCGCCCGCTGCTTTGGCCAACTGGACTGCGGCGCTGCCGACCCCGCCGGCCGCGGCGTGGACGAGGACGGTCTCCCCGGCTTGCAGCCCGGCCCGGCGGTGCAGGGCGAACCATCCGG
>JGI1652J44930_10000948_pt1 | contig 11141 bp, 10 predicted proteins | sample NewIslsDNAsample_FD_44930 | JGI IMG/M metagenome (IMG submission 44930)
ACGGGTGGACCTCGCCGTTTATTGGAATGATATAAGCCGAGGAAAAAATTTCTGTTTTCATGAAATCATTTGGTTTCATATAATCGAAACGAAACCAAATGATTTCATATTTGATCCGACCGGGAGGGTATGGAATGGACCATCGACAAAAATTGCCGGCGATACGCCAGACGGTGATCCTGAATGCCCTCATCGATCGGTTGTGGAAGGCCGTTTCCACTTCGGAGGGCATCGCCGCCTGGTTCATGCCCAACGATTTTCAACCGGAGGCGGGCGGCACCTTCACATTGCAGACGCCCTTCGGCCCGTCGCCGTGCAGGGTGCTGGAACTGGATCCGCCCCATCGGCTGGTTTTCGCCTGGGATACGTCCGGGTGGCGCGTCACTTTTGAATTGAAAGAACGGGGGGATCAGACGGAGTTCACCCTCGTCCATGACGGCTGGGGAGCCCCGGAGGAGATCATCGCGAAGGGGCGGGATACGAATGCCGTCATCCGCGAGCGGATGGACCACGGTTGGAAGGAGATCGTCCAGGTGCATCTGCGCAACTATGTGGAAGGGTAAATCTTTCACCGCCCGGCGGAGTCCCCCCTCCGCTTTTTCTCCGGAGTCGTTTATCATGGTAAGGGACGGGTCATGAGCCGTTCCGGATTCGGGCCGACAGGGAAGGAAAGGCAGGGGAAGCAGCATGGGAACTTCCGCCAAACACGATGTGTTTCAGGCGATCGCCGNCCCCACCCGCCGGCAGATCCTGAAGCTGCTGGCGGAACAGGAGATGTCCGTCACCAGGATCGCCGCCCATTTCCCCATGAGCCGCACGGCCGTATCCAAGCACCTGCGCATATTGGCGGAGGCGGGGCTGGTTGTGGAGAGAAAAGAGGGGCGGGAAAAACGGTACCGCCTTCGGTCGGAACCCCTTCTCGAGCTGAAGGAGTGGCTCTCCCATTTCGAAGGGTTTTGGAAGGACCGGCTCGCCCGGTTGAAGGATTTTGTGGAAACCGACGAAAAGTAGGGGAGGAAAGGGCAAGGAATTGTGGGCTTTGGTTTCGCGGACCCGGTGCAGAAAGAGGGGGTTGTGCCTTTGCACAACCCCCTTCTTGTCGCACGCGGATGGCCTTCGCCTTGCCGACCCGGCGCCGGTCCCGTGAGANAAGCGGGCCTCCGCCCGGTGGGATTGGCGCCCGGAAAATGGGGCCCCTTAAACCTTCGCCGGATGTTAGACGGACAAGCGGATGTCNTCTTTCTGGCCTCCGGGGCGCTTGGATTTTGCCAGGATCTGCTGCACCTTGTCCCTGAGGGGCGGACGGAGGGATTGCATGATCCATTCCAGGAACAGCTCCCGCTTTTCTTCGGCGGTCAGAAAATAGCGTTGCCCGGCGATTTCGCGGGCCCGTTTCGTCATTTCCTGCAGGGTGAGGGCAGCCGCCACGGAAATATTGAAACTCTGCACGAAGCCCACCATGGGAATGTAAAATTTCTGGTCCGCCAGTCGGGCCGCCTCCTCCGAGATTCCCCGGTGTTCGTTGCCGAACAGCAGCACGGCGGGCCTGGAGAGGTCGACTTCCCCGATCGGGACCGCGCCGTCCCCGAGGTATGTGACGCAGATCTGGTATCCCTCCGACCGCAGTTTTTGAAGGGCCGTCTGAAGATCCGGGTGCTTCTGGATCGTCAGCCATTTATGGGAGCCCTGGGTGACCTTTTTGTTGGGTTGAAAGGGTTTGTCCCCTTCGATGATGGAAATGTTCTGGACTCCGAAGGCATCCGCCGACCGCAGGACGGCCGCCTGGTTGTGTCCGTCATCGATCGCTTCAAGCAAGACGGAAATGTATCGGGTCCGTTGGTTCAACACCTGGTGCATGCGCATCAGGCGTTCGGGCCGGATCATCTCCGTGATCCAACGTTCCTTTTCCCGCAGCAGGCCGCTTCGGATCAGCTCTTGGACGTATTCTTCTTTTGCGGTTTTCTGTTCTGGCGGTTGCATCCTCTATCCCCCTTTCCACCCTGTGTTGAGCCCGGATCGGATTCAGGGAGGCGCAATCACTGATACTTTACCATTTTTTCCTCTTGATTTCTTCCCATGAACATCTCCCTTGATTCAAGCGTCCGCCCCGCGCCCTTACAATCAGGTATTATGGCATATTTTTGATGCGCATGGGGAGGTTCGAAAGAAATCTGTGCGCGACCTGAAAAGGCGGAGGATGGTGCGCGGCCGGATGTGAGGAGTGGGTGCCTGATCGATTAATCGGGAAATCGAACCGGTGGAGCTTTTTCCGGATCGGGTGGTGAGGAAGACGGTCGATTTCCGCCGCCATCCGCCCTGCGGCCTTTTTCACGGGGGAGAGCCGGTGGGTTTGGCTGAAGCGGCACCGGCTGTGAACTGCGTGGCCGGCCTGCGGATCAACGCCATCATGTCCGCTCCAGGCGGGACGGAACCGCGTCCGCCGAGGGGCCCCTTCCCGGGAGGCAGGCGATACCTGTCCGGGTTTGCGACGGGGAAGGCGGATCTTCCTCTCCCGCTCTGCCGCGTCCGTCGCGCCGAGATCTTCGGTTCACCGGTGAAGGATTGGGCAAGTGCCCGGGAACCATCGGCCTTGGAAAGCGCATAGGGTATGGTAACATCTATTTTCACTTGAATGACAGTTTTGACTTATATATATTAAACAAGGAAAAAAGGTCAAAATTATCCATTTCGTGCGGCTTAAGGGTTTTGGCGTGCCCTCGCTATTGCAGCATTTTCAATTGCCGGGGGGGAGAGCCTCGATGTGCGGATTTGTCGCCTTGCTCAATAAAAAAGAAGTGCCGGTCGAGCGAAAAACCGTCGAAAAAATGACGGGGGTTCTCCTCCATCGGGGGCCGGACAGCGAGGGCTTTCATCTGGATCAACGGGTCGGTTTGGGGTTTCGCCGGCTGAGCATCATCGACCTGGAAAAGGGAGATCAGCCCCTTTCCAACGAGACCGGAGAGATTTGGATCGTTTTCAACGGGGAGATCTACAATTATCGGGAGCTGAGGGGATCGCTGGAACATAAGGGGCACCGCTTCAAAACGGATTCGGACACGGAAGCGATTCTCCACCTTTACGAAGAGACGGGCTTTGAATGTCCGCGGTTTCTGAGGGGGATGTTCGGATTTGTCATCTGGGACGGGCGGAAGGATCTGCTGTTCGGGGCCCGGGATCATTTCGGAATCAAGCCGGTTTATTGGACGGAGACCTCCGAGGCCTTCGCCTTCGGTTCGGAGATCAAGTCGCTGCTGGAGCTTCGCGGGGTTTCCCGGGAGGTGAATCCGGCCTCCTTCCATCGCTACCTCACGTTCCAGTATGTTCCCGATCCGGATACGATGTTTCAGGGGATCTACAANATTCCCCCCGCCCATCGGTTCAAGGTGGAAAAGGACAAGCTGACCGTCACCCCCTATTGGACCGCGCAGTTTCTCCCGGAACGGGATCACACCGTTTCCCATCACGTCGAGAAAACCAAAGAGGTGTTGGCGGAATCCGTCGCCAAGCACCGGATCAGCGACGTGCCGCGGGGGGCCTTTTTGTCCAGCGGCGTGGATTCCTCCTCGATCGCCGCCCTTTTGCGCAGGCATGAAGAGGTGAAGACCTTCACCGTCGGATTTGACGTGAAGGGGTACAGTGAGTTGGAAATCGCCCGCCGCACCGCCTTCAAACTGGGGACGGACCACCATGAGTTGCTGGTGGGCTCCCGGCAGTATTAGGAGGAGCTTCCCCGCCTCGTCTGGCATCAGGACGAACCCGTGGCCGATCCCTCGGCCGTCGCCCTGTACTTTGTCGCCCGGCTGGCCAGCCGGCATGTGGCGGTGGTCCTCTCCGGGGAGGGGGCGGATGAATTTTTCGGGGGCTACAACATCTACCGGGAGCCGGAGGCGCTCCGGATGTTTTCCCGCATGCCCCAATCCCTCCGCGGGGGGCTGGGGAGAATGGCCTCCCGCCTGCCGCGGGGCCTGAAGGGGCGCGGATTTCTGCTTCGCGGTTCCAAAACGGTGGAGGAGCGGTACTTCGGCAACGCCTTCATTTTCGACGAAGACCTGAAAAGGCGGATTGTTGCGGATCCCTCCGCCCTGAAGGATCACCATCCCTGGGAAGTGACCTGGCCCATTTATGCCCGGGTGGCCGCCATGGATGACGTGACGAAAATGCAGTACTTGGACATCCACACCTGGCTGTGCGGGAACATTCTGATGAAGGCGGACAAGATGACGATGGCCAATTCCCTGGAGCTCAGGGTGCCGTTTGTGGACTGCAAGGTCTTTGAAGTCGCTTCCCGCATCCCCACCGAATACAAAATCCGGGACGGGACGACCAAGTGGGTGCTGAGGGAAGCGATGAAGGATGTTCTCCCCGAGGAGATCCATTCCCGAAAAAAACTGGGCTTTCCGGTGCCCATCCGCCAGTGGCTGAGGAAGGAGTTTTACGCCTGGGCGAGGGAAACGCTGATGGGCGGCCGCGTGGATCGTTGGATCAACAAGGCGGAGGCCGCCCGCCTGCTGGAGATGCACAAGGACGGCCGGTTCGACTACAGCCGGCAGATCTGGACNCTGCTGATCTTCATCCTGTGGCATGAGATATACATCGAGCGATCCGTCCGGTTTCATCCGAGCGTCAGTCCCCATGTGTACGAACGCCGTCGGAAAAACCTTCGGACCAAAACGGGTTGAGCGCAGGACGCAAGAGAGGGGCGGCCCCCGCTGGGGCCGTCCCTTTTTTGCGCGGCGGCGCTTCGGGCGAGGGGACGGAGCCATGCGAGCCGCAAGAAATTGGCAGCGACCGTGTGAAAAAACGCCTTTACCTTTGGGAGGATCTAGATTATAATGATTATAAATAAGTTTACCGAAGACAAAATGTTTGATGGTGATAAAAATAATAATAATCATTTTCATCTGGCATGCTACCCGTCACCGGGTAGCATGCCCCGTTTCAGGGAGAGCAAGAATGATTATCAATCGTAGGGAGGCGGTGGGCAACGTGAACGGATTGGCCAAGACGTGTTCGGAACCGTCGGTGTTCCGTTCTGCCAAAGAACCGAAGGAAGTGCGGGAGAGTGTTTTCATGCGCTACGGAGAGGGCATTGCCGCAGCCGTTTGCGGGGTGTTGACCCTGGTTGCCTGGTTGGGCGAGTCGAGGCTGGGATGGGTGTCAACGCTTCTGTATCTGCTGGCGTATGCCGTCGGAGGATATGCCAAGGGGAAAGAGGGGATTCTCACCCTCTCCCAGGAGCGGAAATTGGACGTCAACCTNCTGATGATCATCGCCGCGTTGGGGGCCGCCGCCATCGGCTACTGGCTGGAAGGGGCCGTGCTCATCTTCATCTTTGCCCTGAGCGGNGCCATGGAACGGGTGGCGGAAGGGAAGAGCCGGAAGGATTTGTCGTCGCTGATGGAGATGAAACCGGAGACGGCGCTTCGGGTGGACGGGCAAAGGCAGCAGGTGGTTCCCATCGAGGAGCTCCGCATCGGGGATCGCGTGCTGATCCGGCCGGGAAGCCGCATTCCCGTGGACGGCAGGGTGATTGAAGGGCGTTCCGCGGTCAATCAGGCTTCCATCACCGGCGAGTCCCTGCCTGTGGATAAAGGGGAGGGGGACGAGGTGTTCGCCGGAACGATGAACGGGAGAGGGTCGCTGCTGGTGGAGGTGACCCGCCTGGCCGACGAGAGTCTGTTTTCAAAGATCATCCGCCTCGTGGAGAAGGCCCANAACGAGGTGCCGCGCTCGCAGCGGGTCATCGAACGGCTGGAGCGGTGGTATGTCACTTCCGTGCTGGTGGTGACGGGCATTCTGATGACCGTTCCCCCTCTGCTGTTTTCCTGGAACTGGAGCGATGCCTTCTACCGGGCGATGGTTTTTCTGGTGGTGGCTTCCCCCTGTGCCGTGATGGCTTCGATCATGCCGGCGGTCCTGTCGGCCATGTCCAACGGTGCGCGAAAAGGGGTGCTTTTTAAGGGAAGCATGGTCCTCGAGGGGCTGTCCGGCGTCAAGGTGGTGGCCTTTGACAAAACGGGGACGCTGACGGAGGGACGGCTGCAGGTGACCGACGTGATTCCCGTCGCCGGGGAATATGGCGAAGAGGAGATCCTTCGCATCGCCGCCACCATCGAGAGCGTTTCCGAGCACCCGATCGCCCAGGCGATCGTCGCCCAGGCCCGTCAGCGGGGCATGGAACTGAAGCGGCCCTCCCGCTTCGAATCGATGCCCGGCAAGGGCGTTGTCGCCGAATGGAACGGCGGAACCTGGAAGGTGGGCAAACCCGCCTTTGTGGNGGGCGGGGAGTTGGCCGGAGAAAATGGCCGGATCATCGACCGTTTGGATCGAGAAGGGAAAACGGTGGTCGGGATCGCTTCCGAAGAGGGAGTGGTCGGCTGGATCGCCCTGCAGGACCGGATTCGTCCCGAGGCGAAGGCGGCGGTCTCCCGTCTGAAGCGCATGGGAATCCGGGTGGTGATGCTCACGGGGGACCGTCGCAGCACGGGGGAAGCGATCGGGAACCGGATCGGAGTGGACGAGGTGTACGCGGAATTGCTTCCCGAGGACAAGGTGCGGTTGATCCAGGAGCTGGAGAAAAAATACGGACGCGTGGCCATGGCGGGAGACGGGGTGAACGATGCCCCGGCGTTGGCGACGGCTTCCGTGGGGATCGCCATGGGCCGGGCGGGCACCGATGTGGCCCTGGATGTGGCCGATGTGGTGCTGATGAACGACGATCTGGACCGGGTGGCCACAACCCTCTCCCTGGGGCGAAGGACCCGGAACGTCATCGTGCAAAACCTCGTTTTTGCTTCCCTGGTGATCTTCTCCCTGATCCTGGCCAACTTCGGAGGGCACATCTCCCTCCCCTTCGGCGTCGTGGGCCACGAGGGCAGCACCATCCTGGTGATCTTGAACGGCCTGCGGCTTCTGCGGTGAGGAGAAATGAAACGCGATCGACGCTTTTCCGCCGGAGGAGGGCAAGGCGGGGGAATTGCCGTGGCGAGGGGACTTACTGGTTTCGGACGGAACTTGCGGGGGCGATTTTCCCGCCTCGACTCCGCGGCGGAGGTTGCGCGGGCGGAAAACCGCCTGCCCCGGATGCTTTTCACAGCCCGACCGGCTCCGGACGGGAGCCGGTCTTTTCTTTTTATGGGGATGCACCAATCACTGGGGGCCTTTTCCCTTGTGACTGTTGAAGGCCACGAGGCGTCCCGAGGTGTGGACGATCCGGTACGGAAGTTGCAGATACTCCTTCTCAGCCAGCAGAGACAGTCCTTTTTCGCGGGCTTCCGCGTCGCTTTCCGCCTGCAGGGGCTCGTCCAACAGTTTTTTTCCTTCGTTGTCGTAGGCGGTCACGTGATACATCACACATCCCTCCCGTTGGAAACTATTATACCACGGGTCTTTTTGCCGTCGCCTCCGGAAAAACCCCTCCAAAAAAAGCGCCCGGCGGAAGCCGGGCCGCGGTCCGCCGGTCAGGGGGTTGCGGAAAGAATGGTCCGGATCTGGTTCACCAGCAGGTCGACGGCCACCTGGTTGTAGCCTCCTTCCGGGATGATCAGGTCCGCGTAACGTTTGCTCGGCTCGACGAACTGCTGATGCATCGGACGCACCGTCTCCAGGTACTGCCGGATCACCGAATCGAGGGAACGGCCCCGGGACTTGACATCCCGTTCGATGCGGCGCAGGATGCGAATGTCGGCGTCGGTGTCGACGAAGACCTTGATGTCCATCAGTGAGCGGAGCTTTTCATCCTCCAGGATGAGAATCCCTTCCAGGATGATCACGTCTTTGGGCTGCACCGTGACGGTTTCCCGGGACCGGGTATGTTGGGTGTAATCGTATACCGGTTTTTCGATGGGTTTCCTCTGTAGCAGCTGTTGCAAGTGCGAGATGAGCAGATCGTTGTCAAAGGCGAGCGGATGGTCATAGTTGGTTTTTTTCCGCTCTTCCATGGGCAGGTGGGATTGATCCTTGTAATAGGCGTCCTGCTCGATGACGGCGACACATCCTTCGAGGCGGTCACAGACATTGCGGACCACGGTGGTTTTTCCGGATCCGCTTCCGCCGGCCACGCCAATGATGACGGGTCGTTTCATGTTCCGATTCCTTCCTGTCCGGTTTCTCCTAAGGTACATACCCACAGCATCGTAGCAATTTTGCCGGAAGTTTGCAAGGCGCCGCGCCCTGCGGCGGACATGCTTCCGAAGGGCGGTGAGCGTTCATTCAACCTCCCCATTTCGGACAAAGATTGTTCAACCTGATTGTGATATATTTCACAAAAGCTTTTCCGAGAGTCTCTTATACTGAAAGTGTGAAGGGGATCCGCTTCACAATTCAAAAATCGGGGGCTGATCAACCATGCTCCGCTTCTTGAGGGAAAGCACTGTAGCCAGCTTTGTACTGTTGGTGATCAGGCTGTATCTCGGGTATGCGTGGTTGGTTGCAGGCTGGGAAAAGATTGTGGGCGGATTTGATGCGACGGGATTTTTGCATGGCGCAGTCGAAAAAGCGGTCGGGGAACATCCGGCCGTACAGGGATGGTGGGCCGCGTTCCTGGAAGGCTTTGCGATCCCGAACGTGGAATTGTTTAACTTTCTTGTGCCATGGGGAGAATTCCTGGTCGGGCTGGGGTTGATCCTCGGCTGCCTCACCACCGCTGCAACCTTCTTCGGGATGGTCATGAACTTCGCCTTCCTGTTCAGCGGCACCACCAGCACCAACCCGCAAATGGTGCTGCTCAGCATCTTCCTCATCGTCGCGGGTGCCAATGCGGGCAAGATCGGACTCGACTATTATGTCCTTCCTTATCTCCGGAAACTGATCAAAGGGTTCCGCACGCCGAACCGCACCCTTCGGACCTGACGCAATGGATCAACCGGGCCCCATCTGCCAAGAGTGCTTTTCATCGGCGCCGCATCCTGCGGGATGCGGCGCCGCCTTTTTTCCGGAGGAGCCTTGGGGCGGGCGCCGCATTTTTCGGCGCGACCGATGGATTTTTGGCGACAATCATTTTATGATCCGGGTGAGCGATTCCCTGTTTCCTTCAAAAGAGGAATTCAAGAAAAACCTGCGCCGCAACTTCGGCATCCCCACCAATCCGAGGGAAAGGCGGGCGACGCGGCGCTACCTGAAGAAGTACGGTTGGCGCATCGCGGGAAGGTGGCTGCTGATCCTCTTGGCCTCTCCCTTTTTGTGGCTGTATGGCGTGCTCAAGGAGTGGCTGTATGAGCTTCCGAAATTTTATTTTTACGACATCCCCCGCAAACTGTGGCGGTTTTTCTCCAGGAAATGACCCTCGGATCGGGAGAGGGTGCACCGGTTCCGCGGCGAGAAGGTCGCCGGAGGTTTTTGCTTCGGTCATAGGCGTTTTCGTATCCGGTCCGGCCATAAAAAAAGGGCCCGCCGCCTTTTGAAAGGACGCCCAGGTGCCCGGTCCTGCGGGATGCCGCGTTTTTGCCCGTTCCCTGGCGGTCCCCGGGCGGATGAAAAAACGGCGGGGGATGGTTGTCACGGACTGGAGAACGGACTATGATGGACAGGGATGATTTTTACGCGGGCGGCAAAGGAGGGAGAATCGTGGATCGACTGTTCGGGTTGAAGGAACGGGGAACGACGGTGCGAACGGAGATCCTCGCCGGCATGACCACCTTTCTGACGATGGCGTACATCGTGGTGGTCAACCCGGCCATTCTCGAGCAGGCGGGAATGGATTTCGGCGCCGTTTTTGTGGCAACGGTGTTTGCTTCCGTGATCGGGACGCTGATCATGGGGCTGTTTGCCAATTATCCGATCGCCATCGCCCCCGGGATGGGCCTGAACGCCTATTTCGCCTTCAGCGTGGTGGGGCAGACGGGCGTCCGCTGGGAGACGGCGTTGGGGGCCGTGCTGGTGGCCGGCGTCATCTTTCTCCTGCTCAGTGTGACTCCCTTCCGGGAAGGGCTGATCCGGGCGATTCCGGAAAGCTTGAAGCACGGGATCACGGCGGGCATCGGGCTGTTCATCGCCTTCATCGGCCTCAAGTCGGCGGGAGTGATCGTGGGGGATGAAGTGAACCTGGTGGGGTTCGGCGATATGCACGAGCCGATGACGCTGCTCAGCCTGGCGGGATTGTTCGTCACCCTGATTCTGATGACCCTCGGGGTCCGCGGGGCGCTGTTTTTCGGGATGGTTTTCACCGCCTTTTTCGGCTGGGTGTTCGACCTGTTTCAGCTGCCGGACAGGTGGGTGACGATGCCGCCCAGCCTGGCGCCCACCCTGGGCAAGGCGGTTGTGGCGATTCCCGACGTTTTTTCCCAGGGGCTTTACGCCGTCATCTTCGCTTTCCTGCTGGTGACCCTGTTTGACACGACGGGAACGATGATCGGCGTGGCGGAGCAGGCCAAGTTGATGAAAAACGGCACGTTTCCCCGGATGCGGTCGGCGCTGTTGGCGGACGCCGTCGGAATGACCGCCGGGGCGGCCATGGGCACCAGTCCCACCAGCGCCTACATCGAATCCTCCTCCGGTGTGGCGGCCGGGGGGAGGACGGGGCTCACGGCGGTGGTGGTGAGCATCCTGCTTCTTCTCACCCTCTTTTTCGCTCCCCTGGTGCAGGCGATCGCCGCGTTGCCGGCCATCACTGCGCCGACGCTGATCATCGTGGGCTGCTTCATGCTGGGTGGATTGAAAAAAGTGGCCTGGGACGACTTCGATGAGGCGTTTCCGGCCTTCATCACGATGTTGAGCATGCCGCTCACCTTCAGCATCGCCACGGGAATCGCCTTCGGGTTCATCACCTATCCCTTGCTTAAGCTGGTCCGCGGCCGCTTCCGGGAGATCCATCCGCTGATGTACCTGTTCATGATCCTCTTCATTCTGCAGCTGGCGTTTTTGCCGGAATAAGTCCCGGACGAAACGCCGCCGAAAAGCCGCGGTTCCGCAGGCACCGCCGCCGCGGTGCGCGGAAGGGCGGCTTTTGTTTTGGTCTTCCGCTTCCGAAACAGCCTGTGGCATATGGCGGGGCGAGGAAAGTTCCCATCCTTCCGCTACCCGGCGGAGGCGGCCTCGAGGGGCATCGTCCCGCCTTCCGGCCCATGCCTTCGCAGCCTGCGGCGGTGTGTCCGGGGGAGGGATTGATGAATCGGACAAAAAGCGTTATACTCGTGACATGCAAA
>JGI1652J44930_10000950_pt1 | contig 11130 bp, 7 predicted proteins | sample NewIslsDNAsample_FD_44930 | JGI IMG/M metagenome (IMG submission 44930)
GGCTATTGACAAACCCAGCGGAAAAACCGCTGGGTTTGTATGCTAATTGGAAGAAAATAGAGAAGAACAGACGGATAAAGGACCCGCCTTGGGGCCCATTGTTCCTCTTCCAAAGGAGCAAGGCCATTTTCTTGATGTTTTGGCAAACGGCAGTAAGGAGGCATTGCTCTGTTACTCTGGCAAGCCCCCTCATCCGTGCGTAGCGAAGTCCGTGCAGCTCTTTCGCATCCGCGAAACTCCGCTCGATCGTCTCTTTCCTCCGCTTGTAAAGTTCTTTTCCCCGCTCGCTTAACCGGTTTTGACGAACCCACTCCTTGGCATCTTCCCATACGTGTCGGGTGATGGTTTTCACATGGTTTTTCGAACGGGTGCACCGGGATAAAAACGGACAATCCCGGCACGTTTGCGGATCGGATTTGTATTCGCGGTATCCTTGTCGGTTGGTCGTTCGGTATGTCAGTTCGTGTTTTCCTGGACAGATGTATACATCACGCTTCGCGTTGTACTTGAACTGCCATTTGTGAAACAATCCTTTTTGCGGATGAAAACGACGGTGGGCGATGACGGCAAAAATCCCTAGCTCCTTCAAGGCATGGCAAATCGGATTCGTCAGGTATCCGGCATCCAGCGCCACAGCCTCCACCTCAAAGCCGAAGCGTTCCTGCTGCCGTTTCAGACGAGCCAAGTAGGGTTTGGAGTCGTGCACGTTTCCCGGTGTCACGTACACGTCCGTGATGAGGTTGTGTTTGCCGTCTACCGTCCGGTGATCCAGATAGAAAAAACCTTCCGGTTTGCCTTCCCGCACCATGTAGCCGCTTTCCGGGTCGGTGGTACTGACACGGATTTCCCGTTCTACCTCAGAAGTGTCGTTTTTTTTTAACGGCCGCTTGCCGTGTGCTTCACGATCCTCGTCAATGGCACGATCCAATTCCTCCACGTACTTCTCCGTGGATTGGCGAACTATTTGACGGGTGAATTTGTTCTTGTTGGCGTTCGCCTTTAAAAACGTCGAGTCCGTAAACAGTTCTTTCCCCTCGATCAGTCCGTGGTTGATGGCTTGCAAAACGATCTCGTCGAAGATCTCCTGGAAGATGGTCGTACCGTTGAACCTGCGGCGTCGGTTTTGGCTGAATGTGGTGGCGTGCGGTACCTTGTCCGTCAAAGAAAGCCCCACAAACCAGCGGTATGCCACGTTGACCTGGATCTCTTCCACCAGGCGCCGTTCCGAGCGAATGCCGTACAAATACCCGATGAACAACATTTTGAACAACATCACCGGGTCCACGCAGGGACGCCCATTGTTCTCGCAGTATAACGGTCGGGTCTTTTCCGCGATGAACGAAAAGTCGATGGTGGCGTCAATCTTGCGCAACAGGTGATCCTGCGGTACCAAATCTTCGATATTGACCAATTCAATACTGCCTTGCCGATGGGAGTGGGTTTGAAACATACCATCCCGTCCTTATCCTTTTTGTGTTATCTTCTGATTTCGACAAAAAAAGACTGCTGACCTGCTACCTTTGTCAACAGCCTCAGCCTTCGCGTTTAGCGAAGGCTTTTTATTTTGTTTTGCAAGCCCACCGTGCGGACATCGTACCGGTCTGCATGCGGGATGTTCGGGTGGATGGCACGCGCGGGCAGGGGACCGCCACCATCCGGGATGGACGCCTTTGCGGATGGATTACGAAAAAATGCATAATGACTCGTGAACATGAAAAAATATTCGATATTGGGGCGATTCTTTCATCTGTGGTAAAATAAAGCCGCCAGATATATGACAGGATAAGAATGGGCGCCTTTTCCGCGGATTGGATGGAGGGGAAATCATATGATTCAGGAGAAGAAGCCGATTACCGTGATCGGGGTTCCGATGGATCTGGGAGCGGGGCGGCGCGGGGTGGATATGGGNCCCAGCGCGATACGCTACGCGATGCTGAAGGAAAAGCTGGTGCAATTGGGCTTTGAGGTGGAGGATGTGGGAAATCTGCACGTTCCCACTCCCGAAGCCTATCAGGTGGTGGACCCCAAGCTGAAGTATTTGGAGGAGATCGCTTCGGTATGCGAAACCCTGGGGAAAACCGTTTCCGAAGCGGTGGAGCGCGGCCGTTTTCCTCTGGTGCTTGGGGGCGATCACAGCATCGCCATCGGCACCATCGCCGGCGCCGCCAAGCATCGGGAGCGGCTGGGCCTCATCTGGTTCGATGCCCACGGCGATCTGAACACGGGGGAGACCACTCCCTCCGGCAACATCCACGGCATGCCCCTCGCCGTCAGTTTGGGATACGGACATCCGGCTCTCGTCAACTGCCTGGGCTTTACTCCCAAGGTGCTTCCGGAAAATGTGGTACTCATCGGCATTCGGGACCTGGACGAAGGAGAGCGGAACTTGATCCGCCAGTTGGGGATCCGTGTGTTCACCATGCACGATATCGACCGTATGGGGATGGGAGCCGTCATGGAAGAGGCCCTGTCGATCGTCACCCGGGGAACGGACGGCGTTCATCTGAGCCTGGATCTGGACGGCTTGGATCCCAAGGATGCCCCGGGAGTGGGTACGCCGGTGGAGGGCGGACTCACCTACCGGGAGAGCCATCTGGCCATGGAGATGCTGGCCGAGGCGAACGTCCTTACCTCCGCAGAATTCGTCGAGGTCAATCCCATNCTGGACNACGGCAACCGAACCGCCAAGGTGGCGGTGGCCCTGATCGAATCCGCCTTCGGGAAGCAAGTGCTGTAAGCCAAGGGATCTTCTTAACGGAGAGACAAACGTCGCAGGGAGGGCCCGCGAGCGCCGCGGAAATCCATGGGTCCTCTCTGATTTTTTGGTTTTTTCGAATGCCTCAGCGAAACAAAAGATGATTGATGTGTCAGCGAAGCGGGAAATAATATGAACGGGATGGTGAAATGTACCTTGCATCCGGAAAGCTCTCGACGAGGGTGTGCGCATACTTTTCCNTATTAACACCAAATTTATACAAAACATTTCATCAAATTAAAATACCATTTAAAATGCATTAAATTAAATTCCATATCTGTAAGCGAGAGGAATGGGTCAAATTGAGCTCGTCTGTGTCGGATGTGCATGGAGGGTCTTCCGTGTATCACTACGAGAAGCTGGTATTTCAACGTGACGGTCGGTGGCATGCCCTGCTGATCATCACGACCCGGGGTGANGGAACCAACCGCATCGTCGACTTCGGACACTTCCGGGATGAGATGGCCGCCCGCACCGCTTTGAAGACAGGGATTGCGCTTCACCGGCGTGATTTGAAATACCGTACCGATCAATTTGATCAATACGTGAAAAGTTTGCTGCACACGCACCGGAGGCCCGTCGCCCAGGAATTGAATGGGGATCAGCGGGCGAATGATCCGCTCAAGTCGGGAAGCTGGTAAAACAGCGAGAGAAAGGCCCCTTACCACCACGTGGAGGGGCCGGTGTGTTTTATTTCCGTTTATTTCTTGAGCAGGGGAGCGATGCGATCGATCCGGTTGGTCCAGATTACGCCGGAGTAATCCTTCGGCAGATCCTTTAGATCCTCCGGCCGGTCGAATCCTCCGGAGAAACCGTCGGCGTATTTGACCAGGATCACCCGCGTCCCGGCCTGTTCCATCCGGCTGAGAAAGCGGTTGGGCCATCCCCACAGCCAGGCCGCGTATTGTTCGGGAATGTGAAGCTGGGTCTCCTTGCAGGCTTTCGGGACGATCCCGGTCCATCCGATCGCCTCGTATTGGAGCAGGCATCGCAGCATCGAGGCCTTGGACATGGTGCGAAGCTGGGGGAGGCGTTTTTCCAGCTCGGCGATCGGCCGGTCGCCGCCGTACACCGCCAAGCGGTCCAGATGTTCGGGAGGGAGCTGGCCGAGCCGATCGGCCAACAGCACGCCTTCCTGGGGATCGTCGCTCTTGATATGGATCAACAGCGATCGGTCCGGGAAGGTGGACAACACCTCATCCAGGGTCGGCATCATTCCGATGCCCTTACCCCGAAAGGGATACGTTTTGCCTCCGTCCGCCGTGTAACCGTAGCCGATGTCCAGCTTTTTCAATTCCTCCATCGTCTTCTCCCGCGTGACGCCGCTGCCGTCCGTGCGGCAATCGAGGGTCCAATCGTGGAAAACGGCGAATTGGCCGTCCTTGGTCGGTTGCACATCCAGCTCGACGATGTCGGCGCCGTATTGGAAGGCTGCGCGCATGGAGGGAATCGTGTTTTCGAGATAGGGGTGTTCCGGCGGATGGATGCGGGTGGCGGTACAGGTATCATTGGTGATGCCGGCCATGTCAAAGGTTTGACCCAGTCCCCGATGGGCCAGAAGGAGCGGCTTTCCGGCGGGAGGGTCGGCGAGGAGTGAGCTGTTGTTGAGGTAAAGGAAAATCAGCAGGGCGAGCAAGAAGAGGAGCTTTTTCCGCCTTTTTACGATGCTCAAAATCCGTTGGTGCCAATTCATGACATTTCCTCCGCGGCTTGATCCGATTCGATAGTATCCGAAATCGGTGGGGAAAAAAAGGGGATTTCTCCCCGGTTTTTGTCTCCCTTTTTTGTTTACGGGGGATCGGTTACAATGTTTGTATGAAAATCTTTTCAGGTGAGAGTCCATGAATACGATGGAGCACTTCCTCGAATTGCGGCTGCGTTTCCGAGAGGTGGAAACCCACCGTTCCTTTGAGGTCAGCTTGGAAGAATTGTCCGAGGTTCTGGTCTGCTCCACGCGCAATGTGAAGCGGTTGCTGAAAAACATGGAGAAGGAAGGGCTCATCTACTGGAAACCGGGCGGGGGAAGGGGAAAACGCTCGAAGTTGTATTTCAGATGTTCCCTGAAAAAAGCCCTGCTTTCGCACATACAGGATCTGCTCCAGCGGGAGAAGCACAGCGAGGCGATGGATTGGATCAAGCGGGAGGAACTTCCCGCCGAGGTGCGCGATGCCTGTTTTCGGATTTTGTTGAAGGAATTCAGTTTGCCACGCATTGCCTGGACCGATTACGTCCGCATGAAGGAGCAGGCTTCGGGGAGGTTCCGACCGGTTCTCATTTCATCCGCCTCCGGCAAATGGATGCTCGTGGAAGGCGGGAGGAGCCAAACCGCGGTTTCATACCGGACGGGCTTATCCCGGACGGTTGAGCGCCGCAGTGAAAGGGAATAGAAAAGGAAAATGCCCTTCTTCGGAAAGGGTTTGTGTCGCCGATCCGGGACTTTATTTGTCCATCCCGCGGAATTTTGTCCAGGTTGAATTTAGGGGGGTGTTCGCTCCATGAGTCAGCGAGCCATGACGGTGGATACGGAAAAGGACCATCCTCTTCGCAGAGACGTGCGCTTTTTGGGGCACATTTTGGGAGATGTGCTTGTGATGGAAGGGGGACAAGCCCTTCTGGACATCGTGGAGAACATCCGGGAGATGACGAAACAGCTTCGCGTCTCCTTCGATCCCGCCGTTTTGAGGAAATGCCGGGAGCTGATCCGCGGCCTGTCCCCTTCCATGCGGCGAAACGTGATCCGGGCCTTTGCGATTTATTTTCAGCTGGTCAATATCGCCGAGCAGAACCACCGCATTCGGCGCCACCGCGAGTATCGCCTTTCCAGCGGAACGGTGCAGCGCGACTCCATCGCCAGCGCCGTGCGCAAGCTGAAGGAGCGGGGCCTTTCCGCGGAGCGCGTGGAACAGGTGCTTGGCTATCTCTCGCTGGAGCTGGTCATCACGGCCCATCCGACGGAGGCGATGCGACGGACGGTGCTGGATATCCACCAGCGGATCGCCGAGCGGGTGATGGAGCTGGACCATCCGTATCTCACCGAAGAGGATCGACAGCGGATCCGGGAAGAGATCCTGGCGGAAGTGCACACCCTGTGGCAGAGCGATGAGCTCCGCCATCGGAAACCGACGGTGATGGATGAGGTCAAGAACGGGCTATATTATCTGGATGAGACCCTGTTTGAGGTGCTGCCGGACGTTCACGGGGAGTTGGAGAAATGCCTCCGTCAGGAATATCCGGAACACGACTGGCACGTACCCACTTTCCTGCGTTTCGGGTCATGGATCGGCGGCGACCGGGACGGCAACCCTTCGGTGACGCCGGAGGTCACCTGGAACACGCTGGTGCTTCAGCGGAACCTGGTGCTCACCAAGTATGAGCAGGCAATCCGCCGGCTGATCCAAAAATTGAGCCACTCCACCCGGAACACGAGGGTCTCCGACGAGCTCCTCCGTTCCCTCGAACGGGACCGGAAGGAAGTGAACTTGGAGAACATCGATCAGGGCGAGTGGCGCAATGAGCATGAGCCCTATCGCCGGAAATGCACCTACATGCTGGCCCGGCTTCGTCACACCCGGCTCGATCGGAAGGAGCAGGGGATCTATGCGGGACCGGAGGCCTTTCTGGCCGACCTGCGGCTTCTGGCCGACAGCCTGCGCCTTCATCGGGCCCATGTCCTTGCGAACCGGGAAGTGGACCGTCTGATTCGCCAGGTGGAGCTGTTCGGCTTTCACTTGGTGACGCTTGATATCCGTCAGCACAGCGCGGAACACGAAAAGGCCCTGACGGAAATTTTGAGCAGCCTGGGGATCGTTNANAATTACGGGGAGCTTTCCGAAGAGGAGAAGATGAAACTGCTCTCGGAACTGCTGGCCGATCCCCGCCCCCTCACCTCTCCCTACATGCGCTTTTCTCCGGAGACGGAACAGTGTCTGGATCTCTTCCGGGTCATCGCTCGGGCGAAGGAAACCTTCGGCGAAGAATCGATCCGAAACTACCTGATCAGCATGACCCAGGGGACCAGCGACCTCCTCGAAGTGGTGTTGTTCGCCAAGGAGGTGGGACTGTTCCGCAGGACGGGGGATTTCGTCGCGTCACGCCTCCACGTGGTTCCCCTGCTGGAGACGATCGACGACCTGCACCGGGCCCGGGAAATCATGGAGTCGTATTTCCGCCATCCGGCCTTTGTCCCTGCCGAGCGGGAAGGTCACCGCTATCAGGAGATCATGTTGGGTTATTCGGACAGCAACAAGGACGGCGGGATGCTGACGGCCAACTGGGAGCTGTATCGCGCTCAGCGCGAGCTGTGCCGTCTGGCCAGGGAACACGGAATCAACGTGAAATATTTCCACGGGCGGGGAGGAGCCCTGGGACGCGGCGGAGGGCCGCTGAACCGGAGCATCGAGGCTAAGCCGCCGGAAACCGTGCTGGGCGGTGTGAAAATCACGGAGCAGGGAGAGGTTCTCTCCTCCCGTTACGCCCTGAAGCCGATCGCCTCCCGAAGCCTGGAGCAGGCCACATCAGCCCTCCTCTTGTCCGCGGCGACCGCCGTGANCGGGGAGGGGAACGAACCGGAGCAGCAGTGGGTGGAGGCGATGGACGAGATCTCGAAGTACGCCCTGGAGGAATACCANAGGTTGGTGTTCAAGGACCCGGCCTTCCTGTCCTTTTTCCATGAAGCCACCCCGCTGCCGGAGATCGGCGAGCTGAAGATCGGTTCCCGGCCGACGCGCCGGAAAAACAGCCGGGCCTTTGAGGATTTGCGCGCCATTCCGTGGGTGTTCGCCTGGACGCAGAGCCGGTATCTGTTTCCGGCCTGGTATGCGGCGGGGACGGGTTTTGCGCGGTATGTGGAAAGGCATTCGGAGGGCATGCATCTTCTTCGGGAGATGTTCCGCAAGTGGCCCTTCTTCCGTTCGCTGATGAACAACCTGCATATGGCCCTGGCCAAGGCGGATTTTGTCATCGCCCGGGAATATGCCTCCCTGGCCGGCGATCCGAAGGACGGGGAACGGATCTTTCGCATCATCGAGGAGGAATACCGGAAGACCCGGAAGATGTCCCTCGAGATCACCGGACAGAAAGAGATTCTCGATCACGTCCCCGTCATTCAGGAATCGATCCGGCTGCGAAATCCCTACGTCGATCCCCTCAGTTTCATTCAGGTGGATCTTCTCGGCATCCTGCGCTCCAAAGCAGAGGGATCGGGGGAATCCAAAGAGGAGGTGCTGGAGCAGGTTCTCCTCACCATCAACGGGATTGCCGCAGGGCTCCGGAACACGGGATGATAAGCCGGGGCCGTTTCTTTTTTTGTTCTCTTCATGCATAATCAAGGAATGGGAATCCTGGCCCCGAAGGTTGTAGTATACTAGATGGTAGCGAAGACGGTAGGCAGTTAAGACCAACGGAGGCGCCAATGGATGTTCTCGGCGGATTGACCCGGTACTTGAGCGACGTAGTGGATATTTTGATCATCAGCTATATTATTTACAGATTGCTGCTGCTCCTTCGGGGAACCCGGGCGGTTCAACTGCTGAAGGGGCTTACCGTGGTGCTGGCCGCCTGGGTGTTCAGCAGCGTCTTTCAATTGTCCACCCTTCAATGGTTGATCGAAAACCTGTTTTCCGTGGGCGTGATTGTTCTTTTCATCATTTTCCAGCCCGAATTGCGCCGGGCCCTGGAGCAGCTGGGGCGGGGCGGTTTCTTCGGGCGGAGCCGGCAGATGGAGGATCAGCTCGTCACCAAGATGGTGGGGGAGCTGATCAAGGCGGTCGGGCATCTGTCGAAGCGGCGAATCGGTGCGTTGATCATCATAGAGCGTGAGACGGGGCTTTCCGACTACATCGAGTCCGCGATCCGGTTGGAATCGGCCCTGAGCGCTGAACTGCTGATCAATATCTTTCTCCCCAACACTCCGCTGCACGACGGCGCGGTGATTGTTCGCAAGGACCGAATCATGGCCGCCGGATGTTACCTCCCTTTGTCCGAGAATCCTTTTATCAGCAAGGAGCTGGGGACGCGGCACCGGGCAGGAATCGGCATGAGCGAAGTGTCCGACGCCATTTCCGTGATCGTTTCCGAGGAGACGGGGACCATTTCCTTGGCCATCCACGGACAGCTGGAACGGGGGCTTTCGGAGGAGGAACTGCTGACCCGGTTGTATCAAGAGTTGAAGCCTCCGGAGAGGAGGGCCAACTTCTGGGTCCGAAAGGGGGACCCCGATGGATAAGTGGTTTGAGAGCGATACCGTATTAAAACTGGTTGCCCTCGGTTTGGCGATCATGCTGTGGATGACGGTGAATGAGAAGCCCTTTCCCTTTGCCCGGGGGGAGATGGTTCAGACCACCATTCGCAACGTGACGTTGGAGGTATTGTACGACCAGGAAAGTCTGGAGCTGACGGATGCGCCGTCCAACGTCAACCTGAAGCTCTCCGGGGATGCTTCCTCCATCAACCGCATCACTCCCGATTCGTACCGGGTCTATATTGATCTGAGAGACTTCGGTCCGGGCAAACATCGGGGCATTCCCGTCAAGTGGTCGGGATTTCCGTCCGGGGTGAAGGTGGAGGCCGATCCGAAGCAGGTCAGCGTGACGCTGGAGGAGAAGCAGCAAATCGAAGTGCCGGTTCAGGTGGACCTGGTCGGTGATCTTCCCAGCGGATTCAAGGCGGGAGAACCGGTGATCAAACCGACGAAGGTGTTGGTGAGGGGTTCCGAATCGCTTCTGGAGGAGGTGACGGCGGTCAAGGGGGTCGTCAACCTGGAGGGATCGACCGAAACCGTTTCCCGTTCCGTCGCGTTACAAGTGTATGGGGAAAACGGACCTCTCCACAAGGTGGAAGTCACCCCTTCGGTGGTTGAGGTGGAAGTGCCGATCACGGCTCCGGACCGATCAATCCCCCTCAAAGTGGATGTGGCCAAATATCCTCCGAAGGGATATGCCATCGCCGGCTTGACGGCCGATGTGGACCGGGTGACCGTGTACGGTCCGGAAGAGACCTTGAACGGACTGGAGGTTTATCCCGGACCTTCTCTGGATCTGTCCGGCGTAACCAAGGATCGCACCTTCGAGCTGCCCATTCCGCTGGTGGACGAACGCCTGAAGGTGCAGCCGAAGACGGTGAAGATTTCGGTTACCATCGTTAAAGCGGAGACGAAAAGGCTGAAAGGCGTGCCGATCCGCGTCAACGGCTTGGGAGACGGGCTCAAGGCGGACGTGATCGCTCCCGAAAGCGGCAAAGTCGATCTGGTGGTCATCGGGGCGCCCAAGCTGCTGGATAACATCAAGCTGCAGGATATCCGCGCCGTCGTCGATGCTTCCAATTTGCCTCCGGGAGAGCACCTCCGTCCGATACGGGTCAACCTCCCTGCCTATGTCCAATTGAAGGGCGATCCGAATCTGGAAGCGCGAATACGAATCAGACGATAAAAGGGGTACAGTATTTCCAAGCGTCCCCGGGGCTGCTCTCTCCCGGGGATCCTTGTGACCGCCGCCGCTTGAGACGAATAAAGATGATGCGAGGAGAAAAGCGCGGTGACGCAGAGGCATCGTGGGACGTGGCTGTAGAAGGAGGATCAACTATGGGGAAATACTTCGGAACTGATGGCGTGCGGGGGGTGGCCAACCGGGAACTGACGCCGGAGCTGGCTTTTCGTTTGGGACGTTGCGGTGCTTATGTCCTGACGAAGCAGGCGAAGAGGCCCCGGGTGCTCATCGGTCGGGATACGCGGTTGTCCGGGGAGATGTTGGAAGCGGGCCTGGTTGCCGGAATGCTTTCCATCGGCTGCGACGTGATCCGCCTGGGGGTGGTCACCACTCCCGGAGTGGCCTATTTGACCCGCGCGTTGGGGGCGGATGCGGGCGTGATGATCTCCGCCTCGCACAATCCCTTTACCGACAACGGGATCAAGTTTTTCGGTCCTGACGGGTTCAAATTGTCTGATGAAACCGAGACAGCCATCGAAGCGTTGCTGGAACAGCCGGATCAGCTGCCCCGGCCCGAAGGAGAGGGGATCGGCCGGGTAGAGGATCGTCCGCAGGAGGTGGAACGATATCTCGATCATCTGAAACAGACGATCGACACCGACCTGTGCGGTCTCAATCTCGTCGTCGATTGCGCCAACGGTGCCGCTTTCGAACTGGCACCCCGCCTGCTCCGGGACCTCGGGGCCGACGTGATCGCCATCTGTTCCGCCCCCGACGGCACGAATATCAATGTGGACTGCGGCTCGACCCATCCCGAACGGCTGCGGCGGGAAGTGAAGGCCCGCAAAGCCGATGCGGGACTTGCCTTTGACGGAGACGCGGATCGCCTGATCGCCGTCGACGAAACGGGACAGTTGGTGGACGGGGATCACATCCTTTGCATTTGCGGCGGGT
>JGI1652J44930_10000951_pt1 | contig 11123 bp, 11 predicted proteins | sample NewIslsDNAsample_FD_44930 | JGI IMG/M metagenome (IMG submission 44930)
ATTATCTTCTCACCGGCCTGGGTGTCACCTTTGCCCTGGCCACCGTGGCGGTGGTGACCGGCGGAAAGGCCATCGGAGGGGGTGATATCAAGGTATTCGGCTTGATCGGTCTGGCCCTCGGCTTTGAGAAATTTCTGTTGGTTTTTGTCCTTTCGCATCTGCTGGCCGCCTTTTTCATCCTGGCGCGAAAGCTGTTGCGCCGAGAGCGGATAAACGGACAAACCGGCATTCCCTTTGCCCCCTACATCCTGGCCGGAGTGATCCTTTCCTACGGATTGGTGGGGTGGAATTAGTCTCCGGAAATTGTGGAGCAAACGGGAAGATATTCCTGTAGAAACTATTGCCAGTTTGACAGATATGAAGATATAATGTCAAACGAAGAGAGAATTGTGAAATAGAATAATCCCGAATCCCCCCATATACTTTACAATTTAAATAAACTAAATGAAGGGATTGAGCAGGACCAAAGATGAATGACGCCAGAAGAAGAGCCATTATTTTTACGGTTATTGCGCTTGTATTGGCTGCCTTCGCGGGAATTCTTTTTATTCAACGGGTGGGAGAAGTCGAAGCCCAACTGGGGAATTTTGTGACGGTTTATGTTGCGAAGAAGGACATCGGATCTCGGCAACCGCTGTCCGCTGGCGATTTTGAGGCAAAGGAGATTCCGGCGAAGTATGTAGAGCAGTCCGTAGTGACTGATCTAAAAAAGATCGGCAACTATGGTTCGATCGATAAATTTGTGGCTGTGGCTCCCCTGAAAGAGGGAGATGTGTTGACGTACAATCTGCTGAAGCCGGCGGATGATTACACCACGGGCGATCGTCGCTTGGTCCAGGTTCCATCCTCGAACCGGGTGGCCTTCGATCAAGCGCTGGAAGCCAACGATCGGGTGGATATCATTGTTTCCTGGAACGAAAATGATATTCCCGCAGGTGAAAAAAGAACCAGCGTCTTTATGAAGGATGTGTTGGTCGCTTCCGTTCTGCCCTCTTCCAAAGATAAATTTACCGGTGTGTGGTTGGAAATGTCATTGGATGAGGCAAGGAAATTTATCGATGCTCAGAACTTTGCGCAATCGGTTCGCATCTTGAAGGCCCCGACGGAGCAACGTTCCTCGCAAACGGAAGGGAAAAGTTCAACTGCAGGGGTTCAGCCGTAAAAGATAGAGTTTGTGATTCTTTATATTCCGCAGAAGGATGGTTCGTGATTAAATAGACAAAGCAGATTATGGGAGGACCGAATGGTGAATGCCGATGTTAAACTGCTTCTCGTGAGCGAGGATCCGGGTCAGGCGGAGGATATCGCCTCCCGAGTGACTGGAATGTTTCCGCAATATTTACATATTCATCCCGAAGAGGTCCGGCGGGAGATCGCCCGCTTGCAACCCGATATCGTCCTGCTCCACGAACGGAAAGACGGATCGGGCATATCACTACTTCCTCTTATTAAACGGGAAGTCTCCGATGTTCTCATCGTCTATCTCGCCGAGCGCAGGGACCCGATTCTCACACGGGACGTCAACCGTGCCGGTGCCTTTGACATTCTCTTTTTGCCGGAGGAGATCAACGCTCTGGAAGATGTGCTGAATCGCGCCTTGAAGGCTTGGCAGGCAAGTGGGGGGAATAAGGAGACCGCAGCTACCTTTACCTGGGGTCGGGGCCAAGTCATCACCTTCACCAGTGGAAAAGGGGGCTGTGGACGAAGCCTGTTGGCCTCTACCTTGGCACAGACCCTGATGCTGGAGTCCACCGCCGGGGTGCTTCTGGTGGATCTCAACCTTCAATACGGGGGTTTGGAAACTTACATGGGGGTGGAGGGGGACCGCAACCTCTATGACCTGACTCCCGTGTTGCAGGAGCTGAACGACAACCATATCCGCAGCGTCACCGTGGTGGAACCCCATTCCCAGGTAGAGGTTCTGGTGAGCCCCGCCGATGCGGAAATCGGTGAACAGATCGGGGAGGAACACGTGGAGCGCTTGCTCCGTGCCGCACGCCTCTATTACGACTATATTCTGGTTGACTTGCCGACGGAGATGACACCGATTTCCTGTGCGGCTTTGGAGGAGGCGGACCGGATCTTCTACGTGATGACACCGGATGCTCCCTCCTTCCGCATATTTTCACGGGTATTGGACTTGTATGCCAAGGTGAATATCGACCCCACCGACCGTTTGGAAGTTTTGCTCAATCGGTATAGCAAGGATTCGGAACTGGATGTGAAGGACGTGCAACATCATTTTGGTTATCCGGTGGTTGGTCGTTTTCAGGAGGACACAAAGCGGATTATGCAGGCGATCAACCGGGGAAATCCCTTGCGGAAATCCCGCAGGGAACGGGGATTGTCCCCCTTTGTTCGGGATGTGCAGAAGCTGGCCCGGTTTCTCCTGGCGCAGCAATCAGGAAAGTCGGCTTCGTAATTGTAATTCCGCATAAACTGTCTATGCATTCACGTGCCGCGAAGTGGAAGACGAAATAGGCGTCACCGACCTTCTTCCAACCAGAGGGAGGAACTGTTATGTCGCTCTTTAATCGAGATCTTTCACGGGCCAATAAGCCCAATCCAATAAAAAGCCGTTCCGTCTCCCAACGTCCCGCCCGGCGTGCCGCTTCGCCGAATGATTCCCGGATTGAACAGCTTGCCAATCATTTTAAGGCCCGTTTGCTTCGGGAGACAGATCTGGAAAAGTTGACGCAGATGCCTTCTGCGGAGCTGCGGGTAACTCTGGACCGGTTGATTGGGCGCTATCTGGCGGAAGAACAAGTTGTTATTCCCCGGCATGAACGGGACCGGTTGATTACTCGAATCATTGACGAATCCGTCGGTTACGGTCCCTTGGAACCCCTGCTGGAGGACGATGAGATCACCGAGATTGTCGTCAACGGTCCCTATGAGGTGTATTACGAAAAGAAGGGTCGGTTGCACAAGACGGACATTCAGTTCCGGGACGAAGAGGCGTTGCGCCATGTGATCGACCGGATTGTTGCCCCGATCGGACGCCGGATCGACGTCAGCTCGCCGATGGTGGACGCCCGTCTCCCCGACGGGAGCCGCGTGAACGCCGTCATTCCGCCGATCAGTCTGAAGGGCTCCCTCCTTTCCATCCGGAAGTTTCGTAAAGAACCGATCCATCTGGATGATTTGGTGGGATTCGGCAGCCTTACCCCTGATATGGCCAAATTTCTGACCAGCTTGGTGAAAGCGAAACTGAACCTGATTATTTCAGGGGGTACGGGAAGCGGGAAAACCACATTGCTCAACGCCTTGGCTTGTTTTATTCCGGAGCATGAACGGATTGTCACCATCGAGGATATGGCCGAGCTTCGCATCCCCCACGGTCACGTCGCAGGCATGGAAGCGCGTCCGCCCAACGTGGAGGGAAAAGGGGAAGTTACCATCCGCCAGCTTGTGCGGAATGCTTTGCGGATGCGTCCTGACCGGATCATCGTCGGGGAGGTGCGGGGTGCCGAAGCCTTTGACATGCTCCAGGCCATGAACACCGGTCACGAAGGCTCCTTGACCACGGTTCACGCCAACTCCCCCGATGATGCGATGCGCCGTCTCGAGGCCATGGTGATGATGTCCGGTGCCGAGCTCCCCTCCGCGATCATTCGGGAATACCTGGTGGGTGCGATCGACTTTATCATCCAAATCGGTCGTCTTCCCGACGGTCAGCGCAAAATGCTGTCCATCGCCGAAATGCAGAAGGAAGAGGACGGCCGCTACAAGATGGTGGAGATTTTCAAATTTATCCAGACAAATGTCGATGAAAAGGGGACTGTTCATGGATATTTTTCCCCGACCGGTGCTATACCGAAATGCCTCGGTCGTCTCAAGGCATACGGGGTTCCTGTGGATCCGGCCATCTTTCGCGTGAAAGGGGAGCGGGAATGATGTGGCTGGAGGGGATCGTCGCAGCCGGAGCGGCCTTTTGTGGGATCATGGCGGCTTACAATCTGTGGATTGTCCGAACGGAGCGTCGGGCGGTCAATGAACGGGTTAGCAAGTGGACGGAGAAACAAGTGAAGGAGTTAAGCTGGTCCGATGCTTTGGTGGAGCGCCTTGACCAGACCGAATGGGCGCAGAAGTTGAAACCGCAGTTGGAGCGGGCAAGCATCAGTTTAAAACCCACGGAATATGGGGCCTTGCTCCTTTTGGCTTTCGGGGTTGTGATAGCGGGTCTCCACTATATGCTGAGTCTTTCCTGGTTATTGAGCATCGGTTTGTCCACCTTTATCGTTCCCATGGGCTCCCGCTTGTTCCTTCGCTCCCGACGCCATGGATACGCCAGGAAATTGGATGAGCAACTTCCCGAAGTTTGTCGCCTTCTCAGCAGTGCGGCCCGTGCCGGTTTGTCCGTTCCCCAGGGACTGGACCTGGCCGCCAGAGAAATGCCCGCTCCGGCAAAAGACGAGTTGGGAATCGTGGTCAGAGAAGTTCAGTTGGGAAGAAATGTGGAATTGGCATTGAAGGATTTGCTNAAAAGGGTACCTACGAAGGACTTNCAGGTTTTTGTCAATGCCATCATCATTCAGAAACGGTCGGGTGGCGATTTGGCCAGTGCGATGAGTGAAATGGCCAGAACGATGGAAGAGAGAAAGATTATCCAAAAAACCATTCAAGCATCGATTTCCCAGGCGAAGGCGTCGGCTTATGCCTTGCCCTTGGTTTCCATACTGATTGTTTTAATGCTTGGAAAATTATTTGGTGGTTTTCAACAGCTTTTCACTTCATTGCCGGGGATATTGTTATTGACAATTTTTGTTACAATGCAGATTATCGGTTTGCTGATCATCCGGAAAATCGCGAACATCCGTGTTTAGGAGGAATCGATGGGCATTTATCTCAGTTTATTAGGCTCACTGATTTGTCTGGTTTTCGCCGGACTCTCTTATATCACCTATCGCACGGAACAACAAAATGTGGATCGATACGTCAATCAATATCTTTACAGTTCGTCTGCAATAGATACCGGCAAGTCGGAAAAATATCAGTGGCATGAATGGATGGATAAACTTGCTCCCATCGGCAAGCGGATTGAGCTGTTGAGCGATCCCGTCGAATTGGAGGATGATCTAATCAAGGCGGGAACCCCTTACGGGCTTACGGTGGATCGCCTCCAGGGAGCCAAAGTATTGGGTGCTCTCGCTGGTTTTTCGATTGCATTCTTTTATACACTACTCGGCCTTCCTTTTGCTTCCGTCATGCTCCTCGGTTTGACCTTCGGAGGATATATGGCGCCCATGTGGACCATTCGCTGGTTGGCCAAAAAGAGACAGTCGGAAATCAGGTACGAGCTTCCCGATTTCCTGGACATGATGAGCATTACCTTGCAGTCGGGAATGGGGATGGATTCGGCTCTTGAATATTATGTTGAAACCTCCGAGGGACCCCTGAAAGAAGAGATCGCAAGGTTGCTCCAGGAAATCAAATTCGGGGTTCAACGGGAGACGGCATATAGATCCTTGTTGCGCCGGACCGATTCACCGGAATTGGAAGCTCTGGTGCAATCCCTGATCCAAGCCCATAACCTGGGGACTCCGGTATCCCAGACCTTTGCTCAACAGGCGGATGAAATGCGGCGGATGCGTTCCGAACAGGCAAAAGAAATTGCCGGGAAAGCAGCCCCTAAAATTTCTGTCGTTGGGGGGCTCATCATTACCCCTTCGATTGTACTGATGGTTTTTGGGATGGTAATTTTGAAGTATTTTTTTGGAGAAGACAGTCCGTTAAAGATGTTCATGAACTGAGTATTAAAGGAGGTGATGCCTCAGAAGCGAGAGGATGTTCTCTCTTGTTTAAAACAACATATTTTTGAAAGGAGGCATAATCATGAAATCACTCATGGTGAAAGGGTATCTTGCTTACAAAGATGCCGCTGAAAAGTTTAAAAGCTCTTTGAGCAACAAAAAAGGTTCCTCCACGGTCGAATACGTCATCATTATTGGAGTTGGAGCTGCAGTTGCCGGGCTGTTGGCGACGGCCTTGTCGAAAGGAAATGGAGAAATCGTTAAAACCTTAAGGGAAAAAGTTCAAGAAGTGATTAATAAAGCCCTGACACCAAAGGATGGATAATTGAATGATTTCCGCAAAGGCAGCGTAACAACTGCCTTTGCGGAAAATTGTAAAGAAGTGATGCTAAAGACGGGTCTTTACCTAGTGCGTAGCATTGGTCCTGGATTATCATTGCTCGCTACAAAAATTTTATTGACTTCAGAAACCAATTGCAATCAAGACAAGAGATAAAAGAGGGGGATGCGCCTCTTACATCTAATACTATTGGAATCATTCTGGAATTAAGGTAATACATATGATCAAAAAATGGTAACTTAGGGTGATTAACAAAATTAATGATATAGGCGAGGTTGTAAAGAAGTTTGAGGTTGAAAAAGTATTTAGAACCCTAGTACCAAAAACTCAAGGATAGCGATTGAGCAGGAATACGAAGAGATGAAAAGGGCCTTTGAAACGAAAGGGGAAAGCGAGAGAAGGATAGTCAGTAATAGTTGGGAGGAGCCTCAGTCCTATGAGATGCTTCCTGATACGAAAACGAAGGGGCAGTGTAACAACCGCTTGGGTGGGCTCCATACCGGTATTCGTTTTGTTTGCGCTTTTTGTTGGAGCCATCGCCATTGCTTGGGCTTCCCATTCCTCGGCCCAGGTGGCGGCTGATGCCGGTGCGCTGGTCGCCACCAAAAAAATGGATGAGTGGATCGGACTGGAGTTGGAGGACGAAATCCGAAATCTTTTGGGCAATGATTTTTCTGAAGAAGCGATCGAGGAAGCTTTTCCCGAGGATTCCAAGTTGAAGGAAGCGTTATTGGAAGGGAAGCCTCTGGATGATCTTCCAATTGATGAGGTACTGCAAGACTTGTTTGACGGAAACGAGCAGCTTATAAGGGAGTTTCTGAAAACTGTTTTTAATAAACATAGGCAGGAATTGGCAGTCGCGGTGCGGGATTATGTCAAGCAAAACGGCGGAGATGATCAGGGAAAAATCATCATACCGGTCCATGATCGAGTGAGAGTGGAGGCCCGCACACGCTATCAACCGGTTATCTTCCAAGAGTATTTCAGCGATACCTATGTGGAAGGCGATGGGTATGGACCAAAAAGGCTGTATTTGAAACTCCTTCCCGAAAAAATGGTGGAAATCAAATACTGAATCCGAAGGTGGGAGGGGTGAACCGTGCCTGTTTTCATCAAGCGATTGCTTCATCCATTGAAGGAACGTTCCGGATCATCGACCGTTGAATTTGTCCTTGTAATTCCCTTTTTTCTGTTGATGGCACTTGTTGTGTGGCAATTTGCGGTGGCAGGTTTGGCCGTGTTAGATACCCAGGCGGCATTGCGGGATGCGGTCCGTGTAGCAGCTATAGAAAAGGATCCGGGAGCTGCCATTCAACAAGCAAAAGCTTCCTTTGGAAAATCAGGTGCGTATCGGGCGAGTTTTGATGTAAATATCGGGAGCGACAGGGCGATTGTTACCGCCAAGACAGAAGTCGATATTGTATTTCTCTCGGGTTTGCCCCCGATTACCTTTACTCGCAGTGCGGTAGCGCCAGTTTTGGATTGATTGAAAGTCAGGGAAGGTGGAAAGATGATTGTGTTTAAGCGTAATGTAGCAATTGTAATGATTGTTGCTCTGATTGCAAGTGTGATATTTCCACTTTATTCCGCGATGGCGGAACCTTTCATACCCCAACCTTATGACCCCAAACCGGATCCCTTTACCCCTCAACCCTATGATCCTAAACCGGAACCTTTGAATCCTAAAGGGGATACACACAACCCAGATCTATCTAAAGGGGATTCCGACAGCGGTTCAAGCAATTCGACCGCACCGTCGGGATCACAAGATAATTGGGGCCTTCTGGATACACTGGGCTATAAATTGATTAAGTATGGGGTTAATGATTTTATCAAGGGTCAGATTTCACTTATAGGGGATTTAGACCCGATAAATGGTAATATCAGTGCAGGGCAAGCCGGACGGTCCACTTATAGTTTTTTGGCGGGCATACTTCGAAATGGATTTGGTTTAAAAGTTGACGGAAAAGGGTGGAACAAGCTTTTTCTCGATGCTTGGGACGGAGTGGATCAGTTTCTCGGAATTTCGGGGTTTGTGAAGTGGAGAGAGTTATTTTCAACCCTTAGAAATTTTGGTGGTTCTGGTTTTGGACAGGGAGGCTTCTCGGGATTTCTTAACAGAATCAGTACTCCTGCAGCACAGGTTTCCAAATTTGCGTATGGTGCAAATATAGTTGGCATAGCTTTTAATGGTTGGGAGTTTATATATAATTTAGGTGCGGCTTATGACGTGGCGGGAGAAGCAGATCTTGAAACACAAGCGGACTACAATTTGAAGGCTTTGGCTGCGTTAGGTGGAGTTGCGATGGGGGCTGCTTTTCTGATTGGAGGAGGTCCCATTGCATTGGCAGTCGGTGGAATTGGTTTAGCTGTCTGGGCCTTTGGCACCTTTGGACAATATTTCACCAAGAATAAGACTTTTGCCCGGATTGTTTCAGCTCCGATGAGGGCGGTAAAAAGCGGTGTCAATGCAGTAGCAAACGCAGGCAAAAGAGCATGGAATAAGGTGAAAAGCTGGTTCTCTTAAATGACATATGCCCCCCGGGCATTGAAAGCTGTCCCGGGGGTTCTCTACAATAGAGGTTGGGGGTGATGGTATGGCGAAATTTAGACTACCAGAGGTCGTGTCAAAAACCCTAGAACAGTATAAGCGACAAGGTGAGCGCTATCAAATCTTTCCTTGCAGAATCGAGGTGAACGGAAATACCTATTACGGTGCCAGTTATCATTTAGGACAACCGGTAACCGGATATATTACCATCAAAGAGGACGGTTCGGTACCATCTCTTAAATTAGAAGAAGTTGAATTGGCGACAAGAATGAATTTTGAATTGAGTAATATAAATGAAGCCCTTTATACAACCGGATTTCGAGTGGCAAGAAAACGGCACTTGGGCTTCATGAGACGTACCTTGTCGATTCTTCGCTGGGTGGAACGTANGATGAAACATGAGATGCCTCNGGATATCCAGNAAGCGTTGGAGGGTTTCATCAANGCTCCTCAATCGACGATTGAAAACCATCTACGCTTTAAAGAATTAGTTAAAAAAGCGGATCNTCATATAAGCCAAAGGGTAAAGGATCAAGTTGTAACACCTGAAGATCTTAAAATATTGAACGACTACCACTACGAACTCTGGAAATGTGCCACCATGCAGAATATCGTTCAGATGAACACCTATGAGGATCGAAAAAAGGTGATTCGGTACCTTTTTCAAAAGAAAAAAATCTTCCCGGCAATCGCATTGTGGTTTTACCATATCCGGATGCATCCCGACGAGGAAAAGGTGAAACCGAAAGATCGGGAGATGATGAAGGAGGTTATTGATGTTTATATAAATGGGAATATGGAGCGGGAAGAAAAAATGTTTCAAAAAGCTCTTGAGATCACACGAAATCCCAAGTAAAACACACTATTTTGGGGGAAATTGTATGAAAAGCTACCAGGAAGCCTGGATCACCTACCGAAAAAACTTCGGGACTGTTCTTTTTATTTGTCTTTCCTTTGTTCTTCCGCTTCAACTCGTTTTATACTTTGTTATCAATTATTTTAATTTGCTTTTCTCACTGGCGTATCTTCCTCAATTTGGGCAGTTGACCGGTTTCTTTTTTCTCACCGTCGGACTGTGCATTGCCCAAATCCCCTTTATTAAAATGGCTGCTCAATACAGCCTGAATGGCGAAGTGAAGCGGTCGGACTGTTTCCAGAGTTTGTTTGAAAATATCTTTCCAGTTTACGTGATGAGCGTTTTATACTCGCTGTTGGTGGTACTCGGTTCGCTACTCTTCATCATTCCGGGTTTGTTGTTTTTGGTTTGGCTTGCCACCATTCCGTATGTTGCCGTCTTGGAAAATCAACGGTGGTGGAAGGGATTCAAGAGAGCCTTCGCCATAGGCAGAAAACACTTTTTTAAGATTTTGGGTGTTATTTTTTTAATGTGGCTCGTTGAACTGGTTATTCAAGGAGTTATAGTATATTGTGTATTGCAGTTTACCAGCAGTTTCCTGTCCGTTTCCATTGCAATGATGCTCGGGAATATGTTGTTTTTGCCGTATTTCACCTTTGTTTTTACAAATTATACTCTTGACTGGGTGGAGATTGATGAAGGGCATTTTGATGAACTTGGGTTTGTGGGACAATATAAACAAGATTACTGAATATGATGTTTCTACATAGTTGTGAGTATACACAGGATAGGGGCGATAACGATTTTATTAGGGGGATTATTTATGAAAAGGCTGTTTTCAGGGATGTTGATCCTTTGTCTGCTTTTTAGTAGCGGTTGTTCCCTGCTTTCTTCACAGGATAACACTGCAGATAAAGATAAACCCAATAAAGAAGAAGTAAAGAAGGCCGCTACCGATGTGGAAGGGATGCTCCGGGAGGGGCCTGGCAAGTACGCCGGGGACAAGTACGATGAGGAAAAGGTGAAGGCGGAGCTGGACAAACTGCCCGACAACATGACTACGGACGAGGCTTACAACCATCTGGTGGCTCTTTTGGCTGAGGATTATAAGCCCGAAGTCAAAGCCCTGGACGAACTGGACCCCACCATCAGGACCGATCGTGAAACGCCGGGAGACGTCAACGCCCCGGAGGAGGGGGAACTTCCCAAACAGGTGAACGTGGAGATTCTCCTGGATGCCAGCGGGAGCATGGCNGGCCGGGTGAGCGGCGGAGTGAAGATGGATCTCGCCAAGGATGCGATCCGGAAATTTGCGTCCAAACTGCCGGAAGGAGCCCGTGTGGCATTGAGGGTTTACGGGCACAAGGGAAGCAATCAGCAGAAAGATAAAGCGCTCTCCTGCAAGAGCACCGAAATGGTGTATCCATTGGGGGAGTATGACAAGTCGTCTTTTCAGAAGTCTTTAAATAAGTTCCGACCGACGGGCTGGACTCCTCTCGCCGCAGCGATCGAGCAGGCGAAGAGCGATTTGAGCGGGAAGACAGGAGAGAATGTGGAGAACATTATCTACGTGGTGAGCGACGGGATTGAGACCTGTGGCGGGGATCCGGTCAAGGCAGCGAA
>JGI1652J44930_10000955_pt1 | contig 11111 bp, 10 predicted proteins | sample NewIslsDNAsample_FD_44930 | JGI IMG/M metagenome (IMG submission 44930)
GAATTTTAAATGAAATATATCGATATCAGAAGCGATACAGTAACTCAACCTACTCAAGAGATGAGAGACGCCATGTATAATGCAGTAGTTGGAGATGATGTTTACGATGAGGACCCTACAATAAAAAAATTAGAGGTTTATGCAGCTGAAATTGTTGGAAAAGAAGCTGCTCTATTTGTCCCTAGCGGTACTTTTGGAAATCAACTTTCTATCTTCACTCATTGTGAAAGAGGAAATGAGGTCATCTTAGATGATAGTTGCCATATAGTTATTCATGAAGTTGGGGCTTCATCTGTAATAGCTGGAGTTCAACTAAGGACTATTAAAAGTGATAAAGGCATTATGTCTCCTCAAGAAGTAAGGAGTAAAATTAGGAAAGGTGAAGAAGATATTCATTTTCCTTCAACAGGGTTAATTTGCTTAGAAAACGCTCACTCAAACGGAAGAGTTATCCCACTTGAGAATATGAAAGAAATTCATGAAATAGCAAAAGAAAATAAAATCCCTGTTCATTTAGATGGAGCAAGAATATTTAATGCCTCAACTTATTTGAAAGTTGATCCAAAAGAGATTACACAGTATTGTGATTCAATAATGTTCTGTTTATCCAAGGGGTTATGCGCACCTGTTGGTTCGATGGTCGCAGGAAGTAAGTCATTTATTGAAAAGGCAAAGAAAAAAAGAAAACTTATGGGCGGGGGTATGAGACAAGCAGGTTTTTTAGCCGCAGCAGGATTAGTTGCACTAGAAAAAATGAGAGATCGCTTACATGAAGACCATGAAAATGCAAGATATATGGGAAAAGAATTGAGCAAAATTCCAGAAATATCTATCAATTTGGATGATATCCAAATTAATATGGTTTTTTTCACTTTGAACATTGATAATGTTGAAGAGATGGTAAGTTACTTTTTGGATAAAGGTATAAAAATTAATCCCCCTGAAAATGGAATGTTTAGGTTTGTAACAAATTACTGGGTTACCAAAAGAGATATCGACTACATAATAAAAACCCTAAAAGATTTTTTATCTTTAAAAGCGAGATAAAGATAATGGAGAAAAAGAAGGTTGTTGCATTACGGTATAAAAAAGGAGTAGATAATGCACCAAAAGTAGTAGCAAAAGGCATGGATCTGATAGCCCAAAGAATTCTGGAGATCGCTGAAAAGGAAAATATACCCATTATCAAAAATGAAAAAGCTGTAGAAGATTTCTATGGTATTGATTTAGATGATGAAATACCTTCTGAACTTTATGAAATAGCTGCAGAAATCATAGCTTTTGTCTATAAATTGGATAAGCAACATATTTGATAATTTCACTCACAAACTCTAAATATAGTGCTTCCTGTTCCGCTCATAAGTGCAAAAATAGTACCTTTTTCTTTTTCTATCTCATGTTTTTGTTCTTGCAATTGAGGATTTATTTTAAAAACAATTTGTTCAAATACGTTGAAGGCGTTTTTTTTAGCAACTTCAACGTTTTTGTTTTTTAACGAACAATATAGAAGATGGGGGTCCCCTTTATGCTTTATTTCTTTCCATTGCTGATCCAATAGTTCATACATCTTTTTAGTGTCTATTCTTAAAGGCATCGGATATAATTTTATATTAATATCTAACGGTTCCAAATACTCTAAAATATCTCCTTTACCTCTTCCTATGGCGGTTCCTCCATTTAATAGAAAAGGAACATCACTTCCTATTTTTTTGGCAATATCAAATATATCTCTTTCTGATATATTAAAATTTTTCGCTAAAAATCTTAAAAGAGCAGCGGAATCTGCACTTCCGCCGCCAACGCCCCCTCCAAGCGGGAGTTTTTTTACTAATTTTATTTTTAAGTTAAAATCATAAATACCGGTTTCTTTTTTAAATATTTCTATTGTTTGTTTTAATATGTTATCTTTCCAGGGTATTGACAACTCTGGTTCACTTTCAAAAAATTCTTTTTCAGAAAAATCCACATAAATAATATCGTGTTCTTTTATGGATTGAAACAAGGTTAATATATCATGGTATCCATCGTCCCTTTTTTTTATTACATCTAAGTAGAGATTAACTTTCCCATAAGCTTTTAACATCATATATTACATCTTCTCCATTATATTCATTTTATTATATATTTAAAATACATACCAGCCAATGGTGGTAAAGTCAAAATGATGGATTGTTCTCTTCCATGCATTGGAACATCTTGTGAATAAACCTCTTTTGGATTATCAATTCCACTGCCATAGTATTCTTTCCAGTCGCTATTTAATATCTCTTGATAAACACCTTTTTTGGGTACTCCTATTCTATAATTTTCTCTCGGTACAGGTGTGAAATTAAAAATGCAAACTATTAATTCTTCTTGATTTTTAGATTTTCTGACAAAAGAGATAACACTGTTTTCTGTATCATTAAAATCTATCCATTCAAATCCATCATAACTATGATCTACCTCAAAAAGTGATTTATATTTTTTATATATCTTGTTCAAATCCTTTAAAAAAACACTAGTTTTCTCATGAGGTTCATATTGTAGCAAATGCCAATCTAAACTGTGCAAACAATCCCACTCTTTTCTTTGAGCAATTTCCGCACCCATAAAAAGTAACTTTTTACCAGGATGTGCATACATATAAGAATAAAATAACCTAAGATTAGCAAATTTTTGCCAATCATCCCCTGGCATCTTTTCTAAAAGAGACCTTTTCCCGTAAACTACTTCATCATGTGATATAGAGAGGATAAAATTTTCTGAAAAGGCATAAAGTAAAGAAAACGTCAGATCGTTTTGATGATATTTTCGAAATATAGGATCCTTACTAAAATACCTTAAAGTGTCATTCATCCAACCCATATTCCATTTAAATGAAAACCCTAATCCTCCCAAGTGAACTGGTTTTGTTACACCAGGAAAAGCTGTGGACTCTTCTGCTATTGTTAAGATTCCAGGAAAATACTGGTAAGCAACTGTATTTAATTGTTTTAAAAAATCAATTGCTTCTAAATTTTCTCTTCCACCATATTTATTAGGTATCCATTCTCCATCTTTTCTACTATAATCTAAATAAACCATAGATGCAACGGCATCTACCCTTAATCCATCAATATGATACTTTTCCAACCAAAATAATGCATTGGATAACAAGAAATTCTTTACTTCGTACCTTCCATAATTAAATATATATGTCCCCCAATCTTTATGTTCTCCAAGCCTTGGATCAAAATGTTCATATAGCGCTGTCCCATCAAATCTACCCAAAGCAAACGAATCTTTTGGAAAATGTCCAGGAACCCAATCAATAAAGACTCCTATATTATTTTGATGCATTACATCAACAAAATACATAAAATCTTCGGGTTTACCAAATCTGCTTGTTGGAGCAAAATAACCAGTGACTTGATAACCCCATGATATATCCAAAGGATGTTCTGCTATAGGAAGTAATTCAATATGTGTGAAATTATGTTCTTTAACATGTTTAACTAATTTTTGAGCTAAATCTCTATAATTTAAAAATTCATTTCCATCTTTTCTTGCCCATGAACCCAAATGAACTTCATATATCGAGATAGGTTCTTCAAACCAATTAATTCCTTCCCTTTTTTCCATCCATTCTTCATCCTGCCACTTATGCTTATCGTCTACATCATAAACTATAGCAGCAGTGTTAGGTCGAACTTCAAAATAGGTTCCGTAAGGATCTGTTTTTAGAAGTATCTCACCATTTTGAGTTTTAATTTCAAATTTATATAAATCCCCTTCCACTACATTTGGAATGAAGATTTCCCAAATGCCTGATACACCAAGTACTCTCATTTGATGAACTCTTCCGTCCCAATTATTAAAATTACCTACCACACTTACCCTTTTGGCATTTGGTGCCCAAGTTGCAAATAATACCCCATTTACACCCTTTATCTTCATAGGGTGTGCCCCTAATTTTTCATATATCTTATAATGATTCCCTTCATTAAATAGATACCTATCATATTCAGAAATAACAGGTAGAAAAGAATAGGGATCGACAGTACGCCATTTATGTCCATCCTGGGCAACATATTCAAATTCATATTCAAAAAACTCTGTTCCTTCTATCTTTTTTTCAAAAAGCCCGCTAGGATGTATTTTATCTAGTTTGATTTTCTTATCTTGTGTTATCAAATAAGCTTCTTTTGCAAAAGGTTGAATAGTTCTCACAATAAGATTTTTTTCATCTAATTTTCTTAAACCAAGATAGATAAAAGGATCATGGCACTCTGCGTTTATTAACATTTTAATTTCATCATCAGTCAATATTGGCATGGGATCACTCTCCTTCTTTCAAAATATAGTAAACTCCATTTTCCTGACCAATAACACCTTCTATTTCCATTTTCATTATAGTTGATAAAATTAATGATACATCTTCATTTATAGAATCACAAATTAGATCTAAATTATCTTTCCCATTCATTATTGATTGAAGTATATGATTCTCTAATATAGAATTTTTATCTTCTATGATTGTATTGTTATTATCAAAAGTCTTGTTAACTCTGAATAACTCTCTAAGTTGCTCTAAAGAAATTATTGGCGTAGCACCACTATATATGAGGTAATTTGTTCCATATGAGTTTATACGTGTAATATCCCCAGGCACAGCTAAAACTTCTCTCCCATAATCTAGGGCATACCTAGCAGTAATAAGTGAGCCACTTTTCTTTGAAGCTTCTACTACAATGGTTTTTTCTGAAAGTCCAGCAATTATTCTATTTCTATAAGGGAATGTATACCTTGCAGGCCTAGTTCCGGGAAAGTACTCTGATAAAATTAAACCTTCATTTTTTATTCTGGCATACAGGTTCTCGTTTGATTTGGGGTAAACAACATCTATTCCATTTCCTAAAACTGCTATAGTCTTTTTGGAATTTATATGGGCTATAGAATCTATTCCATAAGCCATTCCACTAACAATGGTATAACTATCTAATGTTTTTGCTATATTTTCACAAACCGTTTTTCCATAACTGGTTGGCTTCCTACTACCAACAATTGATACTTTCATACTTTTCATCAAAGAAATATCTCCAAAATAGTAAATAATGATAGGGGGATCATTTGTTTCTTTCAAAAGATCAGGATATGCTTCATCCCAATAAGTCAAGATTTTTAAGTCTTTGACCTGATTTAATCTTTTAAATATATTTCTTTTCTTTTCTTCATAATCTTCTTTAAATACTGTGGGCAATGTATTGTTATCAACAAATTCAATTAATTCTCGATTATTTTTTTTATAAACTTCTTTAAGAGTTATTAGATCTAAAACATTCAGTTTAAAACCCTCCCTTTAGAAATTCTAAAATCTGCAATATATATATAAGTTTCGTATTTGATTTTTTTACAAAATACTTACCAACTTCTAATCTTCATTATCTTTTAATTTCTTTAAATTCTTCGGTACTTATAGCTGGGAAAGAGGGAGGGCTCCGCCCTTAACCCACTAAAAATTCAAAAACGATTATTAATAAGTGCAACTTTATTTAGTACTTATAACTGAGAAAGAGGGAGGGCTCCGCCCTTAACCCATTATAAATTCAAAATAATCCATAATTTATTTGTGTATACTAAAATCTCAACGGTTATTTCATATTATAGAAATATTTTAACAAAGGTGAATCGTTTGGAATCACCAAAATACTCTTTTCAAATGATTCTTTATAAATTTGAGTTATTTTTTGTAATTCATAAAAATCCATATCTTGTGAATATGCCTCTGAATATATATTAGTAGCACTAGCTTCCCCAGTTCCTCTTATGATTTCAGCCTCTTTTTGAGCATCTGATTTTATTATGCTGACTTTTTTATCAGCCTCTGCCTTCATTTTTTGAGCTTCTTTTTCTCCTTCAGCCCTAAGTTGAGCTGCCATAGCATATCTTTCACTTTTCATTCTTTCATAAACAGCTTGAGTATTTTCTTGAGGTAGATCCGTCCTTTTTAGTCTAACATCTATTATACTAATTCCAAAATCTTTTAAAGAGTTTACACTACGTTTTTTTATTTCTTCTAATATTTTAAGCCTTTGTATAGATAATACTTCTGAAAAAGAGTAGGTGCCTATTACATCTCTAACATGAGAATAAACAATATCGTCTATCCTTGTCATTGCTACCTCCATAGTTCCCAATGTTTCTATAAATCTTTTAGGATCTTCTATCCTCCATATTGCATAAGTATCTGCTAGAACAGTACGTCTATCGAAAGTAATGACTCTTTCTACTGGAATATCATAAATCATAAATCTTTTTTCAAACTTGACAACATTGTCGATGAATGGCGCTTTTANGTAAACGCCAGGTTCGGTTCTTACATTTTTAATCTCTCCAAATCTAAGTACAACTGCTTGTTGAGTTTGTTCTACTATGTAAAAAGATGTTAATCCAAAGAAAAGCCCTAAAAATACAATTATTATTGTAACTGCCCAAATAGTCATTTTCGTCATCTCAATCATCCCCCATAACCTCAGCTATATTGATGAAGTTTAAGGTATCTCCTTTTTCAGATATAACTTTTATTTTTGAATTTTCAAGCATTTTTTGTATAGAGTCTAAAATCAATCTGTTCTTTGTTATTTCCTCTGACTTTCGGTATTCCTCTAACATTATTCTGAATCGTTCAGCCTCGCCAGTAGCCTTAGATATTTGCTCATAAGCATAAGCTTGTGCATCGTTTAAAATTTTTACTGCTTCTCCTTCAGCACGAGGAATTACATCATTTGCATATCTTTGGGCTTCATTTATAGAAGTTTGCTGATCTTGACGAGCATTATTAACATCATCAAACGCAGGAACTACGGGATCAGGTGGTGTAACATCCTGTAAGTAAACATTTTCTATCTGAATACCTGCTTCATAATCGTTCATGATTTCTTGTATTCTTCTTGCAGTTTCCATAGCTACTTTATCTCTTTCTGTAGTTAAAACTTTTTCTAACTCTAATAACGCAACCATTTCTCGCAAAACGCTCTCAGAAGTTAATTTTACTAAATCGTCTCCCTGAATTACATTAAAAGCATAATCCACGGGATCACTAACTCTATATTGCACTATAGCTTCTATACTTATTATATTTTGATCTCCTGTAATCATTTCCGCTTCTTCTTCAACGAATACATAAGAAGTAGTTCTGCCAGAACTTGTGGTTCTAAACCCAATTTCAATCTTATTTATTGTTCTAACATCTACGATAACATGTGATTGAAAGGGATAAGGAAGATGTAAATGTATGCCAGGACCAGTTGTTGAAGAGTATGCACCAAAGGTTTTAACTAAAGCTACTTCAGAAGGGCCAACTTGATAAACCCCCGTTAGAAGATAAGCTCCCACAGCGATTATAATAACAAGAATTATTATATTTCGCCACCTATGTTTTCTATCGTTACTATATTCTTTGAACTCATCATTAGGATCTACTGGATCAAATACTTCATATTCAGCCAAAACAACACCTCCTCAAATGTAAAATTATTTTGTACCCACTTTAGAAATTCTAAAACATTAATTTGTTAGACGTTTCAATTTTTTCAATTATACCTTTTCAAGGACAAACCTTATTAATTATGAATTACTTTAAGTAAGTCTGTTGTGTTTTGACCAAAGAAATTGGGGATACGTTATCTTTAAAAATCTATTTCAAATCGTCAAAGAAAACTGGAGGATGAATCACAAAATTCTTTCCTCCATTTTTTCTAAAAATCAACGATATAAGTTGAGCATCTTTATTTTTATTACCATATCCTATATACATATGTTGGGGCTCTAAATTATTTTTTTCTAAATATATTAAGACGTCAGATAAGATCGATGGATGAATTACAAAACATCCTAATCTTTTATTTTTCAAAAGATACTTTGCCGCATANATAAAATCTTCCATAACCTTTAAGTTGTCGGCAGACCTGGCAACCCTTCTATCTTTTTTATCACTTTTAAGTCCATCAAAATAATGAGGTGGATTTGAAATAACTAAATCCGCACACTCAGCAGTAAAAAGAGATTTAATTTCCTTAACATCTAAGTTATAAAACTCAACATTTTTAATACAATTGTTTTGTATGTTTTTTAAAGAAGCTAAATACAAATCTTTTTGAACTTCTATTCCATAAATCAAACTATTTTCTACTAATTTTGATAAAGCTAAACATACATGTCCAATGCCGCTTCCTAATTCTACAATCTTATAACCTTCTCTTATGGGGCAGGTTGCTAGTAAAAAAACACTTGCGTGAGTTGGGAGATGAGTCTCGCTAGGGGAATATAAATCTATAATTCTATAGATTTCATCTATTTTTTGAACTTTGTATTTTAATTTTAAATTATTCATAAGATACACTTCCTAATATATATAAACAGAGTTGTAGAATAATGCAATTGTTTCTAATATTTTTAACAATTATTAAATAATTATAACACAAAATTAGTATTGTTTCTAGGTATTTTTAACTATAATTTTTTAAATAAAAATTAGAATTCTATATTAAACTAAATAAATGTTATAATTATAATCGAAAATAATAATTAAATATTCAAAAAATCAAAACATTGGAGGTTAATATGACAGATAAGAGCAAATATAAAATACTTGTAACTGGTGGAGCGGGTTTTATAGGTTCAAATTTAGTTGATAAATTACTCGAAGAAGGACACTCAGTAGTCGTTGTTGACAACCTTTCAAGAGGAAATATAAATCTGTTATCACCTTTAGCTTTATTTTATCAACAAGATATTAGAGACTATAAAGTTATGGAAATTATTTTTGAAACTCATCATTTTGACTATGTTTTTCATTTAGCTGCTCAAATCTCAGTGCCAGAATCTGTAGAAAACCCTAGAAAAGACGCAGAAATAAATATTCTAGGTACTTTAAACATTTTGTCTTTATCTGTAAAATATGGAATCAAAAAGATAATATTTTCTTCTTCTGGTGGTGCAATATATGGGGAGAACGCCCCGATTCCTACAACAGAAGAATTTAGTCCAAATCCAATAAGTCCATACGCTATCTCAAAATTAGCTTGCGAACATTACATAAGGTTTTTTTCAAAAGAATTTAATCTTGATTATACTATATTAAGATATTCAAATGTATATGGGCCTAAGCAAACTCCTAAAGGAGAAGCTGGGGTGGTTGCAATATTCACAGAAAATATGCTAAATAACCAAGATGTTTTCATTTATGGAAATGGAGAGCAAATAAGAGACTTCGTACATGTTTATGACGTCATACAAGCTAATATTTTATCTTTAAATAAAGCAAAAAATGAAATAATTAACATCTCATCAGGGGAGGCAACAAGCATAAATGAACTTTTTAATATCATGAAAGAAGAAACTAATTATAACAAAAAACCTATTTATCATCCAAAAAGGCCTGGAGATTTAGAATTAAGTGTTCTTTCAAACGAAAAAGCAAAAAGAATTTTAAACTGGCAGCCATCATTCAATTTAAAAGAAGGAGTGAAAAATACTATTGAATGGCATAGAACCGCTATATGAAAAGATACGTCCTAAAAATATTGATGAAATTTTAGGAAACGAAAAATTGAAAGAAGTTCTTAAGACTTGGGTAATGAATAAGAAAGTCAGATCGTTTATCATCTATGGTGACCCCGGAACTGGTAAATCTACTATTGTCAAAGCCCTACTAAACCAGATCAAAGATTTTTACGATATATACTCAATTTCAGGTGCTTTAGAGGGAAAGAAAACTATTAAAAGTATAATTGAGAAAGAAGATAATCTTTTTTCTAAACCCAAACTTCTATTTGTTGATGAAATTCACAGACTAAACAAAGCTGAACAAGATACACTTTTATTAAGTATTGAGACAGGAGCACTAACTCTAATAGGAGCCACGACAGAAAATCCAGCTATAAGCATAAATCCTGCGTTGCTTTCTAGAGTTTTAATTTTTAAAACACAGGAATTATCTGATAAAGATTACGAAGAGTTATTTGGAAGAATTAAAAATTATTACAAAGACATAAATATAACAGATGAAGCAAAAAAAGCTCTTGTTGATTATGCTGGAAAAGATTTAAGAAGAATAATCAATTTAATTGAAACCGCTAAAGAAGCTTCCATAAATGAAATAGACCTAGAATTTCTTTCTGATTTTACAGGTTTTAAATTAAGCTATAATAAAAATGCAAAGTACAGTTTTATTTCTGCATACATTAAAAGTGTGAGAGGAAGCGACCCAGACGCTGCTATTCTTTATCTTGCTTACATGCTTGAAAGCGGAGAAGACCCTTTATATATAGCTAGAAGAATGGTAATTCTTGCTGCTGAAGATGTCGGTTTAGCTGATCCAAATGCTTTGAACATAGCTGTTTCTGCAATGGTAGCTACAGAACATATTGGTTATCCTGAATGTTTTCTTCCCTTATCAGAAGCTACTTTATATCTATGTGCTTGCCCAAAATCTAATTCTTCTTATTTAGCTTATTCAAAAGCCAAAGATTTTATTAATACGAACAATTTTGAAATCCCTAAAAAATTAGTTAATCCTCTAAATAAAAAAATGCAAAAGCAAGGATTTGGCGAAAATTATAAATATCCTCATGATTATAATGGATTTGTAAGAGAAAGTTACATGCCAATAACTTATGAAAAAACACAATTTTATCTCCCGAAAGATATTGGATACGAGAAAAAAATCAAAGAAAGGTTGATTCAATTATGGAAAGGATTTAAAAATTATACCTGAAATTATTTTCTTATTTTAACTTAAACTATATTTGTTTGAAATTTACTTCATTTATTAGGAATGATCGTTAATAATATCTTATCATTTACTTTATTCGAATTTCTTCTATTTGACATTTTAATTTAAAATAGTATATAATATAAATAGTGCTGTGAAATACTTCCAAATTTATGGAAGTTAGATTTTAATAGAAAGGGTATAAAGATGTCTTTTGAAATACAGTAAAATAAATGATTTAATTTCAGAAGGCATTTTATTAACTTATTTTGAAGAGGAGGGATTTCATGAAAAAAGTTAGTGTTTTGTTAATCGCTTTAGTTTGTTTGCTTTCCGTTTTTTCTTTTGCAGAAAAAGGACCTATGCCAGATAAAGT
>JGI1652J44930_10000956_pt1 | contig 11099 bp, 9 predicted proteins | sample NewIslsDNAsample_FD_44930 | JGI IMG/M metagenome (IMG submission 44930)
CGAAGGTCTGGGGCTTTGGGGCGTGGATCACCTGCTTACGTACCATTATTTGATCGCGGAAACGATGAGGCAGACGCCCCTTTCCCATGAGGAGTTCCAGTCCCTTGACCGGAGGGCGATGGCGGAGCATGTCTGGAAGACGCTTTTTGTCGATCACTCCCCGTACAGCGAAGCGTGCCGGGGGGTGCTGACCACCCTGGGGCGGCTGGGGCTGGATGTGTCCTCCCGCGATCTTTCCGCGTACCGCAAATGGTACGATGGCCTCACGTACCGGCGGTTTGTGGATCTTGTGTTTTCCGCCGCCGGGGTCAAAACCGTCGTGATGACCAACGACCCCTTCGATCCCAGGGAACGGGAGCTGTGGCTGAAAAAGGGGGACGCGCTTACAAGGGACCCGCGCTTTCGCCCTTCCCTGCGCATCGATCCCCTGCTTTTCGATTGGGAACCAATACCGGGTGTTGCGGGAGCTGGGATACGACGTGGGGCCGGTGTTCTCCGCGGATGATCACCGGACCGTGGAGGAGACCCGCCGGTTTCTGATCGACTGGGGGCGAAGGATGGATGCCCTCTATCTGGGGGCTTCCTTTCCCCCGGATTTCGACTATCCGTCGGATTCCCCCGCATCCCAGCTGCTGGATCACTGCGTCCTGGAGGCCTGTGGCCGTCTGAACGTTCCCTTTGCGATGATGGTCGGGGTGAGAAGGAGAGTCAATCCGTCCCTCGGCCTCGCCGGCGACATGGTGGGCCGGGCGAGGGTGGAGGCGGTGGAGCGGATCTGCGCCCGGCATCCGGCGAGGCGCTTTTTCGTAACCATGCTGTCCCGGGAAAATCAGCACGAGCTGGCCGTGCTCGCCAGGAAGTTTCGCAATCTGATGGTGTTCGGGTGCTGGTGGTTTTTGAACAATCCCTCCCTGGTGGAGGAGATCACGGAAATGCGGTGTGAATTGCTGGGGACCGCCTTCATTCCCCAGCATTCGGATGCGAGGGTGTTGGATCAGCTGATCTACAAGTGGGATCACTCCCGCCGGGTGATCGCCCGGGTGCTCTGCAGGAAGTACGAGGACCTTTTCGACACCGGCTGGCGGATGGAGCCCCGCGAGATTGAACGGGACGTGAGCGATTTGCTGGATCGAAACTTTTGGAAGTTTGTGAAGGGAAGCATCTAGCCGAACCATCCGTTTTCAACGCCATCGCTCCCCCGCCGGCGCCTTCGTCTGCTTTTACGGCCCGGAAACGGCTGAACGCTTCCGGGATTTCGGGATGACCGATCTTTCCCGGGAAGCGGGGAAACCGGCGGAGAGATGGGCCGTTCCATCGCCGCAAGTGTGGGGAGAGACTGATCTTCCGGCGATTATCGGAGGAAAACTGCGCAAAGCCCATCCCGGCCATTGGGAAGACTGACGTTTTTCCGCTTCACGCCGAAAGGCCATTCCGAGGAGCGCTTCGGTCATTGCGTGCAGGCCCTGAAACAACATCTGAAAGCTGTGCTGGTGAAGGGACATCTCTTTGAGGGCGGGGATGGAGAACATCCTCCACCGGCGGGTTCAAGGCAACCTCCGCCTTTGTCAGTTTAACCCCCGCAAAGGCCGGGGGCGAGGGGGAAAGGCGGGTGCGGCTGCGGACCGGGCCCGTGCGGCCCGGCCCACCCGCCCCTGTCCTTATAAAGAGGGCGGTCAAATTCAAGGGGCGTCGCCAACATCCTGTGGCTGNAAGAGGCGGCCCATGAGGCGAAGGGGGGATTTGATGGATTTTCGCCGGGTTGAAGGGGACAGGGAGACGATCGGGGATTATGACCCGTGCTGGCTCCGCTATGAACGGATTGAAGATGAAGCGCTGGCGGAGCAATACCGGAAGTGGTGCGGAAATTTGACGGTTCTCGGCAGCTCCCCGATTCTCGAATCCGCCAGGGATGAGCTGACGGCGGGGATTTCTTCGCTGCTCGGCGTCGCGCCGGCCCTCTCCCGCGATCTCCGGGACTTTCCGTCGCTGGTGTTGACAGCGTCNGCAGAGGGACGGGGCTGGGTGGACCGGCGGGTGTGGGAAGGGCTGGACGAAGAGGGATACCTCTTGAAAACCGTGGAGCGCGGGGGAGATGCGTTCCTTCTTCTCCTCGGAAAGACGGACAGGGGCGCGCTTTACGGAGCCTTCCATCTGCTCAGGTTGATGCAGACACGCCGGCCCCTCCATTCCCTGGAGATCGTCGAAAATCCGGGAAACCGGCTGAGGATGATCAACCACTGGGATAATCTCGACGGGAGCGTCGAGCGCGGTTATGCGGGCAAGTCGCTCTTCTTTCGGAAGGGGCGGATCGTCCGCCGGCTGGATCGCATCCGGGATTATGCCCGGCTTCTGGCTTCCGCCGGAATCAACGCCATTTCCATCAACAATGTGAATGTGGGGCCCGATGAATGCAGGTTGATCACCGGCTCCCTGCTGCCGGACGTGGCCCGGTTGGCGGATGTGTTTCGCGCCTACGGAATCCGGATGTTTCTCAGCGTCAATTTTGCCAGCCCCATGTGGATCGGAGGGCTTTCCACCGCGGATCCGCTGGATCCGGAAGTTCGGAGGTGGTGGCGGGAAAGGGCGGAAGAGATTTACCGGCATATCCCCGATTTCGGCGGATTTGTGGTCAAGGCCGATTCGGAACATCAGCCGGGTCCGCTGACCTACAACCGGGATCACGCCGAAGGGGCCAACATGCTGGCCGAAGCCCTCAGACCCCACGGAGGGCTGGTTGTTTGGAGGTGTTTTGTCTACAATTTCCAGGATTGGCGCGACCGTTCCACGGACCGGGCCAGGGCGGCCTACGATCATTTCAAGCCCCTGGACGGCCGGTTTGTCGACAATGTCGTCCTTCAGGTCAAGAACGGTCCCATGGATTTTCAGGTTCGCGAGCCGGTTTCCCCCCTCTTCGGCGCCATGGAAAGGACGAACCAGATGCTGGAGCTTCAGATAACCCAGGAGTATACTGGCCAGCAAAAGGATCTCTGCTTTCTGGTGCCCCAGTGGAAGGAAGTTTTGGACTTTGACACCCATGCCGCGGGAAAGGGATCGACGGTGAAGGCCATTGTGGGGGGGAAGGTGTTTCCGTACCGCCACAGCGGAATGGCCGGGGTGTCCAACGTGGGGGATGACCGAAACTGGACGGGGCATACCCTGGCGCAGGCCAATTTGTACGGATTCGGACGGCTTGCCTGGAATCCCGACCTTTCGGCGGAGGAGATCGCGGAAGAGTGGGTGCGCCTCACTTTCGGCCATGATTCCCGGGTGGTGGAAACCCTCCGCGACATGCTCCTGGAATCCTGGCGGGTCTATGAATTGTACACCGCCCCCCTGGGAGTCGGATGGATGGTCAAGCCGGGGCACCATTACGGCCCGGATGTCGACGGTTACGAGTATTCCTACTGGGGAACCTATCACTACGCCGATCATCGGGGGATCGGGGTGGACCGGACCATGAAAACCGGAACCGGTTTTACCGGACAGTATTTTTCGCCGAACCGCGAAAGGTTCGAATCCCTGGAAACCTGTCCGGATGAACTGCTGCTGTTTTTCCATCACGTCCCCTACACCCACCGGCTGAAATCCGGAGAGACGGTGATCCAACACATTTACAACACCCATTTTGAAGGGGTGGAGCGGGTGGAGGACTTTATCCGGCGGTGGACCCGGCTGAAGGGGAAGATCGATGCGGAAAGATATGAGCATGTATTGTCCAAGCTCCGGGAGCAGCTGGAAAACGCCCGGGAGTGGCGGGACGTCATCAATGCGTATTTCTTCAGAAAATCGGGCATTCCCGATGAAAAGGGCCGAAAGATTTATTGATATCCTTGACTGGACATCGGAGGAATGAAAAAGTGCGAATGGTATTTCGCTGGTTCGGAGTGGGGAACGACACGGTCACCCTGGAGCAGATCCGTCAAATCCCCGGCGTCGAAGGCGTTGTCTGGGCGCTTCACCGGATTCCCGCCGGTGAGGAGTGGCCGATGGAGGAGATCCAAAAGGTAAAAAAGCAGGCGGAAGAATACGGACTGCATGCCGAAGTGGTGGAGAGCCTGAACGTTCACGAGGACATCAAGCTGGGACTTCCCACCCGTGACAGGTATATCGAAAACTACCAAAAGACGATGGAAAAATTGGCGGCCGTCGGGGTGAAGGTGATTTGCTACAACTTCATGGTCGCCTTCGACTGGATTCGCACCGATTTCAACAAGAAACTGGAGGACGGATCCCGGGCGCTGTTCTATGAACATGCGAAGATCCACCGCATCGATCCGCTGAAACTGGCGGAAATGTATTCCCAAAAGTACACGCTTCCGGGCTGGGACCCGAAACGGCCGAAGGAACAGCTCGCCGCCTTGATCGAGCGGTATCGCCGTCTGACGGAGGAAGAGCTCTGGGAAAACCTTCGATATTTTCTGGAAGCGATTATCCCGGTGGCTGAAAAACTCGGAATCCGGATGGCCATCCATCCCGACGATCCGCCCTGGAGCGTGTTCGGGCTGCCCCGCATCATGAAAAACCGGNAGGATCTCCGCAGGTTGACCCGATTGGTGGACAGCCCCTGTAACGGCATCACCCTTTGCAGCGGGGCCTTGGGCGCCGATCCCGCCAACGACGTGGCCGGGATGGTGAGGGAATTTGCCGACCGCATTCCCTTTGCCCACATCCGGAATGTGAAGATCTGCGGGAACGGCGATTTTGTTGAAACTTCCCACCGGGACGGCTCCCTCGATCTTTATGAGGTCGTCAAGGCTTATCACGATTGCGGCTATAAGGGTTATGTTCGGCCGGACCACGGGAGGCAGATTTGGGGGGAGCGGGGCCGGCCCGGTTACGGGCTGTACGACAGGGCCCTCGGCATCATGTATTTGTGGGGCCTTTGGGATGCCCTGGAAAAGGGCGGGAAGCGGTGACGGCGAACACTTTCTTCCGGACGGATGCTTTGAAAAAAGCGGTCACGCGGCGGGGGATCTTTCGTCTCTGAACGTGGAGGAGGAGGATGAGTCTTGTTGCCGATCCATCCCGGATTGAAGGGAAAGGTGGCGGTCATCACCGGCGGGGGAGGCGTCTTGTGCGGCTGCATGGCGGAAGAGCTGGCCAGACAAGGCATGAAAGTGGCGATTCTGAACCGGACGTACGAAAAGGCGGCCCGNGTGGCCGAGCGTATTCGGGACGCCGGCGGGGACGCCTTGCCCGTCCATTGCGATGTCCTTCAGGTGGAAAGCGTGAAGCGGGCGGAAAAAATCGTTTCTGAAAAATACGGCCCCTGCGATGTGTTGATCAATGGCGCCGGGGGAAACCGCCCGCAGGGAAGCACCACGAGGGAAACGCTTCGGCTCGGGGACCTGGACGCCGAGGATTTGGTCACCTTTTTCGACCTGTCTCCGGAGGGATTTGAAGCGGTTTTCGATTTGAACGTGATCGGAACGCTGATTCCGACCCAGGTGTTTGTCAGGAGCATGATCCCCAAAAAAGGAACAGTGATCAACGTTTCCTCGATGAGCGCGGCTTGTCCCATGACGAAGGTACCCGCCTACAGCGCGGCCAAAGCGGCGATCAACAATTTCACCCAATGGCTCGCCGTCCATCTGGCCGATGCGGGAATCCGCGTAAACGCCATCGCTCCCGGATTTTTTCTCACGAACCAAAACCGTTATCTCTTGATGAATCCCGACGGCTCCTATACGGAAAGAGCGCAAAAAATCATTGCCCACACGCCGATGAGGCGCTTGGGAAGGCCCGAGGATTTGTTGGGCACGCTGTTGTGGCTGATTGACGAGAAGGCGAGCGGGTTTGTCACCGGCATCGTCGTCCCCGTGGACGGAGGGTTCATGGCCTATTCGGGAGTTTGACGGGGAGCGCCGCCGCCCTTTTCCGGGTTGCCGCAAAAAAGAAGAGGGAGACTGTGAACGGAGGAATCGATCTTGGCCGTTTGCGAGGAGACGGTGTTTCCGGGAGAACCGGCGTACCGCGCCGGCAATGATCGGCTGGAGAGGACCTTGGTTCCGGGATGGGGCAGCAACGGGATCTCCCTGTTCAGCCGGGAGAGAAGCCGGCAGTTGCTGCGGGTACCCCGCTCCGTCGAGGAGTACCGCTCAAGCCCCTTCTTGTACGGCATACCGGTCCTGTTTCCGCCCGACCGGATCGGAGACGGCCGGTTCACCTTTCAAAGGCGGACCTACCGGCTGAAGATCAACGAGAGGGGACGCTGCAACCATTTTCACGGCGGGGTGTACCAGCGGGGCCGGGAGCCCGTCAAAGCGGAGGCTTCCGGTTCATCGCGCTGGAAACGCGATTTGACACGGAACAACATCCGGAGATTTACGAGTAGTTTCCGCATCCGTTCACTCTGTCCATCCGGTACCGCCTCGAAGGTTCCAACCTTCACAAGACGGCACCATCCAAGACGGCCACCATCGTCAACCGGGGGACGGAGGCCTTTCCCTGGGGCGTTGGCTGGCACAGGACCTTTCATATCCCGTTGAACCCCGAGGATCCCTGGAGAAATGCACTTTTTCCCTGTCGGCGGAAAAGCAGTGGATCCTGAAGGAACGCTTCCTTCCCACGGGAGAAGCGAGAACAACGGGCATCACCCTGGTTGAGAAAGGGGGACAGCCTGAAGGGCGGCGGCCTGGACGATCTGTTTCTTTCCTCCGGTCCCTCGGAGGGAAGAAATGAAGCGGTCGTCTGCGACGAGCATTTTCGGCACCGGGTGATTGATAACGGAGGCGGAGAGGGGGATTTTGTGCCCGGAACACCCGGGTGACCCATGCCCCCAACCTGGACCTGCCCCCGTCCCTGACGGGACTCAATATCCTGCGGCCGGGGGAATCCGTGTCCCCGCGCAGCCGGATTTCCGTCTGCCGGATCGGGGATGTGCGAGAGGGAGGAAGGACTGCCGGCTTCGGCCAGCGGTCCTTTTTTCTCTGGTAATATTCTCCATCTTTCAAAGGCGATCAACTGTCAGCAATCGACTAGCAAAGATACATCGTTCCTCCTTCTTCGCCGGGTGAGGGGACGAACAAGGTCAACATTAATCCGTTATCGATATTTCCGAATGGCGTGCATCCAAGATGTGTATTTTCACCGTTCCGCCAAGATGGTAACGCACGGAATAAGCCAGTTCTTCCAATGCTTGATAGAGCACCTCATGCCTTGTTTCGTCAACCGATTCGATGCAAAGGAAGGAACGTGTTGTCTGTTCGGTGAGCATTGTTCGTTGGGCTTCCCGCCAATTCCAGCAGCGGCATATGGCGCCCGCATTGTCTTTGTACACAATTTCCCCTTTGTATGGTGGGTCATTTTTCTCTCCTCCTAATGGGATAAACGGTTCATGACCATCTGCCAGCGCTAGCCGGATGTCGCCAATAAATTTGTCGATGTCCTCTCCCCCACAGGGAAGCCCGTAACGCAAGGAGATAGCGTTATAAATATCCACAAGAGGGTTGATCGTTCGAATATGATGGCCGTTTTTCACTCGCTTTAGCAGTGCTTCAACAGAACAACGCGCCCCTTTTTTTGTCTTAAATTTCCGAAATGCCTCCCGCCAAACCATGATTACGGGGTTGCGATGAAACTCCTTAAACTTAAGGAACTTTTGTGCCTCTTTTTCCGCCTCATGTAGCAATTGTTCATAAACATCTACATTCTTGATACTATTATCAATTCCTTGGGCAACGACTACACCGATTTTTGCGTGGGGAAATAAAGCCCAAATATCATCTTCTACGATAAAACGAGTCATCATCTATACCTCCATTCACTTATGGCTTCGAAGGGTTTGCAAAAGCCGACAACAAGCCTAACAAGATATAGCAAATTCCCACTGCTTGGTTCATCACTTTTATGTTTTTTTTCCTAACAGCTAGGGATTTACGGATGCCAGTGGCCAATAGGGCATATAAACTGTCATTCAATAAGGCGAGAACAACAAATATCGCTCCCAAAAGCAAAAATTGTACAGCTACCGATCCAGCAGAAGGCGAGATGAATTGCGGAAAAAAGGCGAGAAAAAAGAGTGCTGTCTTCGGATTGGTTAATTCGACAAGAACAGATTCGTAAAACACTTGCTTAAGTGATTTATCCTTCACGTTCGTTTTCGGACTTTCATTATCGTAGCTGGAAGCAAAAAATAGTGTTTTGCATCCCAAATAGATGAGATACACGACTCCTAAATATTTAATGAACGTAAAAGCTATCGTTGATGTTATCAAAATTGTGGAAATGCCCACAGCCCCGAAAACAACGTGAACAGCGCCGCCCAATGTCACACCTAACACTGACACAAACCCTGCTTTCGTTCCTTGTCCTATGCTTCTTCCCATAATGTAAAATACTGACGGACCGGGGGCGATGAGCAACGTCGCCGATGCTACTACAAACAAGCTGATCGTTGAAAGTTCCACGATTGTCTCACTCCTTGTTCTTTATCTGTTTTTTCATCAGTGAGGCGATGCGGTTCTCGTTTTCAAACGGCATTTGCTCGAGTTGCTTGATGATCATTTCTTGCCGATGTACGGAATGATTTTGACTTAATTTGGCTTTTCCCTCTATTCGCTCGATATGAATTTTAAAAGCCTGAATTCCGCTTCTCATATTAGAAAGTAACTTAGCATCGATCTCTGATAGCTGATAACGGTTACCCGGTGTTTCATATTTATCTACCATATTTTTGAGATGCTGCATAATTTCTCTTTCTTCACTAATAAGCTCCACATAGCCGTACACATGGACAACCACGTAATTCCATGTCGGTACCGCTTGGTTTGTTTCGTACCAAGAAGGAGAAATATAACAATGCGGACCGCAGAAAATCGCTAAGACTTTTTGGTGTTCAATGTCTTTCCATTGCGGATTAGCAATGGCAAAATGGCTGTATAAGTATGTTTTCTCTAGATCGAGCAACAGCGGCAAATGAGTAGCAAACAATTCACCTTGATGCACGGACACCAAGGTAGCAAAACTGTTCTCTTTAATTACCTGATAGGCGACATCCACCTCGTTGATAGCAAAATGCTTTGGAATATACATAGAATCCCCCCACTTTTTCCAACTTAACAATTGAATCTTTATGATGTATCATATAACTGAATTTGACATAAAAAAAGGGACAATAATAGAAAAATAAACATGTCAGAGGGGTATGGACATGAAAACAATTATTTTTGCACTGAATGATCGCTTGCCTAAATACAAACAAATCTACGAGAAGTTAAAATCGATGATTGAACAAGGCGATATCAAGGCGAATGAACCGCTTCCCTCAATCCGTCAACTTGCCGAATCGTTGAATGTCAGCCGCAACACCACTTTAATGGCTTACGAACAGCTTGTTGCTGAAGGATATATTCGTTCAGAAGAACGCAAAGGATATTTTGTCAACGAGGTGGAGCCACTATTCATTCCAAAAATCCAGAATACCTTACGCCAATCGAAAAATGAACCAAGATCACCTGTTGTTGTCGATTTTCGTGCTGATGCGGTCGATATTGCGCATTTCCCTATTAAATCATGGAGACGAATTTCCAATAAAGTCTTTACTTCGGCTAACTGCTTTCGCTATGGAGACCCGTTCGGGGAATTATGTTTGCGTGAACAAATCGCTATCTACCTTTTCGAATCCCGTGGGGTAAATGCAGAGCCAAATGCTATTGTCATTGGAAGCAGTACTCAACAAATGCTCCTATTTCTTGGTCATATCCTAAAAGATGAATTCGACAGCATTATTGTCGAAGATCCAGGCTATGACGGTGCCAGGGAAGCATTTAAGCTACATCACTTTCAATTGGAAACAGTACCCGTTTTTGAAACTGGGGTTGACCTTTCTTCATTAAGGGAAATGTCATCGCGACTCATTTATGTCACCCCTTCGCACCAAAGCCCGATGGGAGTAAGTATGCCAATCCAACAACGATTCATGCTCATCCAATGGGCGAATAAGGTGAATGGTTATATTATTGAGGATGATTATGATAGCGAATTTCGCTATACACAAAAACCGTTTCCGGCTCTTGCCTCCATTGATTCAACAAGAGTCATTTATCTAGGCAATTTCTCGAAATCGTTTCTTCCGGGAATTCGGCTAAGCTATATGGTATTGCCTCTACCACTTTTAGACCGTTATCAACAGCGATTTTGTCTTTTCGAAAGCACAGTGTCTATCCTCAGCCAATTGGCGATGGCCAAATTTATGGAAGAGGGAGAATGGGGCCGTCATATTAAAAGGATGCGCCTCGTGTACAAACGGAAAATGGAGCATTTGACATCGATGCTTCGAAACGCATTTGGGGATATGATTTCCATTATTGGCGAACAATCCGGTTTATACGTGCTAATTAAAGTCTATTCCGATTGTTCAGAAGAACAATTACTTCAGCGTGCCTTGTCCTATGGGGTTAAGGTGTATCCAACTTCGCGTTATTTTGTTGAGCGTCGTCCCGATCAACCGATCATCAAACTTGGTTTTAGCGGATTGTCGCTTGAGGACATTGAGCTTGGAGTGGAGCTTCTAAGAAAAGCTTGGTGCTAACTCACATTGTCATTTTCTTTCGAGGGAACCGCCCCCTTTTGCTTAAACAGGCAGCCGGTATCAGATATCGGCTGCCTTCTCGATGAGCAAACCAACAATGGTCATTAGCGCTAGGCTAGCGATTGGCTTGTTGAAATGTAACGCTTCACCTTCCGGGATGGGGAGGCCGAGCTTTGAGGTATGCGTGCTGTTAAGACCACCGTCATATTTAGGCGGTGCTGGGGATATTGATTGGCCATCGCCTTGGAGTAAGCGCTGTTGTTTCCGATCATCCAGCCGTGAGTCCCACCGATAAACGGCGACATGACAACCCGATGACGGGACCGGCCACCGGCCCGAAGGTGACGAGCATTTGAAAGGTGCCCATCGCCCGCCCCAGCCGTTTGTCCCGGAAAAGGTCTCCGATGACGGTGGTGGCGATCACCGAACCGGCGGCGATCCCGACGGCCTGCAAGGCGCGGGAGAAGATGAGCCACCAGACGGAAGGGGAGATGGCGGCGCCGGCGGAAGCACCCGCATAGATCAAAATGCCCGCAAGAAGCACTTTCCGTCGGCCCATGAGGTCGGC
>JGI1652J44930_10000957_pt1 | contig 11085 bp, 8 predicted proteins | sample NewIslsDNAsample_FD_44930 | JGI IMG/M metagenome (IMG submission 44930)
GAAAAGTTTGGACCTGAAGCCACAGCCTTTTTAACCAATCTAATAATGGGTAAAGAAATTGAGATTGAAAGTGATCCCAATGCTGATATTACGGATAAATATGGGAGGTACTTAATTCACGCCTTTATTAGTGGAAAAAGTATACAACAAGTTCTTATATTAGAAGGATTAGAAGGATTAGTAAGGGTCGCTTATTTATATGATGAATACAACTATACCGATCTATATCTTGCAGCGGAAAAAAAAGCAAAAGAATCCGGGCAAAATATTTGGAGTATCCCTGGGTATGTAAATAAAAGTAATGGTTTTGACATGGATATTGTATCAGAAGATATGAAGGAAAGCATTGTAGAAAAAGTAGGAGAACTCATGAATATATTTAAATAGAAAAGAGGGCGTGATATGAGAGAACTCAAGATAAATCTGATGAATCTAGATGAGTCAAATAATCAGGAGATTATAATTGAGATAAAAGGAAAGTCCAAAAGTGAAATTGAATTGACTTTGCAAGCCATTGAAGTTCTAATTCATTCTGTTGAGGATACTTGTAGGGAAGATCCAGAATGTTACAAAGAAGCTACTACAAGAATAAAATTTGCTTTAAAAAGTACAGATGAATGGGTGAGTTAAAAGAATATATAGGGAAATATTGATACAGCTAGAAATTTATAGTGAAATTTTTCTGTAAGTATTTTTTTCTATTAATTTTTTTGCAGTCTCTTGAAGACTAGCGGGAACGCTTAAAAGTTACGGCCTTTGTGGTCGATGGAACATTACTTTATTTGTAATGTCTTTCTATCGCCCAAAGGTCGTTTTTTTGTGCAAATTTTCAAGACAAAAAACGAAAGGGTGAGGTATTGCATTATTAAGTATACAATTCCTGTTCTGCTTTAGACATGATACATATAAATATTCCTTTACCATTTACATGACAATTTATATCGACATGAAAAGGTATTTTCTACTAAAATCAGTCCTCCGGGTATGTTTCCTTTTCATAATCAACAACGGAGAAGCTAGCAAGCCATTCAGCTTATGTTTGAGCAAAAGGTTATATTTAATAATCGTAAAGGCAAATGTTCTCAGTATCAAAAAATAAAAGTGGCCGAAGACTTCTTAATAAAAGGGAAGTCCAAAGATAGAAAAGTGGCATAACAAGTACTTTCTTGAAAGCGAAGACTTTGTTACAGATGCACCCTGTACTTTAATATTTCATTCATAGAGGCCCACAGAGTAAAGGGTATTTGAGAAGAACTGGGGCAAGAAATTCAACGTACAGTTTCCCCTGAATGGACAGAGAACCATGCTTCATAAACATCTAGGTAATTTTTCTAAAAACATAGTATTTGAGACTAAGTAGGCAGTTTGACTATTTCAAAAGTTTATTAAATAGCGGCCGATGCATAATGTGCGGATTACCATTAAAATCAACTAGACCTTAATATAATTTAGAACGGGTTTATCTTTCTTGTCCCTTCAGAAAAATAGTGTAACAAATAAATACTATCTCCTATGCTTTCTTTGTAAAGTATTCTTTTAGCCCCTCCCCAAGTAGGTTGAATGTAAAAATAGTGAAAGACATAAATAATGCTGTCCATAAAGGAATCCAGATTGCTGTTTTTATGAATAACAATGAGTCACTCAAAAGGATTGGCCAGTTATTAGAATTGTTAAACCAAACCCAACTCCCAGTTTCATTTTGTTTAATGACATGTGTAATAAATATGTCTGCGAATCCGAGTTGTGCCAATAATAACATGTTTCTACCTATGTCAAATGTGAAGTGTACAATAATTTGCTTTCTAACTGGAAACAAAAAGTATTTTAAAAATAGTTTAATTGGCCGTGTGCCTATGACAATACCAGATGTAACGTATTCCTTCTTTCTCACCTGAGCAAAGAGTTCCTTTTTGATTAAAGCAGCATTCCCAACCTCGATAAAAGCAATTAATATGATCATTAATAAGAGCCGAGAGCTAGAGTATAATACAAAGGGAATAAAGGAAATTAGTAAGACTACAATAAATGTGGGTACGTATGTAAATAACCTATTCCAGAGTATTAGAATGTTATATATATACTTATCCCTAGAAGCCAAGAAACCTAGCGGAATTGAAATTAAATAACGAATAATAGAAATAAATAAAATAAAGCCCAGCGTTTCTTTTGCCCCCAGAATTAAGACACTAAGAAGATCCCTCCCCTCCTTATCTGTCCCAATTATAAATTTATCAGAGGGTGGTAGAGGAGGAACTAAAAGATTATTATTACTATCTTTTATAAAATGTTTCTTATCTAGATTATCTTGTACAAAGGGCAAATACGGACCTATGAATGATAAAAATAATAATACTATAAGGAAGGCGATACCTATAAGGAGTATTGGGTTTAACTTATTCATCAAGATTCTCCTTTATCTTTTAAAAGTCCTATCTAATTTAAATGATTTAAACATAAGTAAATTGAGTTTTAATGACCTACTATTTATTAAGTGATTTATTAATTGAATAAAACAGGAACTAATAGTCATAGTTATTAAGAAGAAAAAAAGATATCCTATCGTTAATTTCATATTATTATCTTTTAAAGCAATCATAAGTTGATAACCAGCACCGTTATATGCTGACAGCAACTCTATAATTGGGAGACTTGACAGAATGATAATAAATACTTTTTGGAAATTAGAGGTAATTATAAACAAGCAATTCATGAGTATGTGTCGATGAACTATCCAGAGTCTTCTTGTACCTTTCGCTGCAGCTGTTCTTACATAGTGGTTATCTTCTTCATCTTTTATGCATGTATAGACAATCTTTGATAAATAGAAAATTGGATATATACTAAGTGCTATCATTGGTAAAATTACGTTATACCAATTTTCATGTCCGTACAAATCTATCTTTATTAACCCAGAATTAGTAATAGAAAAAATCAAATATTGCAAGACAATTAAAATAAAAAAGTCTGGTATAGATATAAAAAATATATTTAAAATTCTATTACCTATTGTTAAAAATCTTTTTTCGAAGTAATAATTTATTAAACCTTTTAGCATACCAATTATTAAGCAAATAATGAAAGTTGGAATAATTATTTTAAGGCTCCTTAAAGAGTATCTTTTTACATGATCAAGCACTAGTATACCCGTGTTTGGATCTCCCCCTAATGTTCGTTCAAATATTAATTGATATATTGTACTTTTGATATTGTTAAAATAAACTTTCCAATTGAATGACCACTCCATTTTATAATCAACAATATATACCTCGAGTCCTGTAGGAGTTAGTACTAGAACTATTAAAAGTATTGCAACAGAAGAAAAAATTACTATATTTCTTATTAAGTTCTGAAGTAACTTCATTAACTTCCCCCTATTTTTAAATAATATAGCTCCTACAAATATACTCTTCCAAATATATTACAATAACTCCCGTAATTCAATAAATATACCAAAAATACTGAAAATTGGTAATAATCCGTTGACATTATATCTTCATTGTTTTACCATTTAATCACAGATGAAATTCACACCTAGAATAATAACCTATTAGGGAGGAATTAATATGACTAAGGAAATGTTTACTCTTGATTTAAATGTAACTGTTCTAGAGCCAGAGAAGGTTCAAGATCCCCAAGCAGTTTCAGGAACTTTAGGATGCACAACATTAGGTTGTCCAGAAACTGGTGTGTGCTCTACTAATTATTGTAATGTATCTTGGAACCCACCTTGCCCTACTACATAAGTTACTTTTAAAAAATTTAAAAAAAGAACCCGGAGCCCTTTATTTATTATAAAGGGCTGTTTAAATCATTAAGAATAATGATTTGAATTTTATAACTAATAAATAGAATAAGTATTATTTACATATTAAGAAGTCAATACAATAAATAAAAAGCAGGTATTTTAATATGAATAAATTAAACTTCTCTAGTTCATTTAGTGTAGGTAATTTCTTTATGCTTAGAAGTCCTCTCTTTCCATTACAATCTTTCATCGAATTAAATAAAAAATTAAATAGCTTGCATGATAATGAACTATTATTTATTGATGATCTTATCATTGAATTAAAGAATAATAGAATTTTTATGGAATCAATACTTATTTCAAGTAAAAATTTATATAAAGCTCTTATAAATTTTAATAGTGAGACAAACAAAAAGAAAAAAAAACAAATATTCTCCAGTGTTATCAAATATATAAATAGGATTTCTACTCGTTCAACTCCTTTTGGAATAAATGCTGGTTTCGTTATGGGTGAATTCTCAGATTCATCATCTTTAAATATTGGGGAGATTGAGAGCCATAGTACGAGAATTAGACCTGATATGGAATGGTTATTAGGAGTTGTTAAAATTCTAGATGAAAACATTTTATATTTAAAAAATATAAATGTTCAAACAAATAATATGATTTATAAAAAATATAATAAAGTTCATTTACCTTATGTAACTTCATATGGGCAGAAAAAAGAAGGGAAATACTCACTTGAAGGTAATACAATCTCCCAAAACCCTTTGATCCTTTTTATTCTTGAAGAATTAAAGGTAAGAATGAGTCTTGAGACAATAGCACATAAAGTAAGAGATGAGTTTGAAGGGGCGGAACTAGAAAACATATATGGACTGTTAGTAGAACTTATAAAAGCTGAATATATACTAACCGAACTCAGACCTCAATTAACAGCGGCTCATCCCTTAGATAACTTAATTAAAGTCTTAAGTGGATGTAATCCGCCTACTAGCTCAGTCCCGGGTCAAATATACAAAACGTTGGTTGATTTGGAACTACTTATGAGAAAGTATGATAAATTATCAATTGGTCAAGGCATAGAGTTATTAGAAGAGATTGAAATTTTGATGAAATCGTTATTAGATCATGGTAACGATTATTATCAAATTGATTTAAGGATAAATGAAAAAGCTCCAATGAAATTAAATGAACAATTAAAAGAGGATATCTTAATAGCTGCAGATATTCTTGAAAGGTTACATACAAGTAATAATTCGTTTTCTCATTTGGAATTATATAGAGAAGAATTCATAGATTTGTACGGAGAAAAGAGTGAGGTTCCTTTACTAGAATTATTAGACGAAGATATAGGATTAGGTGCTCCATTAACATATGAATATCCGGTTAGTAAGAAAAGATCTAGGTTTCCAGCTGCTAATAAAAATAAAGTAAATCCAATACTAATAGACTTGTTTAATAAAGCTGTTTTTAGCAATGAATTTGAGATTAATTTAACTGATAAAGATATAATGAAGTTCAATGAAGATTTTCAGCCGAAAAAGCCACTGTCATTAGAGTTAACATTTTCAATTATGGCGAATTCAGAATCCCATGTTGATAGTGGAGATTACAAGTTAATTATGTTTGGTGGGGGACATTTAGGCTCGAATGGTGCTGGTAATTCAATTGGCCGTTTTTACGACATGTTACCTCAGAAATATAAAAAAGATATAAAAAAACTTGGACAAATAGTTGAATCCAGGATAGATGAAAAAGAGGTACTAATTAGTGAAATTGTTTACAATCCGAGAAAAGGGAAATCTACAAACTTAGTTATTACTCCTAATATACACAATTATGAAATATCATTAGGCACTATTGGCTCAAAGGAATCTAAAAACATTCCACTAGATGATATCTTAGTTGGTTGTACTGATGAGGGGTTTTATCTTCGTTCTAAAAAACATAATAAGAGAATTAAAGCTTTAAAATTAAATGTACTCAACCCCAGTTTTGCTTCACATAATATTTATCGTTTTTTATATGAAGTTGGAATGGAGAATGAAATAATAGAGAGAGACATTAACTGGGGCCCATATAACTACATGCTCTATACACCTAGAGTTACTTATAAAAATATAGTAATACTACAGGCAAAATGGAGGATTAACAATGCAGTTTTAGACTTAGATAATAAAAATAACAACTTCAAAATATGGAAAACGGGGTTCTTGAAATGGAAAGAAAAATTAAGTTTGCCGCGATTTGTATACCTAGCGGAAACAGATAATAGGCTGCTCCTTGATTTAGAGGAGGATTTATCTTTACTAATTTTACATAGAAGACTTAGGCAGATAACCACAGATAAGTTGACTTTAGTGGAATATGGAAGTGAACAATTGAAATCACCTATTTCTAATAAAAACAGTATCTTCCAAGGTGAGTTCATTGTTTCACTAATTAGAAATGAAAAGATTAATAAATTTAATAACGTTTTATTAAAAGATTTAAAAAATTATCCCGTGCGTAGAGTTTACTTACCAGGTTCTGAATGGTTATATCTTAAAATTTACATAGGAAATACAGTACAAGATGAATTTTTAGTAAATTATTTATTTCCTTTAATTAGTGAATTGAATAATGAAAATTTATTTGAAAGATATTTCTTTATACGTTATTTGGACCCAGAGCCTCATATAAGATTAAGGTTTAAGGGTAAACCCAATGTGCTAATCAGCGATTTATTAAAAGTTATTAGTTTGCAATTTGAGAGGTTGCAAGAAAGAGGAATAATAAATCAAGTTGTTATAGACACCTATAAACCAGAATTAGAGAGGTATGGTGGAATAGAATACCAAGAACTATTCGAGAGTTGGTTTAACATGGATAGTCACACTATTCTTTTATTAAGAAGTAAAAGTATGAATACTTTACTGCTTGAGGACTTTGCCATTCTAAGTATTTTGGATATTTTGGAGAAATCAAAAATATCGTTAAACAAACAATTAGAGTATTTTGACAGTGTTGTTTCATACAAAGAGTATAGGAAAGAATTCCGAGAAGAAAAACGACCTTTATTAGAGTACATTCATAATAAAAAGGAACACAGTAATAGTCAATATTTCACTCAAGTCTATAAAATATCCAACGAGATTTTTAATTTTAGAAAGGTTGTTTTAATGGATTATTTAGATTCATTAACTAATAGTAGTTGCCTGCACAATGGTTACTTTAATATTATTAACTCTCTAATTCATATGCATTTAAATAGATTATTTGGAACCGATCGTCGGAAAGAATTAAAATTACTAACAATGGTAAGACATTCAATAGGTTATAGAATAGGAGTACTTAGAAATATGAATATGAAAGAGGAGGTAAATAGATGAATTATGAATAATACATTAGAAAAAATAAAGTTTTTGGAAGCTGCAACTGATGATTTTGCAAATTCTTATAATAGTATAGATAAAATCCGTTCAGTTTATCAAAATAATAACGAGTATTGGAATGAAACCTCCTTAGATTCTGGATTACCAGCTTTTATCCTCTTTTATTCTGAATTGAATAGAATTAATTCAACAGAGAAATATGACGAGTTAATATATAGGTATATGACCGAGTTAACTAAGCACCTGAATAAAGGGATAACATCCATGTCTATTTGGAATGGAATTACATCGGCTGCTATACCATTATTAAGTCAAAAAAATAAACTAGTTTATGCCCATTTTATTGACCAAATAAATGAGTTTATTATAAATAATGTTGATAACAGTCTTCAAACTTTATTTTCAAATATTCATAATAAAAATGTAAGAATGCAAGATTATGATGTTATTAGTGGTATTTCAGGTATAATGAGATATTTGCTTGAGTTTAAAGATAATCCCAAAGTTGATAAAGTAATTAAAAGAATACTTAGATATTTTATCGAATTATCAACTATTAAAAAGGAAAATGGCATTGAAATACCCAATTGGTATATTAGTATAGAAAATCAATTTTTGGATAGTGATAGGGCCTTATTTAAGAGAGGGAGTTTTAATCTTGGTTTATCTCATGGAATAGCAGGTCCAATGGCTGCAATGGCCTTGGCGGTCAAATATGGGTATTTTTCCTCTGAAATTAATCAAGCTATATCTAGAATTATAAATTGGTACTCTGAGTGGAAGGTTGATTTAACGAATGGAGGAATTACATGGCCTAGAAGAATTTCATTCGAAGAATCAGGTGAGAAGAGTTTGTCGAAAACGAATAAAGTTAAAAGATATGAGTCTTGGTGCTATGGTGAACCCGGAATAGGAAGAGCTTTATGGTTAGGAGCTGCTTCTATAAATGATCTGAAAACCAAGAAAATTATTGAAGAAATGTTTAAAAACTATCCAAATAAAACACATGATATATCTCTTAATAACCTTGCTATATGTCATGGTTTTACAGGGTTGTTACTAATTCTTGACAGAATGTATAAGGATACTGCACTCAGAAATATAGGCATAGCTAGAAAAAATTTAATTGAATACTTAATAAAATGTATAGAAGAAGATAAATTTACCAACGAAAGAGAGGATCTTCCAAAACTGTTAACAGGGAAAATGGGTGTTTTGTTAGTAGTAATAACACTATTAAGAAATGAAAATATCTATTGGGATTTTTCATTATTGATTAATTAGATTAATAGCCTCCTTTATAAAGGAGGCTATTATAGAGCTACAAATAAATTTGATTTGAAAATAAAGGTGAATAATGAATTTTAATGATGATATAAATAATGTTAATGAAATAAGTATTAAGAGCATATTTAAAGCATTCTCCTTTTGGCCAAGAATCTTTGCTTTGTTATGGAGTACGGATAGAAAAATATTCTTATTAGTTTTAATATTACAAATAACATTAGGTGTACTGCCTATACTATCTGTATTTACTTTACAAGAATTGATAGTAAGCCTAGAGATTATGGATAGTGATAGAGAGTTATTAATAATACCGATAGTTTTATTTTTAAGTGTAAGGGGAGGCTTATACCTACTTGAAGCGGTTAATGCCTATTACCATGGAATCTTCCAAAAACTATTAAGTAATAAAACTAGTTTATTAATCTTATCAAAAGCAAATACCTTAGAACTACAAGATTTTGAAAACCCTAATATACAAGATAAATTACATAGATCTCAACAAGAATCTGGACATAGAACCTATCAAATACTTCAAAATATCACGGTTATAATAGTTGAGTTAATAACAATTATTTCAACATTCGTATTTTTAGCTAGTTGGAAATGGTGGGTAGCATTCCTGGTTATGTTAATACCTGCGTTGTCTTTTTTCCTTACATTAGGATTGGCTAAAGAAGAATTTAGGGTGATTTGGAAGAGGGCGCATGATCATCGGCTTTCATGGTATTTAGGTCTAATATTAACCCGCGACAGAAGTTTTAAAGAAATAAAGGTATATAACCTCGGAAACTATATACTTAACAAATTTTGGACCATAATTTCTAATTTTTATTTTGAAGATGTAAGAATCGCTAGGAAAAGATTAATTTATTCCATCTGCTTTAACTTTCTGAATTTTTTAGTGTTCTCTTTCCTCTTTTTATATGTCCTCTACTCAATTATCGAAAAGAATATTTTAATAGGAATAGGTGTAGGCATAATCCAAGCATTAATTCTGAAAATTACTAGTTCTCAAAGTTTAAGTAGCAAACTTATAAATCTCTGTGAACATAACCTTTATATTGAGCAATTGTTTAATTTTCTGGACTTGAGGATAAATTCCGATTCAAAAGAAAATAAAAATAAAATTCAAATTAAAACATTAGAATCAATTGAATTAAAAGGAGTATGGTTTAAGTACCCTAAAAGTAATGAATACATATTAAAGAATATTAACTTCAAAATAGAAAAAGGGAGTAATATCACCATTGTAGGAAGAAATGGATCAGGTAAAAGTACACTAATTAAAATAATTTCATTATTATATGAGATAGAAAAAGGAGAAATATTAATTAACAATATCCCAATAGATGAAATTGATGTCGAACATTTTAGGAAGAAAATTGGTATACTATTCCAAGACTTTGAATGCTATGAAATGTCTTTAAGAGAAAATATAGGTTTCGGTAAATTAGAATTTATAGAAAATGATAACAAAATAATTAAAGCATTAGATTTAGCTTCATTCCATGAAGATAATCTGGATAAACAATTAGGCAAATGGTTTCTTAATGGTACACAATTATCTGGTGGACAATGGCAAAAAATTGCCCTTGCTAGGTGCTTCTTTAGGGAAGGTGACATGTACATTCTTGATGAACCTAGTTCAGCTATGGATCCTATTGTCGAAAAAGAAATCTTTGGAAAATATAATGAATTGGTAAGAGGCAAAATTGGTATTTTTATTACGCATAGGCTTTCAACAATAAATTATGCTAGTAATATAATTGTTATTGATAAGGGAAAAATCATTGAAGAAGGAACACATAAAGAGTTGTTAGAGTTAAAAGGAGAATATGCAAAGCTTTATAAATCACAGGTTTCTACAATTCACTTAGAAGAAAGTATTAGAGGGTGATTTTTTATGATTGGATGTAAACAGCATCTTAGGAAGTTCTTATATGAAAAATATAATATGACATATGATATATGTATTAAAACACAAAAAAATAATTTTATAGATATAATTTTTTTAAATGAGACTATTGACTTAAGCATAATCCAGAATGATCTTAAGGAATATATAATTTCTTGTAATTTGACACATTTAAATATAAGGATAACCAAAAGGAATAAAAGATTCGAATTTAATAAAACTGAAGAAAATGTACAAATTTTCCACCGCATTTTAAAGGTAGTGGATAAAAGTCTTACTTTTACGCCTGGAAATTTTAAAAATGCGCTGGATATTGTTTTCCCTGAATATGAAATCGATATTTTTAAAATTGAAAACTCAATCCTATACCTATGGATTCCTAGTCATATTAAATTAACCCCCCTTGAGGTAGAGGTAATAAAGAGTAGTATATTTGAATTGGTTCCACTCGGAGTTGAGTTTGAAATAATATAATACATTAATTAGTGTGGAAATGAACAAGAACATTTTGGTTGCTTAAAAGCTTTCAAGGTTTTTAGCTAGCGTTATAAAAATATACTATTACAAATTCTAATACTTAATACTACTAATGCATTTGTGACGTGATTTTTTTCAGAAAATGGACTTTAAATTTAATTCTAAGGCTTGACTACTCAATAGAATTCTAATGGATATGATTATAACCGTTTGATAATCACGTATATATGGATTAAGTAAACTTAAGGAGGTTTAATATGGCAACTATATTAAAAAACTTTTCT
>JGI1652J44930_10000959_pt1 | contig 11084 bp, 9 predicted proteins | sample NewIslsDNAsample_FD_44930 | JGI IMG/M metagenome (IMG submission 44930)
CAAGGTGCGGCCCATGGTGCGGACCGCGAGGGGATAGGCGGACATCCTTTCGGCCACCTGTTCGAGGGAGAGGCGGAAGGGAATCCAGTGATGCTTCGCCTTCGCCGTCCGGCGCAGTTCCGACAGATCCTGATCCTCGGGATGGGGGACGACGGCGGGGGCGAGGGCGACGGAGGCGAGGACGGTCCGGGTGTGATGGCTCAATCCCCGGTGCCGCAAGCGGCGATCCGCTTTCTGCAGGCGGGGAATGGCAACGGGAACGCCGCCCAGGGAGTGGACGGCGTTGATCGCCTGCCCCTGTTCCACCCCGGTGAAACCGTAGGCGGTTTCCGTTCCGACAATCCCGGGACCCATGGAGACGAAGACGAGGTCCGCCTTCAGCGCATGAACCGCCAGAAGCAGACCGGAATACAGGTTGACCGCCTCCAGCGTCCCGCCGAAGGCGTGGCCGGCGGTGACGGTGCCATTTAGCCATCCCAGTTCCGTCAACGTTTGGACATGCCTGCTGAGGGCGATCGGCAGCGCCCCCCCATCGGTCATCACATAAACAATCCGCGGTTCCGCCCCCTCCCTGTCCGCCAGATACCGCCAGGTGGAAACCGCCACCGGCAGCATGCTGTGCAATTCGCCGATCAGAACCGGCGCGCCCTCCAGGCTTCGGCAATCCCGGAGGGTTTCATGGTGGGGGCTTCCCTGTTCCTCCCCGGTGCGGAGGGCGATCTGCCACGGGGTGTAGCGCAACTTCATGATGTGCCCCCGGACGGGGGTCGACCGGGGCGGCCGGTTCACCCAGCCGACAAAATGATTGCCGCCGGTTCCCAGGGAGAGCCGAACCGCCGTCGCGTTGAGCCACACTTCATCACCGGCCTCCACCCTCCCCAACAGCGGCGGGTAGTGGACGGCCGTCCCCGTTTCCCCGCTTTCCACCAACCTCACCTTGAGCCGCTGGATTTCCTCCCTCTCCTCCAGCACCTCTTCCACCCGCCCCAGCTCCCAACGGATCATCCCTTCACCCCCCCGAAGGCTGAAAAGTTCGGGGAAAGGGTATGCAGGAAAGAGCAAAAATATGTACGGCGGCCCAAAACAGCAAAGGGGAGCCAAAAGGCTCCCCATTCCCGATCGGTATAAGCGACCGCCCGCTCAAACTATCCCTCCCGGGACACCTCGACCAGGGCGACCACCAGCTCCGCCGCCTTTTCCAGCTCGGACAGCGGCATCCGCTCCTTGGTGGTGTGGATTTCCTCGTAACCGATGCCCAGATTGACCGTCGGAACGCCATAGCCGTTGAAGATGTTGGCGTCGCTCCCGCCGCCGCTGGCCAGAATGCGCGGCTCGCGGCCCACGCGTTTGACGGCTTCCGACGCCTTCCGCACCACTTTATCCGATTCACCGTGCTTGAAGGCCGGATACATCTTCTCGACACGGATGTCCGCCCGGGCGCCGGCCTCCTCGGCGGCCTCCCGGAAAGCCCGGACCATCTTTTCCACTTGGCGTTCCAATTTCTCCTCGTCCCGGCTGCGGGCTTCGGCGACGATCTCCACCCGTTCCGGCACGATGTTCATCGCCGTTCCGCCCTGGAACCGGCCGATGTTGGCCGTCGTCTCATGGTCGATGCGGCCGAGGGGCATGTTGGAGATCGCCCGGCTGGCCACCTGGATGGCGCTGATCCCCTCCTCGGGATTGACGCCGGCGTGGGCGGCTTTTCCGATGATGGTGACGGTGAGCTTCACCTGGGAAGGGGCGGAGGTGATGATCTCGCCGACCGGTCCGTTGGAATCCAGGGCAAACCCGAAGTCGGCGCGCAAAAGATCCCTCTCCAGATGGCGGGCTCCGACGAGGCCCGATTCTTCCCCGGCGGTGATGACCAGCTGGATCGTTCCGTGGGGGATGTTCCGCTCCTTCAGAACGCGGATCCCCTCCAGCAGCGCGGCCAGCCCCGCCTTGTCATCGCTNCCCAACACCGTCGTCCCGTCCGACATCACATAGCCGTCCTCGATGCGGGGTTTTACCCCCTTCCCCGGCGCAACGGTGTCCATGTGGCAGGTGAAGTAGATGACGGGGGCCTTCTCCACATTCCCCTCCAGGGTGGCCACCAAATTGCCCGCCCCGTGTCCCGTGGCGGCCGCCGAACCGTCCTCGGTCACTTCCAGTCCGAGGGCCGTCAGCTTCTCCTTCAACAGGTCGCAGATCGCCCGTTCATCCCCCGTCTCGCTATCCGTCTGCACCAACTCCAGAAACTCTTTCAACAGACGATCCCGGTTGATCAATGGCTCTTTCCTCCCGTGATTTGGTGGATTTCCCCGCAGCGGNCCTTCGTCCGCCGTCGTTCCCCGGAGGCGAAAAGGGGGAAACCGGCTTCCGCCAAGGGTCCCGGACGAAACCGCAGGAATTCAGCCGATCGCCTCCGGCGTTGCCCGTCCACCGACCCTTGGTGTGGTCCCGCTGCGCAAACAGCTGCCTTCTTCCCGCTTCCCTCCACGGGGACCGGTCCCGCCGGCCGCGGACAAACGTCACCCAATAAGCCCCGTGCAGGTAGACCCGGCGGGCAGCCGCGCCGGATCCGGAAATTCGGCCGCTCCCCCGCCCGGAGGAGGCGGCCCCGATCCGGTAGACCGCAATGGGCGACGAACGTTTCTTCCCCAAGATTTCCCCCCTCACAGCGGAATGTTCCCGTGCTTTTTCGGCGGGCGGCTTTCCCGCTTTGTCCGCAGCATTTCCAGTCCTTCCTTCAGCTTTTTGCGGGTTTCCCGGGGATCGATCACATCGTCCACCATCCCCCGGGAAGCGGCCACGTACGGATTGGCGAACTGGCGACGGTACTCCTCGATTTTCTCCCGCCGGGTGCGTTCCGGGTCGTCGCTGGCCGCGATTTCCTTGCTGAAGATGATGTTGGCCGCCCCTTCCGGTCCCATCACCGCCACCTCGGCGCTCGGCCAGGCGTATACCAGGTCGGCTCCGATCGCCTTGCTGTTGAGGGCCACATAGGCGCCGCCGTAGGCTTTCCGGAGAATGACCGTGATCTTGGGCACCGTCGCTTCGGAGTAGGCGTAAAGGATTTTCGCCCCGTGGCGGATGATGCCCCGGTGTTCCTGGTTCACCCCCGGGAAAAACCCGGTCACATCCACAAAGGTGATGATCGGGATGTTGAAGCAATCGCAGAAACGGACAAACCGGCTCAATTTGTCCGAGGAATCGATGTCCAATCCCCCGGCCATCACCTTCGGCTGGTTGGCCACGACCCCGACGCTGTATCCGTCGATCCGTCCGAAGCCGACGACGATGTTGCGGGCGAACCGCTCGTGCACCTCAAAGAAGCTGTCCTCGTCCAGGACCCGGTGAATCACCTCCCGGACATCGTACACCTTGGTCCCTTCCACCGGGACGACCTCCGCCAGTTCCTCGTTCCACCCGTCGTCTTCCTTGGCATACACCCGCGGCGGGTCCTCCATGTTGTTCTGGGGCAGATAACTTAAAAGTTTTCGCACCTGATCCAGCGCTTCCGGCTCCGACGGCGCGATGAAGTGGGCGTTTCCGCTCACCGACGAATGGATGCGGGCACCGCCCAGATCCTCGGCGGAAATCTTTTCTCCGGTGACGGTTTCGATCACCTTGGGCCCGGTGATGAACATCTGGCTGGTCTTCTCCACCATGAAAACGAAATCGGTGATCGCCGGGGAATAGACGGCCCCGCCGGCACAGGGACCCATGATGACCGAAATCTGCGGAATCACGCCCGAATAAATCGAATTGCGATAAAAGATGTGCCCGTATCCGTCCAGGGAAACGACGCCCTCCTGGATCCGCGCCCCGCCCGAATCATTCAACCCGATGACGGGGGCTCCGTTCTTGGCCGCCAAATCCATGATCCGGGCGATCTTCAGGGCGTGCATCTCCCCGAGCGCACCGCCGAAAACCGTAAAATCCTGGGCGAAGACATACACCGGGCGGCCGTGAATCTTTCCAAAGCCGGTCAGCACCCCTTCCCCGGGGGCTTCCACCTTGTCCATCCCGAAGTGGGTGGCCCGGTGTTCCACAAAGGGGTTCAGCTCGACAAAGGTTCCCTCGTCCAGGAGCAGATCCACCCGCTCCCGGGCGGTCAGTTTTCCCCGTTCATGCTGGGCGCGGATCTTTTCCTCCCCGCCGCCCATTTCCACTTTCCGGCGTCTTTCCGCCAATTCGTCAATCTTGCGATACATGGCTTCCCTCCGTCTGCTGCAAAGCTAGGATTCCGTCTTGTCCGGTTCGCACAATTCGTACAGCACGCCGCCCGTCGCCTTGGGATGCAGGAAGGCGATGCGGGCTCCGTGCGCTCCCTGTTTCGGGCGCTCGTGAATCAGGCGGATTCCCTTCTCCGAAAGCAAACGCAGCCGCTCCTCGATCCCGTCCACTTCCAGCGCGATGTGGTGGATCCCCTCTCCCCTCTTTTCCAGAAAAGAGGCGATGGGGCTGTCCGGACCGAGGGGCTCGAGCAGCTCGATCCGCGTTTCGCCGATCCGCAGAAACGCCACCTTCACCCCTTCGCTCGGAACCGTCTCCACCCCCTCCAGGGCGAGTCCCAAAACGTCCGTGTAAAGGGGCAGGGCCGCCTCCAGATCCCTCACCGCGATTCCGATGTGGCTGATCTTTTTGGGATCGACGGTCCGGCTCATCGGCTCCCCTTCCTTTCCGCCAACGCTTTGCGGATAAAATCCGCCGTCTCCTTGGTCGGGGTTCCCGGGGTGAACACCTTGGCGATCCCGTGTTTTTCCAGAAAGGGAATGTCCGATCGGGGAATCGTTCCCCCGCCGATCACCAGAATGTCCCCGGCCCCCTTTTCCCGGAGGAGGCGGGTCACCTCGGGAAAGAGCTCGTTGTGGGCGCCGGAAAGGCAGGACAGCCCGATCACGTCCACGTCCTCCTGGATGGCCGTGTTCACGATCTGTTCCGGAGACTGGCGCAGCCCCGTATAGATCACTTCCATCCCCTCATCCCGGAGAGCTTGGGCGATGACCAGGGCTCCCCGGTCATGGCCGTCCAGCCCCGGCTTGGCCACCAGCACGCGAATGGGTCGATTCATTCCTCGTCACCTCGATCTCTCATCTCGCCCGGCCGTCACGGGCAGGAACGTCTTCCGCGCAATTTGAAACCGGATCAACGACGGGATTACACCGGTTGGTATTCGCCAAACACCTCGCGCAGGGCATGGCAGATTTCCCCCACGGTGGCATAGGCGCGCACCGCGTCGAGAATGTACGGCATCAGGTTGTCCGTCCCTTCCGCCGCCCGCTTCAGGGCCGCCAGAGATTCCTCCACTTTCCCGGCGTCACGGCGGCTGCGGAGATCCTTGAGCCGTTCGATCTGCCGCTTGGCCAGGGACGGATCCACCCGGAGCAGCTGGGGTTCGGGTTCCTCTTCCATACGGAAGCGGTTCACACCGACCACCACCTCTTCGCCCGATTCGATCCGGCGCTGGGTTTCCAGCGCCGCGCGGTGAATCTCCCGCTGCATGAACCCCTGTTCCACCGCGGCGACGGCGCCCCCCATCTCATCGATCTTTTCGATATATTTCACCGCTTCCTCCTCGATCTTGTCCGTGAGGGCTTCCACGTAGAAGGAGCCGCCCAGGGGATCCACGGTGTCCGCCACGCCGGTCTCGTAGGCGATGATCTGCTGGGTGCGCAGGGCGATGCGCGCGGACTCCTCCGTCGGCAGGGCCAGGGCCTCATCCCGGGCATTGGTGTGCAGACTCTGGGTTCCTCCCAGCACCGCGGCCAACGCCTGCAGGGCGACCCGGACGATGTTGTTGTCCGGCTGTTGGGCGGTCAGGGTGGAGCCGCCCGTCTGGGTGTGGAAGCGGAGCTGGAGCGAACGCGGATCCTTGGCGCCGAACCGCTCCTTCATGATCCGCGCCCACATGCGCCGGGCGGCCCGAAACTTGGCAATCTCTTCGAAGAAGTGGTTGTGGGCGTTGAAGAAAAAGGAGAGCCTCGGCGCGAACTCGTCCACGTCCAATCCCTTGTCCAGGGCCGCCTTCACGTAGGCGATTCCGTTGGCGAGGGTGAAGGCCACCTCCTGCACCGCCGTCGAGCCCGCTTCACGGATGTGATATCCGCTGATGCTGATCGTGTTCCACCGGGGAACCCGCTCGGCGCAGAAGGCGAAGATGTCGGTGATCAGGCGCATCGACGGTTTCGGGGGAAAGATATAGGTGCCCCGGGCGATGTATTCCTTCAGGATGTCGTTCTGGATCGTCCCCCGGAGTTTTTCCGGCGGAACGCCCTGTTTCTCGGCAACCGCGATGTACATCGCCAGCAGCACCGACGCNGGCGCGTTGATGGTCATCGATGTGCTCACCTGATCCAGGGGAATCCCTTCGAACAAACGCTCCATGTCTTCCAGGGAATCGATGGCCACGCCCACTTTGCCCACTTCCCCCGCCGCCATCGGATCGTCGGAATCGTATCCGATCTGCGTCGGAAGATCAAAGGCGACGGACAGGCCGGTCTGTCCCTGTTCCAACAAATAGCGAAACCGGCGGTTGGTCTCCTCCGCCGACCCGTACCCGGCGTACTGACGCATCGTCCAGTACCTCCCGCGGTACATCGTCGGCCGAATCCCCCGCGTATAGGGATACTCTCCGGGAAACCCGATTTTTTCGATCAATCGCTTTTCGTCCACAAGCCGTGTATACAGGCGCTCAACCTCTATTCCGGAAAGGGTGGTGAACCGTTCCTTTCGTTCCGGAAATTTGGCGAGAAGTTCCTCGGTCTTCTCCAGCCACTCCTGATACAGCCGCTCAAACGCTTTCTCCGCCACCCTCTCTTTCCCCCTTGAAGCCAATGATCTGTTTTGCACGCTCACTCTTTTTATGATATCAAAAAAACCTTCTCCCTAGGAGATCGATGAAAGGGGTTCCAATCCCCCGAAAAGGAAAGCCCTCCGCGCTGGATGAATGCCGGATCTTCGGACGCCTTGCCGCACCTCCCCCGGCCGGGACGCCGCACAAGGTTTCCCTCTTTGGTCATGGACATCCGGTGAGAAGTTGGATACAATAACACAGTGAGGTGAATCGCCTGGTGAAACCCCTGTGGATCAAACTGGTCGTCTATACCATCATCTTCGCGCTGGTGGTGACCACCGTCTTGACCGGGGTCGGACTCTTTTTCTGATGCCTCGTCTTCTTCGAACAAACATCTGACGCAAAGCGGGTGATTTCTTCAATGTACATGGTGATCATCCTGGTGCTGATGAGCATTCTGGCTGTGATCGGAACCCTCCACAACAAAAAGACGGGTAACCGCTTCGGCTTTTTCGTCGGAGGGCTGTTCAGCCTCGCCCTGATCGGCGTCACCGGACTGGCGCTGTACGACGCTTTCGTCGGTCTGCAGTAAATCATCCCACCCAAAAGGTCTCCCGCTCCGCCGGGAGCCTTTTTGCTTGGGGAAAGGCCCGGGGGCTCAAACGGTGGGAGACATCCGCAGANAGGAGATCCTCAGCTTGGACCGCCGTCACTGCATGATGGGCATTCGGCGGTCCGTTCTGCTGACCCCACGGGTCGCCATCGTCACCATCGTCGCCGCGGCGCCGAACCGCAATTTCGCGGAAATCGGCCCCGCCGCAGCCACCCTTGCCTTCCTCACCCCTTGTCCGATCGCCCCCTCATCCCNCGGGCCATGACCCTCTTAACCGGCACACTGCTGTCTTGAGCCCTTCGGCGGATACCCCGACGCAGCAAACATCTTGCGCCGTTTAAGAAGCGGCCTCCAGCCCTCCCTCCGCCCGGGACCTTGGACTTTCCCCGCCCATGAAGGATTGTCCGCGCCGTGGTGACCGACGGAGGCACTCAGCGGAATCATCTGAAACGGACCGTCGAAAAGCGGGCCGAGAAACAGCCGGAGGCACGCGGCAAGGGGGATCTGCGCCGCCAAGGAGCCGTCGGAAGCCCAGGACAACCGGGAAGGGCGGCGAACAAGGCCCGGTGAGCATCGGGCAGCCGGATGCGATGACACGGGGAGGGGACGCAAGCGGCCTCTGACCCCTCTTTCAACCCCGATTTTCCAACGTGAAAGGGATGAAGCGATGAAGAAAATCATGATCGTCGGCTCCGCCGGTTCCGGCAAGTCCACCCTCGCCCGCCGCCTGGGCCGGATGTTGGACATCGAAGTGATCCATCTCGATGTCCACTACTGGAAACCGGGATGGATCGAACCCTCCGAGGCGGAATGGCTCCGCCGGGTGGAAAGGCTCACCCGTCGGGACGCCTGGATCATGGACGGAAATTACACCAAAACCATCGACATCCGCCTGGCGGAGGCGGACACGGTGATTTTCCTCGATTTCCCCCGCCTCCTCTGCCTGTGGCGGGTGATCAAGCGGTGGTGGCGGAACCGGGGACGCTCCCGGCCGGATNTGCCTCCCGGTTGTCCCGAGAAGATCGACCTTCCCTTCTTGCGGTGGATCTGGCAATTTCCCCGGATCCGGAGGCCCCTGATCCAGGAAAAACTGAAACACGCGCGCGGCAAACGGATCATCGTGCTGAAAGGNCCCCGGGATGTTTCCCGCTTTTTGCGGGATTTGGAAAATCGGGCCGCCGGTTGACGGGCGCAACCGGCTCCGGCGATTCGCCGCCCGGCGGACCGCCTATGAGGGTCGGGACANGCAAACACAAAAAGGAGGAATTTCCTGTGCGCGTCGCCTTTATCGCCGACATCCACGGAAACGGAGTGGCGCTGGATGCCGTCCTTGGAGGACATCGAGAAGCGAAAGGTCGACCGGATCGCGGTGCTGGGCGACATCGCCTTCCGCGGACCCGAACCGAAGCGGGTGCTGGANCGGGTGCAAAGCCTGACCGCCGACGTNATCAAGGGGAACGCCGACGAGTGGACGGTGCGGGGGGTGCGGCCCGGGGAGGTGCCGGAGGCGGCCAGGGCGATGATGAACCGGGAACGCGAGTGGACGGCCGCGCAGCTGGAGGAGAAAGATCTGCAATACCTGCGCCATCTTCCCGAAAGCCTTGAACTGGAGCTTTCGGAAACGATTCGGGTCCACGCTTTTCACGCCACGCCGGAGAGCCTGTTTGACGTGGTCCCTCCGGAAACGGATGCGGCGACGATGAAAGTGCGGATGATGAGTCGCGACGGCATCCGGCTGTTTGTCTGCGCCCACATCCATCTCCCCTATATCCGCTTCATTGACGGCCGCTGCATCGTCAACACCGGCAGCGTCGGCCTTCCCTTCGACGGCCTGCCGCAGGCCTCCTACGCCCTCGTGGAGGCGGAGGGGGACCGCTTCCGCGTGACCATCCAGCGGGTCCCCTACGATGTGGAAAAAGTGGTGAAGCAGTTCACANACGGCGGCTACCCCAATCGCGATCTCCTCATCCGCGTCGTCCGGGAAGCGACAAGCCCTGCCGGGAGGTGAGTCACCGGCCGCCCAACCGCCTCTCCGCGAAAACGCGGAGAGGATTTTTTTGCGGCAAGTCCTGGGGGCTTCGGCACGGCGATCCGTCCATTCGCCGGTTGTCGGTTCGGGCGTGCGATGCCATGGCACACCAGGGATCAATCTGTTTTCGAAAGAAAAGCGGACAACCGTCTTCTCTCCGCCGGGTCAGGAGCCTCCTATTGCGAAGATCCGACCGAATTCATATCCCGGTGCCCACACAACCGCCCCTCTACGATGAATGCGCCCCTTCCACCGCTTCCCATCCGAACACCCGGCTGATGCCCTCCACCACCCGGTCCATCACCTCGTCCATGGACACTTTTTTCCCGAGGCGCTCCATCGAGGTGACGCCGTATTCCCGGATACCGCAGGGGACGATGAGATCGAAATAGCTGAGATCCGAACACACGTTCAGGGCGAATCCGTGGCTGGTGATGTAACCCCTTCTTCTTCGGCCGCGGTTGAACTTGACGCCGATGGCGGCCACCTTTTCGTCCCCGACCCAAACGCCGGTGTAGGGAGGCTTCCGCTCCCCTTCGATCCCGAAGGCGCGGAGCGCGATGATCAGGGATTCCTCCAGATCGCGCAAATAGCGGTGGGCGTCGTTTCCCCGCTCACCCAGATGAAAGAGCGGATAACCCACCAGCTGACCCGGACCGTGATAGGTGACGTCTCCGCCGCGGTCGATTTCCACCACATCGATCCCCCGCCGGGCATATTCTTCGGAGGAGAGCAGCAGATGTTCCGCATGGCTGCCCCTCCCCAGGGTGATCGTGTGGGGATGCTCCAGCAAGAGGAGCTGGTTGGAAGCATCCCCTTCGTCGATCCGGCGCACCCGCTCCTTTTGCATGTCCCAGGCTTTCCGGTACGGGACCGTCCCGAGTCGATACACCTCAAACATCTNTCATCCCCCCTAAGAGAAAACTCCGGGAGGGCAGAAAACGAACGCTCCCGGAGCAGGAGCCGGGTGACGGCCCGCTTTCCGCCACCGCAGGCTCAAACCCGACCTATATCTGCGTGTCCGGGCCGTAGGCCTCCACGCGCTCCTTCACGCGCTGAAGGAAGCGGCCCGCCATCAATCCGTCGAGAACCCGATGGTCCAAAGACANGCACAGATTCACCATATCCCGGATGGCGATCATCGAATCCTTGATCACCGGACGCTTCACGATCGACTCCACCGAGAGGATCGCCGCCTGCGGATGATTGATGATCGGCTGGGACAGGATCGATCCGAAGGAACCGGTGTTATTGACGGTAAAGGTTCCCCCCTGCATGTCCTCGAGGGTCAGCTTGCCCGCCCGGGTTTTCTCCGCCAGCCGGTGGACCGCTTTGGCCAGGCCGGCGATGCTCTTCTCGTCCGCGTCATGGATGACCGGCACGTATAGGGCGTCGTCCGTGGCGACGGCGATGGAAATGTTGATCCGTTTTTTGAGGATGATCCGGTCGCCCGCCCAGACGGAATTGAGGTAGGGGAATTCCTTGAGGGAATCCACCACCNCCTTGATGAAAAAGGGCAGATAGGTCAGGGAAATCCCTTCCCGCTCCTTGAACTCTTTTTTNAGCCGTTCGCGCAGTTGAACCAATCCCGTGACGTCCGCCTCCACCATCGTCCAGGCGTGGGGAGCCTCGTGCTTGCTGGTCACCATCCGCTGGGCGATGGT
>JGI1652J44930_10000963_pt1 | contig 11062 bp, 9 predicted proteins | sample NewIslsDNAsample_FD_44930 | JGI IMG/M metagenome (IMG submission 44930)
TTAAAAATGTAGTAATGTCCAGGTTTTACGGTCGTTTTTTTGTTTTTTTTCTGTTTCGCATCAAGAGCGGTCACATATCCGTTCACTGCTCGATGTACGGTGTAGCGGTCGTAAAAGTTTTTCAGGTAAACGGTTGGATCCACGGTTGATTTTTCCCGATCGTTTTCCCACCCGTATAACGGTGAAATTTTTGTTCGGACTTCATAATGCAAATGAGAACCTGTGGCATCCCCTGTTTTTCCTTGATAGCCGATCAGTTGCCCTTTTTGAATCGCATTTCCTTTTTTAACCGCTATCTGATCAAGATGAGCATATAATTGCGCATACCCATTTTTATCTTTTACGACGACGACGTTCCCATAACCATTGAGCCCCGAACCTTTTTGTCCGAATCCGGCAAAAATCACGGTGCCTTCTGTAAAAGCAAAGATTGGCGCACGGTGTGATTTTACCAAATCAATGCCTGCATGAAACTGATTTTTCCCGCTGACAGGATGTCTTCTCCATCCATACGGTGAAGTGATTTTATATCCGCTGAAAACCATGCAGCATACCTCCTTTTGATTTATATATAGGAGATATGTTGATTTACAGAGGCGGCTTTTTTCTTGTATTTGAAAAATAGGTTGCAAGAGTGCTGATTAAAAAGTGAAAGTATAGGTGAATGCATATATGTAAAAACTGCAATTATGCAACGGATCATGGCCTGTAATTTTTTGTAAAAAATGTTGCGAATTTGTAAAAATGTATTCATCTATCAGAGACAATTTCATGACAAATTTTAAAAATAGATTTACTTTAGAATTATTTTAGTTATATTGATAGGGAAGGATTAGGTTTTGGAAGGAGTGGCGATGTGTCTAAGTTTAATGATACGTTTTTAAAAGCATGTCGCGGCGAAAAGACAGATTATGTGCCTGTTTGGTTTATGCGGCAAGCCGGGCGTTCACAGCCTGAGTACTTAAAAATAAAAGAAAAATATTCGCTGTTTGAAATTACTCACAATCCGGAACTTTGCGCTCGTGTAACGAGGCTTCCGATTGATGAGTATGAGTACGGAGTTGACGCAGCGATTTTGTATAAAGATATCATGACACCTCTTCCGGCTATCGGGGTTGATGTGAAGATTGTCAAAAATGTTGGTCCGGTCATTTCCAATCCAATTCGAAGCATTCAGGATATTGAAAATCTTGGGGAAATTGATCCGGAAAAAGACGTCGGTTTCGTTTTAGATACGATCAAACTGCTGCGTACGCAATTGAATGTGCCGCTTATCGGATTTAGCGGTGCTCCGTTTACTTTGGCGAGTTACATGATTGAAGGCGGTTCATCACGAAATTATCATCGAACAAAAGCTTTGATGTATGGAGAACCAGAGGCTTGGCTGCAATTAATGGATAAGTTGGCATCGATGGTAATTTCTTACGTGAAAGCGCAAATTAAAGCGGGGGCCCAGGCGATTCAAATTTTTGATTCCTGGGTAGGAACCGTAAGCAGACACGATTACCGCAAACTGATTAAACCAGCGATGCAAAAGATTTTTACGGAATTAAAGAAAGAAAACGTACCGCTGATTATGTTTGGTGTAGGCGCGAGCCATTTAGTGGAAGAATGGGCAGATTTGCCGTTAGACGTCATTGGATTGGATTGGCGTCTGCAAATTAAAGAAGCGAGTGATAAAGGAATTACAAAAGCGCTGCAGGGAAACCTGGATCCGTCTTACTTGCTTGCACCTTGGCCAGTGATTGAAGACAAAATCAAAGAAATTGTCGATCAGGGAATGCAGCATTCCGGCGGATACATTTTCAATTTGGGACATGGCGTGTTTCCTGAAGTTAATTACGAAACACTGAAAAAAGTTACGGCGTTCGTGCATGAATACAGTTCTCGCAAATAAACGATAAAGGAGGTTAATTTAATTGAAAACAATCGGATTGCTTGTAATGGCGTATGGCACGCCAAGAACACCAGAAGAAATCGAACCATATTACACGCATATTCGCAGAGGCCGGCGGCCTTCCCAGGAAGAAATTGATGATTTGAAAAGACGTTATGAAGCGATCGGAGGCGTATCACCGCTTGCAAAAATAACGGAAGACCAAGTAGAAGCACTGGCAAGAACCTTGAACGAACGAAACAAAGACATTCAGTTTCAGCCGTATTTGGGTTTAAAACACATCGATCCGTTCATTGAAGATGCAGTAAAACAAATGCATGAAGATAACATTGAAGAAGCGGTATCGATCGTATTGGCTCCTCATTATTCCACATTCAGTATTAAATCTTACAATGGAAGAGCCTTGGAAGAAGCTGAAAAACTCGGAGGCCCGAAAATACTTACGATTGACAGCTGGTATAAGGAAGACAAATTTATCGAATACTGGGTAAAAGAATTAAAGAAAACAATTTCGCAAATTCCAGATGACGAAATCAATCAGACAGTTGTTATTTTCTCCGCTCACAGTTTGCCGGAAAAAATTATCCAGCATGGCGATCCTTATCCAGAACAGCTTCAGGAAACAGCGGATATCATCGCAAGCCGTGCCGGTATTCAACATTACGCGATCGGATGGCAAAGTGCAGGAAATACCCCTGAACCTTGGCTAGGCCCAGATGTGCAAGATTTAACGAGAGATTTACATAAAGAAAAAGGATACGTCAATTATGTGTACTGTCCGGTCGGATTCGTTGCTGATCACCTTGAAGTTTTGTACGACAATGATTACGAATGTAAAGTGGTAACTGATGAGCTCGGCGCACGGTATTTCCGTCCGAATATGCCGAATACGGATCCGCTTTTCATTGATGCGTTAGCGACGGTTGTTGAAAAACGATTATCAGCTGAAAGAGCGTGACCGAAATGACAGCGAAAAAATACAGCGTTGCGATTATCGGTGGCGGAATTACAGGGCTTGCTGCTGCTTTCTATTTGATGAAAGATGCTGGCGAAACGTTTGATTTTACACTATTTGAGCAAAGCGAACGGTTAGGCGGAAAAATTCAGACGGTAAAACGGAACGGGTTTATTGTCGAACGGGGTCCTGATTCAATCGTTGCGCGAAAACCAGCAGGAGTATCGTTTATCAAAGACGTGGGACTGGATAAGGATCTCGTCGGTAATTCCGCTGGACAATCTTACGTTTGGCACCGCGATGAGTTGCATCCGATACCCGGCGGGGCAATTATGGGAATCCCGACAGAAATCGGTCCGTTTATCAATTCCAAATTGTTTTCAATAAAAGGAAAAGCAAGGGCAGCTTTTGATTTGGTGCTTCCGCGTCAAAGCCGGAAAAATCAGGATATGTCGCTTGGTTATTTTTTTCGCAAACGGCTTGGAGATGAAGTCGTTGAAAATTTAATTGAACCGCTCCTAACCGGGATTTATTCCGGTGATATTGATGAACTGAGTTTAATGGCTACATTCCCGCAATTTTTTGAAGTCGAACAGAAACATCGCAGTTTAATTTTGGGAATGAAAAAAATGAGGCCGAAAAAAACGCCAGCTAAACCAGCGAGCGCGTTTGTCACGCTCCGAAACGGATTGGAGTCGCTCGTAACAAAAGTTGAAGAACTGCTTCCGGCTTCATCGATTCGGAAACGAACGGCAGTCGAGAAAATCAAGCGCAGGCAGGATGGCTATGAACTGCTGTTGGAAAGCGGCGAAAAACAGTATTTTGATGCTATTGTAATTACGTCGCCGCATACGTCTGTAAGGCATATGCTTCGTGATTATGCGTTCGTTCATGTTTTAAAAGATTATCCGGTGACATCGGTGGCGAACGTAGCGATGGCTTTTGAGGAAGAACAGGTGAAATTTGATTATGATGGAACCGGTTTTGTCGTGTCGAGAAATACCGACGTAACGATTACTGCATGCACGTGGACGAACCGGAAATGGCCGCATACGACACCTAAAGGGAAAGTGCTTTTGCGCGGGTATGTCGGCAGACCGGGACAGACGGATATTGTGGATGCTGAGGATGAAGAAATGACGAAAGTTGTTTTGCAGGATTTAAAGAAAATGATGAGCATTGAAGGAAAGCCGCTTTTTCATATTATTACACGCTGGAAACATGCGATGCCTCAATACACGGTCGGCCATAAATTTCGGATCGATGCTTTGAAATCAAATTTAGAAGCCGATTTACCGGGAGTATATCTCGCTGGCTCTTCATTCGAAGGCGTCGGCATACCGGATTGCATTCAACAGGCGAAGCAGGCCGTCGAAAAAGTGAAAGCATTTTTTAATTGATGCGCAACCGTTATCGGTTTGCGTTTTTTTGTTGTAAAATGGAATAAAAAAGTGAAGGTGATACGATGGAAACGCTGCTTTTTTCACCGTTTACGATTAAAAATGTTACATTCAAAAACCGGATTGTAATGTCGCCGATGTGCATGTACTCCGTTTTGGATCAAGATGGAAAAGTAACAGAATGGCACCGGATCCATTATGCATCCCGTGCGATTGGCCAAGTTGGCTTGATTATCGTCGAAGCGACTGCCGTTTCACCGGAAGGGCGAATTTCAGCCTACGATCTTGGCATTTGGAGCGATGAACATATCAATGGATTGCGTCAGCTTGTTGATCTCGTTCATGACCAAGGAGCCAAAATTGGCATCCAGCTTGCTCACGCTGGCCGGAAAGCGACTGTCGATGATGAAATAATTGCGCCTTCCGCGATTCCGTTTGATGAACGTTCAAAAACGCCGAAAGAAGCAACGATTGAAGACATTCGGAAAACGATTCAGGCATTTCATGATGCAGCAAGACGCGCGAAGGAAGCGGGATTTGACGTTGTTGAAATTCATGCGGCGCATGGGTATTTAATCAATGAATTTTTATCACCGCTTGCCAATCGGCGTTCGGATGAATACGGTGGCAGTGTAGACAATCGCTACCGGTTTTTGTCAGAAGTCATTGAAGCCGTCAAACAAGCGTGGGATGGCCCGTTATTTGTGCGCATTTCTGCCAATGAATACGATGAAAATGGAAATCATCCTGATATATACGTTTCCTATGCGAAAAAAATGAAAGAACAAGGCGTTGATTTGATCGATTGCAGTTCAGGTGGAGTCATTCCGAAAAAAATCAGCGTCTTCCCAGGCTATCAGGTGCCTTACGCAGAAAAAATTCGCCGAGAGGCAGAAATTTCGACAGGAGCGGTCGGTTTGATTACGACAGGCATTCAGGCGGAAGAAATTTTGCAAAACGGACGCGCCGATCTCATTTTTATCGGACGGGAACTGCTCCGGAATCCATACTGGCCGCTTGCTGCAGCTCGGGAACTGAATTATCCTCTTGTTTCACCCGTACAATATGAAAGAGGATGGAGAGAAACGAAATTTTTGAAAAAATAAGGGTAAAAGGTGGGCGCAAAATGAAAGTTACGATTGTTGGAATGTGGGGAAGTTACCCAAAAGTAAATGGAGCAACGTCGGGATATTTGTTCCAGTCCCAGGATTTTCATTTGTTGGTTGATTGCGGAAGTGCAGTGCTTTCAAAACTGCAGCAATATGTCGATGTCGAAAAGCTCGATGCGGTGATTCTGTCTCACTATCATAGCGACCATACGGCGGATATAGGACCGCTTCAGCATGCCCGATTGGTGAAACGGCACATGGGGATCGAGCAAAAGACATTGCCAATTTACGGCCATCCGTTCGATGAAGCGGAATTTGCCAAATTAACTTCCGATCCCGATACGCTAGGAGCCGCTTTTCATCCGGAAGAACCATTGCAGATCGGACCGTTTACGATCACGTTTTTAAAAACCGATCATCCCGTTCCCTGCTATGCGATGAGAATTACAGATGGCAACGCTACAGTCGTATATAGCGCTGATTCAGCGTATAAAGACGAATTGAAAGAGTTTGCGAAACATGCTGATATATTTATTTGCGAATGCAGTTTTTATAAAAACATGGATGCATCGAATTTCGGCCATATGAATAGTGTTGAAGCGGCGACGATCGCAAAAGATGCTGAAGTGAAAACACTCGTCTTAACGCATTTGCCTCAATTCGGCAATTTACATAATCTCGTAACCGAAGCGAAAGAAGTATTTTCCGGTCATGTCATCCTTGCAGAAGAAGGATGGAGCTGGCAGAAATAAAAAGCTTTTGAGACGTTCATGCGTCTCTTTTTTTTTAATCATATCGTTGATCGGATGGCGATTGTATGCTAAAATGACAATAAATTTTTATGCTTTAAAGTGTTTTTGCGGTTAAGATTTAAAGCATTTCGGCATCAAAGAGGCAAAGTACATAATCGCAGAATGGGAATTTTCATTTTTCAAAAGGGGGTTACATAATGCTGAAAAAATGGAGCAAAATTTTAGGCGTTTCTTTAATGAGCCTTGCTTTGCTGGCAGCCTGCGGCACTTCAGACGATAAAAAAGATGAAGCTGGCAAAGACAACGGCGACAAAGCTGGCGAAACTTACGTTATCGGTGTTTCACAGTACGTTACACATCCATCATTGGACGAAGCGACGAAAGGATTTAAACAGGCAATTGAAGACAGCGGCTTAAAGGTGGAATATGTCGATCAAAATGCACAAGGGGATCCAAACAACGCTGCAACGATTGCACAAAACCTCGTCGCAGATAAAGTCGATTTAATTTTTGCGAATGCAACACCAAGTGCGATTGCTGCCGCAAAAGAAACAAAAGACATTCCAATCATATTTACNTCAGTAACCGATCCGATTTCTGCCAAACTTGTCGAATCGATGGAAAATCCAGGCGGTAACGTAACGGGAACGATCGATAACCATCCAGATGCGATTCCAAATACAATCAAGTTTCTCAACGAACAAACCGATTACAAAAAAATCGGCATCGTTTACAATGCAGGTGAAGAAAACTCCGTATCTCAAATTAACAGCGTAAAAGAAGCTGCGAAAGGAACGGATTTGGAAATTGTTGAAGCAACTGTTTCGAACACATCTGAAGTAAAACAAGCAGCTGAATCGCTAATCGGTCGCGTCGATGCGTTTTATGTTTTCACAGACAATACTGTTGTTTCAGCGCTTGAATCTGTGATCGATGTCGCTAACAGCAAAAAAATTCCTTTGTTCGTTGGAGAACCTGACTCTGTTCAACGAGGCGGATTTGCAGCTTTCGGAATCAGCTACTATGACATCGGTTATAAAGCCGGTGAAATGGCGGTTCAAATCTTAAAAGGAGAAAAGAAACCTGCTGATCTGCCAGTTCAATATCCTGAAAGCTTAAAACTGGTTATCAATAAATCTGCTGCAGAAAAACAAGGAATCAAAATTAAGCCTGAATGGGAAAAAGATGCAGAAATAATTGAATAGACAAATTGAAAAAGCAGGGGTAGACTGAACCTGTCAGTCTATCCCTTTATTCTGTAAAAGCAGATGTTTGTTGATAAAATGACTGAACACGTTTCAGTCACTTTATCAGCAAATTTATAGACAGCTCATGAAGGAGAGGAAACAAAGTTATGGGCACAGCATTATTCAGTGCTTTTGAATTCGGAATCTTGTATGCACTCATGGCATTAGGGGTATATCTATCGTTTCGCATTCTTGATTTTCCCGATCTTACGGTAGATGGAAGTTTTGTCACAGGAGGGGCGTTGGCGGCATCGCTAATCGTCAGTGGAGTCCATCCAATGTATGCTACGCTTTCAGCGCTTGTCGCTGGTTTTATTGCTGGCTGTTTCACAGGAATTTTGCATACGAAAGGGAAAATTAATCCGCTTTTATCTGGAATTTTGATGATGATTGCGCTTTATTCGATCAATTTGCGGATTATGGGAAGAGCAAATGTTTCGCTATTGAATGAAGATACGTTTTTTACGAAAGTGAATGATTTCTGGGAAAGCTTAGGGTTGTCAAACATCATTTCTGCTAACTGGTCGACATTGATTGTTATGGTCATCGTGACGTTAGTCGTGAAAATTCTTGTCGATCTCTTTTTGAAAACGGAAATTGGTTTGGCGATTCGCGCAACTGGAGACAATAAGCGAATGATTCGCAGTTTTTCTGCAAATACGGATTGGCTCATTATACTCGGTCTTGGACTTTCAAACGCACTTGTAGCGTTCAGCGGAGCTTTTGTTGCGCAATACAGCGGTTTTGCCGATGTTGGAATGGGTGTTGGGATGATCGTCGTCGGTTTGGCATCTGTTATTATCGGGGAAGCGTTGTTCGGAACCAAGACGCTTGTCCGCACGACATTTGCAGTTATCGGCGGTGCCATCGTATACCGGATTATTATTGCTCTCGCTTATCGAATCAAGTTTCTTGAACTGCAAACGGGCGATTTGAAACTGATTACAGCAATCATTGTCATCATCGCGCTAATCGCTCCGAAAATTGTTGAAAACGTAAAAGAAAGACGCCGGAAAAAACGCCGGCATATCGAGCAAATGGCAACTGAGAAGAAAGATGGTGAGCAGCTTGCTTAAATTAAGTCGAATTCATAAAGTCTTTAACGAAGGCACGATTGATGAAAAAGTTGCTCTGGAAAATATTAATCTTCATTTAAAACCAGGTGATTTTGTCACCGTCATTGGAAGCAACGGGGCAGGAAAATCGACGTTGATGAATATCATTTCCGGTGTACTTATTCCAGATTACGGCGAAGTATATATCGATGGCAAAAATGTAACGAACCTGCCGGAATATAAACGTTCACGGCTAATCGGACGCGTATTTCAAGATCCGATGGCCGGCACTGCGCCAACGATGACCATTGAAGAAAATTTGGCGATCGCCTATTCCCGCAATAAAAACCGGACGTTGGCGCGAGGAGTAACGAAAAAACGGAAAGAATGGTTTCGAGAACAGTTAAAGACGTTAAATTTAGGCTTGGAAAACCGTCTTAATGCGAAAGTCGGCCTGTTATCCGGAGGGGAACGCCAGGCATTGTCTTTGTTAATGGCGACATTTACAGAGCCGAAAATTTTGCTGCTCGACGAGCATACAGCGGCTCTTGATCCGGCTCGTGCGGAACTGGTCACGAACTTGACAAGAGATATCGTTGAAAAAACGAAATTGACGACGTTGATGGTTACTCACAATATGCAGCAGGCGATCGATTTGGGAAACCGTCTTATTATGATGGACAAAGGTCAAATCATTTTAGATATTGATGAAGAAGAAAAGAAAAAATTGACCGTTGAAGCGCTGCTTGCAGAATTCCAGCGGATTCGCGGAGAAAAATTGGCGAGCGACCGTGCGATTTTGGGATAAGATAGGCTGGGACATAAGTAGTCCGGAAGTACGGAAACTAAAAAATGAATGATTATGATGAAAAGAGTTGGCGTTTAATTTGCTGTTGGCGTTCTCTTGATAATCAATTGGCATAGTCAGCATGAACAGTTAGATTTTTCTCGGCTTTTGCCGCGGTTAAACTGATAGTTAACAGTAATGCAGGTTTATATCGAATTTTGTGCAAAGTCCAAAAAGAGTTGAATAAGACTTGTAATTTCGGGGCAGCCGGCTGTAATTAGCCAGCTGCCCTTTTAAATTTGCATTATTATTTCATGATTTTTTCAATCTTCATCCGATCCGGTTTTCAAATTACTTTTTCCCATCGGGAATGGATTTTTGCCGTTATGCAAGAATGTTGCATCAGGTTTGCCTTTTCAAACAATCCCCGCTTATATTAGTTTCTTAAAGACCTATTTATATCAATGATTCGAAACCAACCAGGATTTGAACGAATTCAAATTTTTGTTGACTTTCCACAATTCTGAATATACAATCTAGTTGTTGAATGCATTCAAATTATTAATTTTAAGTGGAAAGGGTATGTTTTTTAGTTGCATACGGAAATGGTTCGGGAAAAGGTTTTAACCGCAGCCAAAGAACTGTTTATTATGCAGGGATACAAAAAAACCACCATTTTACAGATCGTTGAGCGTTCAGGAGTCCTGACCGGAAGCATTTATCACTTTTTTAAGAACAAAGAGGATATATTCAAAACAATAGTTTTGGATCTTTTTGATATGGGAGACAGACTGGTCGTTGACAGCTTGGGTGCAGATATGAATCCCAGTTTAAGAAGCGCCATCCTGTGCATGCTGGAACTGGCCGCTGTCGAACTGGATGATCGCATATGCGAACTTTATTACGAAGCCTACAATTCCAATACCATATTTGAAAGCCTGGTTATTCGGGGGACAGAATTCGCCCAAACATTATTTCGGGACTATAATCCCTCCTTTACCTATGACGATTACTATGTTCGGGTTATGGCTGTGAAAAGTATTATGAGAAGTTTTATCACACATCGATATTTAAATCGGCAAAAATCTTTGCTCGGCTTTCGAAAGGTATTTATCGATATGCTCTTGCCGACATTTAATATTGAGCGTACGGAAATTGACCAGGTGAAATCTGATGTTAGTGGAATGACGAAGCAGCTAATCGAAATGGCAGTCAACCTAATCAATAAACAAACGGCTTTCATGAAAAATGTAAATAATGACAGAACAGAAGAATAAAGAAATCTATCAAAATACTAAGGCAATAGAGGTGGACTATGGGTTATACAAGAATCGATTGCCAGTTTCCAAGTCATGGAGATAATTGTTCAGCTTGGCTCTACTTACCAGATGGAGCAGCTAAGCCTCCTTTGGTTGTTATGGCCCATGGTTTTGGAGGGATGAAAAACTGTGGGTTAGAACCGTATGCTGAATTATTCGCCGATCAGGGATTGGCGGTTTTACTGTTTGATTATCGGGGATTTGGGGATAGTGAAGGCACTCCAAGGCAGTTGATTTCTCCGCGGAGACATGTGGAAGATTATCATGCCGCTGTAGCCTGGGCGCGCAAGCAAAAAGATATTCATTCAGATAAGATAGCGTTATGGGGAACTTCTTTTAGCGGAGGCCATGCAATTGTGGCGGCAGCTCAAGATCCGAAGATTGCCGCAATTTCTGTTCAAGTCCCTTTTGTTTCTGGAATTTCCAGTTCTACCCCGATCGTTATTCAGAATGGTCCAGGGTACTTTTTCAAAGCTGTTTATTCAGCAATTAGAGATCTATGGCGGGCTGCAACTTCACAGGAACCTTATTTAGTTAAAGT
>JGI1652J44930_10000965_pt1 | contig 11051 bp, 11 predicted proteins | sample NewIslsDNAsample_FD_44930 | JGI IMG/M metagenome (IMG submission 44930)
AAATCGATCACTTCCGCGGCGATCAATCCCTTTTCCCGCGCCCTTCCGATGATGCTGGTGGAGAGGAAGCCGGAAAACATCTCCGGAAACAGCGTCAGCACATCAAACCGTATTTGTGCCACCTCATCTCAACCCTTCCATCCAGCGGATCGTCACGCGTCCCGCCTCCGGGTCGACCCGCCGGACCACATCATCGATGTAGGGGATCAGGATGTCCCGGCCTCCTCCATCCGGTCGGACCACCCACACATCGTTGGCGGGCAGCTGGAGGATGTCTTCCACCACGCCGACCCGCTCCCCTTCGGTGGTGACCACCTCGCACCCGATGATCTGGTAAAAATAGTACTCTCCCTCATCCAGATCCANCGCTTCGGATCCCTCCACCACCAACTCGCCGCCCTTGTAGGGCTCCGCGTCATTGATGTTGTTCCACTCGCGGAACTTGATCAAAAGGACCCGCTTGTGCGGACGGCTCCGTTCCACCGTCAGGGGAACGGGACTTTCAAGGCGCGGGTGGCGAAGCATCAGGCGGACGCCGGGCGAAAAGCGTTCTTCCGGAAAATCCGTCCGGGAAATCACCCGGACTTCACCGCGAATCCCGTGTGTTCCAACGATCTGGCCGACTTTGAGCCACTCCGGCTGGTTCATCACCCGCATTCCCTTCCCTTGCAGCCAGTCTTCTTCTTTGCAAACCCGGATTTGCCGGGCGGGAAGCGCGAAGACCGCCCTCAGACGATCTCCACCACGACGCGTTTCCCGTCCTTTNCCGCAGCCGCGCTGACGACGGTGCGGATGGCCTTGGCCACACGCCCCTGCTTGCCGATCACCTTGCCCATGTCCTCAGGGGCGACGGACAACTGGTACACGTCGGCCCGCTCCCCTTCCCGCTTGACGACGCTGACCTGATTCGGGTGATCCACCAGTCCCNGGGCGATCACCCGGATCAGCTCTTCCATGGGAATCCCCCCTGTTTATTGGCCTGCGGGAATTACTTCTGGTACTTCGCTTCGTGGACCTTTTTCAGAATTCCCGCCTTGCGGAACAGGCTGCGCACCGTGTCGGACGGCTGTGCGCCCGTCGCCAGCCACTTGAGGGCTTTTTCCTCGTCGATCTTGATCTGAGCCGGATCCGTGAGNGGATTGTAATATCCGATCTCCTCGATGAACCGGCCATCCCGGGGCGAGCGGGCATCCGCCACCACCACCCGGTAGAAGGGCTTTTTCTTGGCTCCCATGCGCTTCAGNCGAATTCGAACGGCCATCTCCTCTCACCTCCTTTACAAAGTCCCGGCATCAGCGGAAAGGAAAGGGAAATCCCCCTCTTCTCCACTTTTTCTTGCCGCCTTTTCCCTGCGTCGAAAGCTGCTTCATCATTTTTTTCATGTTCTCAAACTGTTTGATCAGNCGGTTCACTTCCTGGATGGAAGTGCCGCTTCCCCGGGCGATCCGGCGACGGCGGCTGGCGTTGAGGATTTCCGGATGCTGCTTCTCCTGGGGCGTCATCGACCGGATGATCGCCTCCACCCGGCTCAGCTGCTTCTCATCCACCTGCAGGTTTTTCAGTTCCTTCGCCTGGCTCAGGCCCGGAATCATCCCGAGGATTTCGTCGAGGGGGCCCATGTTGCGGACCTGTTGCAGCTGCTCCAGAAAATCGTCAAAGGTGAACTGCTGCGTGCGCATCTTCCGCTCGAGCTCTCTTGCGCGCTCTTCGTCGACGGCCGCCTGGGCCTTCTCGATCAGCGTGAGCACGTCGCCCATCCCCAGGATGCGCGAAGCCATCCGGTCCGGATGGAAGGGTTCGAGGGCGTTCATCTTTTCCCCGGTTCCCACAAACTTGATCGGGCAACCGGTCACCGCCCTGACGGACAGCGCGGCACCCCCCCGGGTGTCTCCGTCCAGCTTGGTGAGCACCACGCCGGTCAGACCCAGCCGGTTGTGAAACTGTTCCGCGACGTTGACGGCATCCTGACCGGTCATCGCGTCCACCACCAGCAGGATTTCCCGGGGATTGACGGATTCTTTGATCGACGCAAGCTCCTCCATCATCGCATCGTCGACGTGCAGCCGGCCGGCGGTGTCGATCAGGACCGTGTCACACCCTTCCTCCCGGGCCCGCTTCACGCCTTCCTCGGCGATGCGGACAGGGCTTTCCTTGTCGCCCAGGGAGAAAACCGGCACGTCGATCTGCTGCCCCAGCACTTCCAGCTGGCGGATGGCGGCCGGACGGTAGACGTCTCCGGCCACCAACATGGGGCGGCGGTTCTGTTTTTTCAGATGAAGGGCCAACTTTCCGGCGGTGGTGGTTTTCCCGGCCCCCTGCAGCCCGACCATCATGATCACCGTGGGCGGGGAAGGGGAAAAGGTCAGCTTGCTCTGCTCCCCACCCATCAGACGGGTCAACTCTTCGTTGACCACCTTGATCACCTGTTGACCGGGGGTCAGGCTTTTCAACACCTCTTGGCCGACCGCCCGTTCCCGGACGCGGTCGATGAATTCCTTCACCACTTTGAAGTTTACATCGGCTTCCAAAAGGGCAAGGCGCACTTCGCGCATGGCCGCCTTGACGTCCGCCTCCGTCACCTTGCCCTTGCCGCGCAACTTTCCGAGGACGGCCTGCAACCGTTCGGACAACCCTTCAAAAGCCATCTGTTCGCCTCCCGTCCGGCGAAATCCTTCTGCCAACCGGTCAGTCCAGGTCCAACAGCTGCTTGATGAACGGCTCCGCCACCCGTTTCCCTTCCGGAATCTCCTCGAGCCGGCGCAACATTTCCTCCGCGATCTCCCGTCTTCTGCGGTGCTTCTCCAAAAGGCCCAGGCGGTTTTCCAAATCAAACATCACGTCCTGCGCCCGCTTCACCGCTTCATAGACCGCCTGGCGGGAGATTCCGTAGTGTCCTGCAATCTCCCCCAAGGACCAATCCTCGTGAAAGTAGAGCTCCAGCATCTTCCGCTGCTTTTCCGTCAGCAGCGGTCCGTAAAAGTCGTAAAGCAGATTGATCCGGGTGGTCTTCTCCAGCATGGCCGTCACCTCGGCAGCGGAGGCCTACAGTACCTCATCATATAGAAACCAAACGCGGGTGTCAAGTTGTTTTCCTTGAAAGTCGGCCTGATGTCCGTTCCGCCGGCACCGATGCCCCGAAACCGCTTATATGTGCCTCTCCCGAATGAGCCACTCCTTCAACTGCAAACAAGCCTCGTAATCCCTTTTGTATCTGCTGAACACGCTGAACATCCCCTGAAAAAACTGGATGGCCCCATCGACCAAAACCGTCAACAGCTCATCTTTTGGCAACAACCATCCCTTGCCGCTCACTTTCAACAAAAGGAAGCGGGGATTCGTCTGTTTCAGGCATATCGCCTTGACGTCCCACCAAAATCCCACGCACCCGCGCCCCGTTTCCACAACGGATCGGATGGCGCGAAGCATCTCGTCCCAGGTAAAGAAGATCAAATCGGTCAGACTATCGTCCATTATCGGAGTCCCATAATAGGAAAGATCGATATATCCTTCCAGCTTCATTAAATCCATATAGGGGGCCGCCCTTTTCAACGCATCGATATCATCGATCGGGATTTTCTGAGCCGCCTGCTTCGGGCCGAATGGGGCGTAAATGTATGTTTTGATTTGAAGCATAAGACCTCCTCCTTNTCGGGCCGAGGGGCGCGAAACAGCCCGAAGCGTGATGATCCGCGGCAATCCCGCGTCCCATCGGGGCCGGTTGGCCAATCCTCTCCGACAGGCCATCGCGGATTTTCGCTAAGCTGAAAACTTCCTCGTGCCATTCCATCAGTCGACCGGATTCAGCAGCGCAATCCTCCATCTCATCCGCCCCGGATGAACCGTTCCTTCAACCCCGAACAATGGGCATGATCTTCCGGCGGATCCCGTATGCTTCGAACAATCCTCCATCAAACCGGAGGGGCCCATTGATCCGGATCGCAAGATTTCCTTTTGGGCAGCGGTTTTTTGGGGGAATTTTTGCGCCTTTGAACATTCTCAATAAAACGAACCGGGAACCTTCGTAAGGGCTCAATCACAATCCCGTTCCGACGCATCATCCTCCGCGGGGGATCTTGCATCTTAAGCCAACCCCGGCATATTCAATCCCATTCGACAATTTCGGTGCTCCGCAAATAGAACTTCCAATTTCTTAAATCCCATACAGAACCCGCTTTTCAGCGTGTCGACCTCATCGGGCGCATGTCCTCGGGAATGTCCAACCCCCGTGGTTCCGGAAGCCGAATCATTGCATTGCGGCCAATACCGGCATCGCGCACGGTCATCCGAAAAGCACAGCTTGCACATACTCCGTCAGGTTGCCTGGCCTCTGGAATCGTCCCGCCTTTGCCGCAGCTTCCGGCGCGGCTTTCGCCGAGGAAAAATTTTATGCTCCTGCCCGATCCCCGCATGGCCTCGGTTCCCCAATCTTGTTTTTTCCCTTTTGGGCATGAAGAACTCTCCATTTTCCTTCGCGTCCTCATCCCGCCGCATCGCGGATTTTCTCCCGTGCCGCGGCGCGCATATCGCGATAATCGGGGCTGAAGGGCTCTGCGAGCGCCGATTCAAGCTGCATCCCATATCCCCCACAGTACCCGGTTCAGCTGGATCCTCAAAGAGATGATTTCCGATTCATTCAACCGGCAAAGCCGATCGAAAAATCCAATCGCCTCTTTTTTGGAAAGCTCCAAAGTGATCTTATCCTCTTTCATGATCATTTAAAACTCCCAATTAAAAAAACGTGAACTGCAAAAAATCACCCTTGGCTTGTGTGATCCATCCCTTTTATTGACAACAACACACGACCGGACATGTTTGGAAATTGCCGGTCGTGTGTTGTCGTGGAAAGGACTTCTGTCCCCCATGATCATCCCAATAATAATACTGTTCGCGACGGTCCCGACCATTCCCTCAGGTGGTTTTAAACCGTTCCCGTCATGCGTCCCGCGGAAGGGAGCCAAGCGGACAGGACCCTTATCTTTCGGTTCGCAAAAAAGTCTGGGCGACAGACAACGGATCGGGAGGAGCCGTCGGGGGCTTGCCGAAAAAGTCGAAACAAGCCATCGCCCCCGTCGACAGCTTCCTTCGCCCATTTCCCGCCCCGGAGGACGGCCGTCACTCGGCCCGCATTTCTTCCTCCCGGATCGAATCGGCAAAGAGGGCGTGTACGAACTGGTCCGGGTCGAAGGGCTGCAGATCCTCCACCTTTTCCCCCAGCCCGACCCATTTGATGGGAATCCCCAGCTCGCGGCGGATGGCGACGACGATTCCGCCCTTGGCGGTGCCGTCCAGCTTGGTCAGAATGATGCCGCTCACCCCCACCGCTTCCCGGAAGGTTTTCGCCTGCTGGATGGCGTTCTGCCCGGTGGTGGCATCCAGAACCAGGAGGACTTCATGGGGAGCATCGGGCACTTCCCGCCGGATCACCCGGTGCACCTTTTTCAGCTCCTCCATCAGGTTCACCTTGTTTTGCAGGCGGCCGGCGGTGTCGCACAGAAGAACGTCCGCTCGGCGTGAACGGGCGGCTTGGATGCCGTCGTAGATCACCGCCGCGGGGTCCGCCCCCGCCTGATGCTTGATGACATCGGCGCCGACCCGCTTCCCCCAGATCTCCAGCTGCTCGATCGCCCCGGCGCGGAAGGTGTCTCCGGCGGCCAACAGGGGCTTCTTTCCCTCCTCCTTCAACTTGTGGGCCAGCTTCCCGATCGTCGTCGTCTTGCCCACGCCGTTCACGCCCACAAAGAGGAGGACCGAAAGACCTTCCCGGGCGAGGTTCATCTTCAAATCCCCTTCGTCACCGCGAAGGAGATCGGACAAAATCTCCGACAGGAGCGGTTTCAGCTCCTGCGGATCCTTGATTTTCCGCTCCTTCACTTCCCGGCGCAACCGATCGGTCAGCTCCATCGTGGTGGTCACTCCCACGTCGGCGCCGATCAGAATCTCCTCCAGTTCCTCGTACATCTCCTCATCGATCTTGCTCCGCCGGAAGAGATCGTCCATCGCGCCCACGAGGGAATTGCTCGTCTTGCTCAGCCCCGATACAAAGGCTTGGGTGACCGATTCCGTCGTGCGGGACACCCGTTCCTTCAACCGCTTAAAAAAGCTCATGCTTGATCCCCCGTTTCATCCCTTTGCTGTCACGGCGCTTTCTTCCGCCACATCCTCCAGTTTGACCGAAACCAGCTTGGAAATCCCCGATTCCTCCATCGTAATGCCGTACAGAACATCGGCGCCTTCCATCGTCTGTTTCCGATGGGTGATCACGATGAATTGGGTGTTCCGGGAAAAATCCCGCAGGTAACGGACAAAACGGGCCAAATTGGCTTCATCCAGGGCGGCGTCCACCTCGTCCAACACGCAGAAGGGCACCGGTTTGACGCGCAGGACCGCAAACAGGAGGGCGATCGCCGCCAAGGCCCGTTCCCCCCCGGACAGCAGGCTCAGGTGCTGCAGCCTTTTTCCCGGGGGCTGCGCCACGATATCGATTCCCGTCTCCAGGGGATTCTCCGGCTCCGTCAGGTAAAGATCGGCCCGGCCGCCGCCGAACATGTGGCGAAACACTTCCTGAAACTCCCGCCGGATCGCCTCAAAGCCCTCCGAAAAGCGGCGCGCCATCTCCGTATCGATATTTTGGATCACCTCATACAGCGTGTTTTTCGCTTGGACGAGGTCCTGCTGCTGTTCCTTCAAATAGGAGAGGCGATCCGNCAGCCTCCGGTGTTCCTCGATCGCCCCCAGGTTCACCTCGCCGAGNGCGGCGATGCTCTGCTTGAGGGATTGAACCTCCCTTTCGGCGGCGACGGGATCCTCCGGAACGCCGTATCGGCGGCGCGCCAACTCGAAGCTCATCTCATATTCCTCCGCCAGCTTTTGCAGCAGGTGATTCAGCTCCACATCCAGCCGGTTGACCCGCACCTCCAGCTGGCGCAATTCCTCCTCCCGCCGGCGCAGGGATTTCCGCAGTTCGCGGGCTTCCCCCTCGCCGGTCTCCCGTTCGCCGTACAGCCGATCCCGCTCCTTCCGGACCTCGGCGTGCCGCTCCTGGGCCGCGGCCTTGGCTTCCCGCAGTTCGGAGACCTGTTCCAGCAGGCGGGCCACCTCCTGGCGAAGCGACCGGATCTCCGCCTCCAAACTTTCCATTTCCTCCCGGGAACGGATCAGCTGTTCCTCGATCCGGGCGACCTCCCGACGGGCCCGTTCCGCGTTCTCCTCCAGGTTGGACACTTCCTGGGTCAAACGGGCCACCGCCACCTTCCCTTCGGTCAGAAGGCGGTCGGTTTCCCCCTTTTCTCGCGCGCGTCGCTCCGCCTCCCTTTCCAAATCCCGAAGCAGCTCGCTTGCGTCCCTCTGCTCCTGTTCCAGCTGCGCGCGCCGCTTCGACAACTCCCTGAGATCCTCCTCCAAGCGCGCCTTCCGCAGCCGGGCTTCCTCCCGGTCCGACCGGTTGCCCGCGATTCGCTCCTCCAGGGCCCGGCGTTCGGCGGCCAGTTCCCGCTCGCGCCCCTTCAGCTCCTGTTCCCGCAGGCGGAGGTTTTCCCCCCGCTCCCGGACCGAAACCAGCCGCTCCTCCACATCCTCCCGCAGGCGCTTCAGCTCTTCCGCCCGGCGACGAAGGGCATCCCGCTTTTCGCCGAGACGGGCCAATTCCCGCTCCAGCTCCTCCAGCTGGCGCGAACGGCTCAACAGGTTGGCCTTGGATGACTGCCGGCTTCCCCCCGTCATCGATCCTCCCGGGTGCACCACGTCCCCCTCCAGGGTGACCACCCGGTATCGGTGACCGAGCAGCCGCGCCGCCTCGCCGGCGTCTTCCAGGGTTCGGGTAACGACCACGTGGCCCAGCAAGAACCGGACCGCCTTTTGAACCTCTGCATCGCAGTCGACCAGGTCGGCGGCGATCCCGACAAATCCGGAAACGCCCTCCAGCCGCCGGCGATCCTCCGGCAAAAGCCCGCGGGGCTGAATCACATCGAGGGGGAGAAAGGTCGCACGGCCCAGATGCCGCTTTTTCAAAAACCGGATCGCCCGGCGGGCCGTCTCCTCGTCATCGACCACCAGGTGCTGTTGGGCGCTTCCCAGGGCCGTTTCCACCGCAACTTCATGTTCGGCGGAGACNCGGATCAGCTGCGCGACGGCGCCGCGGACCGCCGCAAGCCCCGGCTCGTNCCGGTCTCTGGCCTGGAGGACTTCCCTGACGCCCTGGAAAAAGCCGGCATGTTCCGACTCCATCTCCTTGATCAGCTCGTGGCGGGAACGGAGCCGGCCCCACTCTTCCTCGGCCTGCCGGAGCTCGCCGAGGACGGCCTCCAAATCGGCGGACACTTTTTCCAGCTCTCCCTTGAGCTCCCGGTAGCGGTCCGCGGCTTGTTTCAAATCCGCCGCCACCTGCTCCATTTCCCGCCGGAGATCGGCGGATTTTTGATCCAGTCCCGCCGCGTCCTTCGCCAATTCCTCGCCCTGGCGCGACAAGGCCTCCAGGCGGCGACCCTCTTCTTCCAGGGCTTCTTCCAGGCGCCGGCCTTCGCTGGAGAGGGAGGCCAGCTCCGCGGAGCGCTCGTACATGCGGGATTTCAGCTGGTGAAGGCGGCTGTCGGCATCGTCACCTGCGGCGGTCATTTTCTGTTCCAACCGTCNGAGGTTGTGTTCGGCCTCCTCCAGTTCCTTTTGCTTGAGGCGGCACGCTTCCCGGATCCGTTCCCATTCGCCCTTCAGGCGCTCCCGCTCTTCCTCCAGTTCGCGGATTCTCGACTCGATTCCGCTTCGGGCCGCTTCCCGGTTCCGGATCCGTTCCTCCGCCACCTCCCGGCGCGCTTCCGCCTTTTCCAACTCCTCGCTGATTTGGATGAGTTCGCCCTGGCGGCGGTCCAGCTCCTCCTCGTGGCGGCTGAGGTGCAGCCGAATCTCTTCCAGGGCGGCCTCCCGGGCGCTCAGCCGGGTGGAAAGCTCCAAATGNAGCCGGGCGAGTTCCTCCGCCTTTTCCTTCGATTCCTGCCACTTCCGGTGGAGATTTTCAATCTTATGTACGTACAGGCCCACTTCCGCCTGCTCAAGCCGGGACCGCAACTCCTTGTACCGGCGGGCTTTTTCCGCCTGTTCCGAAACGGGTCCGATCGCATTTTCCAGCTCGCTGATCAGATCCCGGATTCTCTCCAGATTTTGTTCCGTCACTTCCAGCTTCCGCTGTGCTTCCCGCTTGCGGGTTTTGTATTTGACGATCCCGGCCGCCTCTTCAAAGATGGCCCGCCGGTCTTCCGACTTGGTGCTCAGAATATCGTCGATCCGCCCCTGACCGATCATCGAATAGGCTTCTTTCCCGATGCCCGTGTCCATGAACAGCTCGGTGATATCCTTCAGCCGACAGGGCCGGCGGTTGATGGCGTATTCGCTCTCCCCCGAGCGATACACCCGACGGGTGATCGTCACCTCGGAAAAATCGATGTTCAACCGNTGATCGGAATTGTCCAGGGTGAGGGACACTTCGCAGTATCCCACCGGCTTTCGGGTCTCGCTGCCCGAGAAGATGACATCCTCCATCTTGGCGCCGCGCAGCAGCTTGGCGCTCTGCTCCCCCAGCACCCAGCGAATGCCGTCGGTCACATTGCTCTTGCCGCTGCCGTTGGGCCCCACGATGGCGGTGACGCCCGGGACGAACTCCAACTCCGAACGATCGGCGAAGGATTTGAAGCCGACCATTTCAAGCCTTTTCAGATACAACTCCTCTCCCCCCTTCCCTTCCGGAAGGCTTCTTCCCTACAGAATCCGGCTGCCCGGAGGAACTTCCCGGTCCGGCCCGATCAGGGCCACCCCTCCGTCCTCCAGCACCACGCCNAGGACGAGCACCTCCGACATGAAATCGGCCANCTGAAGCGGNGGGAAATTGGTCACGGCAATCACCTGGCGGCCGACCAGTTCCTCCGGTTTGTACAACTTGGTGATCTGGGCGCTGCTCTTGCGAACGCCCAGCGCGCCAAAATCGATCCACAACCGGTAAGCGGGCTTTTTCGCCCGGGGAAAGGTTTCCGCCCGGACCACCCGGCCCACCCGCATCTCGATCTTTTCAAAATCGGCATAGGTGGCTTGCATCGCACATCCCTCTTTTCCCATTTCTCCGGAAGGCGCCGGATTCCTCCGGGCAANAAACGGGAAAACCACCGACCTTCCANGAGTTCGGTGGTCTTTCATCTAAAATCCGGNATCCAGCTCCTTCAACGCCGCGGCCGCCGCTTCCTGCTCCGCTTCTTTTTTGGAGCGGCCCGTCCCCCGGCCCAGCGTCCGCCCGTCCAGGAGAACCTCCGCCACGAAATGGCGGTCGTGGGCCGGCCCCCATTCATCGACGATCCGGTACGTCAGGGAGCCGGTCCGCTCCTGCTGAACAATCTCCTGAAGCCGCGTCTTGGCGTCGACGATCCGGGACAACCACGCTTCGTCGATGCGGGAAAAGACGACCTTCTGGAGGAACCGCCTCGCTTCCCCCAGGCCCTGATCCAGATAAAGGGCTCCGACAAAGGCTTCGAACAGATCCGCCAGCAGGGCGGGGCGCCTGCGGCCTCCGGTCATCTCTTCCCCCTTTCCCAGACGGACGAGCCGGCCAAAACCCAACTCTTCGGCAAATTGAGCCAGGGAGGGCTCGCAGACCACCCGGGCCCGCATCCGGGTCAGATCACCTTCGCTCTTTCCGGGATACCGGTGGTACAAATGCTCCGACACCAGCAATTCCAGCACCGCATCCCCCAGAAACTCCAATCGCTCGTTGTGGGCGAGGGCGTCTCCCTCGCGCCGTTCGTGGGCGAAGGAGGTATGGGTGAAAGCTTGGCGAAACAGCTCGGGATTTCGGAACGAAATTCCGAGCTGTTTTTCCAGTGCGGACAGATCCATCGCGGTCACCCCAGGTCCGGCTCTTGATCGTCAAAGGCCTTGAACGCCAGCGTCGCGTTGTGCCCGCCAAATCCCAGGGAGTTGGACAGGGCTGCCCGCACCCGGGTCCGCCGCGCTTCGTTGGGGACATAGTCCAGATCGCAATCGGGATCGGGATGCTCGTAGTTGATCGTCGGCGGGAT
>JGI1652J44930_10000966_pt1 | contig 11032 bp, 10 predicted proteins | sample NewIslsDNAsample_FD_44930 | JGI IMG/M metagenome (IMG submission 44930)
TTTTCCTTATTAATCTTAATGGCGATTGGAGGAGTTGTTTGGTTTTTCAAATTTAGAAAGGTGAGATAGATTTGAATCGTATCAAATTCAAATTAATAGCATTTCTATTCTTTTTTCTTGTAGGGGGAAGTATTTTCTTCTTCCCCTCTGCAAGTTCCGCTGAATATTCTCCATTTGATGTTCCAAGTACAGTAAGAAGTGGGTGGAATAAAACGCCTGGTGGGAAACATTACAAAGAGAACACCGGGAGAATGCTCATTTACGATGTATATTACAACAAATATATATCTGGCGGACAACGTATCGTTAACAAGAATTTTAACGGCACGGGAACACAACCTTATTTAGAATTTAGAGGCTGGTCAGTAATTTTTGGACATAAACGGCATTTAAGTTCTAATAACGAAACCTACATCGCAGCTCAAAAAGTTGCTGGTAGTGGAGCCGGGGCAATAAAAATATTTAAAGCACAGCAACGAGGATTATACGCTACCGAAGATCTTGAGTACAATAACCAAGGATCTGGTATCTATAACGAATGTTCCGCTTCAACAACGAATACTCCAAACTATGATTGTAATATGCGTTATGAAAGTGTAGGATTTGATGCTTATTTACCTCTTAATGAATTATTCCCTGACGACAGTAAAGATGCTGTTTGGTCCCTCTATCTAATAAAAAAGGTAGACTCTCATATTGTCTATACACCTCTAATAGTTCCTTTTGATTTTTCAAATAGAGATTTTAAATATGGGAGCATTTCTTTATCTAGCGGACAAAACACCAATAAACTGACGATGAATACCGATGAAGTTTTAAGGCGTTCCAAACCACGTGAAGCAGCTGCAAGTGTACGGGATGAGTTAGGGTCTGATCGTTACTTTACAAACAATACGACTTATACTCGTGTTGATTCGGAGGAATCTCAAACAGCTGTATGGTATGGAGTAAGGAGCCCTAAAGATAGCAATAAAACCAAATGGGCTGCCACTTCTTATTGGCGCTTTTCAGGAGATCAGGCCAGAATATCATATATTACTGAAAACGACCCACCTGAACATATTGCCGATAGTATCACTAATCATCGTTATCGAGATGGCAGTAATCATTGGGTTCAACCTAATGATACGGTGACTGTAATGCTCCGCCAATACGATAAAGAATCAGGAAATAAAAATCAGTTCTTAAGAATGCTTGGAAGTGGGGTTGAGGTTCGAGCACGACATGATTTCTTTGATGCCACTAACCATAACTACCATTGGGTCAAAAGTAATCATTTAGTAATTGAAGCAGCAAAAAGGACTGAAAATACCAAGTATGGAAAAGTCGAATGGAGTGTCACTCCTAAAACACATGGCCATACATATGACGTCCAGTACCATTACACTGATAATGTGGGAAATGCTGTAGGATATGATACTGGCTCAGGAAATACCGGTCTTAAATTAAGTGTTGATGGCGTCGCTCCGACTAATATAACAAACAGTCTTACAGGGGCAAGATATATTAACGGAAATGATTACTGGGTAAGAGAAAATGAATCAGTAACCATTACATTAAGACAAAGGGACCCTCATTCCGGAAACAAATACCAATATCTTAGATTATTAGGAAGTGGGGTTGAGGTTAGATCTCGCCATGATTTCGCCGCTGCTTCAGATTATAACAACCATTGGATTAAAAGTAACCACCTTGTTATCGATGAAGCTAATAGGACCGAAAATACTGATTATGGTACTGTGAAATGGAATGTTACCCCAAAAACACATGGACATAATTACGATATCCAATATCACTATTTTGATAATGTAAACAATGGTAGAGGATACGATACCGGTGAAGGAGACACAGGTATGAATTTACGTGTTGATAGCGTTTCTCCTTCTCATATATCCCATAGCTTAACCGGTGCCAAATACGTTAACAATAATGTTTATTGGGTAAACTCTGATGATAAAGTCACAGTACAATTGATGCAACATGACGGTGATTCTGGAAATAAGCGACAATATTTACGTTTGGCAGGCAACAATATCGATGTGCGTTCCAGCCACTATTTTAGTGAAAGTACTAATCACCAGGACTCGTTCTTTAAAAGTTCACACGCAGTTATTGAAGCGGCTAACAGACAAGAACAAACAGCTTATGGAAAAGTGAATTGGACAGTGGTACCCAAAACACACGGCCACCTTTATGATATACAATATTATTATCAAGATAACGTCGACAATATTAGCAATGTTGTAATCGATGAATCGGCTAAAGGTTATCAATCTACAAATATGAAACTTGGCGTTGATGATGCAGGACCAGTTATTCAATACCGAAATAATGAAGATACAGCTGATTTTTCTAGTAGAGATTGGAGCAAGGAGAGCATTAAGGTTCGACTCAAATTTAACGATGCTCATTCTGGTTATAAAAGATCCCGATATGTCTGGACACAATCCTCTAGTACTCCAACTGAATCGCAGTGGTCTTCCTGGTCAACCAACTCAAATTATGTAGTAACGAAATCAGGAAAAGGGCAATGGTACCTTCATGTACAATCTGAAGATAATGTTGGTAACGTGTCCACTACGTATAAAGGTGCTTATAAGTTCAATAACCCTCCAGTAGCTGGGTTTAATACAGATAAAACAACCTATTATCGTGATGGAACCATTAAGGTTACTTCGACTGCCACTGACCCGGATGGAGACCCACTGACTTACCATTATGTGCTTGTAAAAGCAGATGGCACTAAGGTAACCAGTACTTCCGTTAATCCTTCTTTTACTGGATTGGATAAGCCTGGTACCTTTACTATTACTCAAACCGTAAAGGATCCTGAAGGGGCAACAGATAGCATTACAAAATCGGTAGAAGTCGTGAATAGACCGCCTACTGCAGGATTCAATACCGATAAAGCAAAATATTTTAACAATGAATCAATTAAAATTACATCTACTGCTTCTGATATTGATGGTGATAAATTAACATACGTTTATGAGTTAACGAAGCCTGATGGCAGTAAAGTTACTTCTTCCGCTGCTAATCCTACGTTTAATGGTTTGCAATTAATTGGTGTTTATACCATAGTACAAACTGTTAAAGATACCTATAACGCTACAGACACCATCACTAAAACAATCGAAGTGGTTAACAGACCTTCAACAATTACGTTGACGTATGACCCAACTGATCCTTATGAAGGAGATACAATTAATGTTTGCGTAAGGGTTCATGATGCAGATGGTCATAAAATGGATGTGAAAATCTATGTTACAGAAGAGGGGACATTTGAAAAGACAGTACTTACTAAAACAAAAGTAGTCTCCGATACCAAACATTGCTACAGCTTTGTTTCCAAACATAAGAAATATACATTCCGGGCAACCTCCGATGACGGATATGATGAGACTGAGGTTACAACCTGGGTGAATGTAAAACCTCTAACCCTAAAAGGTTACGTCAAACACACCCCAGATTGGCAAAATAAACACCAGTCATTAGGTCACAAAGATAATCAGTTCTATAGCGGAGAAAAATTCTTGTTAGAAGCTGATGTTTCACCATACCCAATCGAATATGTTAAAAGTACACTAAAGGCAACACAGGCCAATTCTGTATCAATTAACAGAACAGTCAGCCTGGGAAAAACTACCTCAATTCTTTATAAAGGAGAGTTGTATGACCCTGCTTTTATAGAATACCCAACAAATATAAAGCCAGGGCCGGCTATCTTTGAATTTGAAGTAAAGTATACAAACGGGGTTATCAAAAAAGATAGTGTACCAATAGAAATTCTTGCAGATTCTTATAAAGCGTTTAAGCTTCATAGAAAGTATTAATCAATAAAGAAACTCCACAGCTACCAAATGTAGCAATGGAGTTTTTTCTTTTTATACATAATTTTTCTTTTCAAGTTTAGGCTTTGGTGTAACAATCAGAGGTGGGAGAATTTCATCGTCTTTAGCAGTTGTAATGTTCTCAGAATTATTTAGAATATCTATAGAGTAATTCGCTCCAGTTGAGCAGCCGCTCATTAGCAATCCGATAGTAATAGAAAAGGTTACAAGCAATTTTTTATTCATGGTGACACTCCTTTATTTGGTTAGGTTTGATTTATTAAGAAATTCTCTTGAATACGCAAAATATTTAGCAGCATTTTTATATTTTCCATTAGCATAATAGTGATCCCCCAGAAACAGACAGTAATTAGATAAGGAAAAATATTTTTTTTCCATTTCTAACGCGGGAACTACTTTAGAGAACAATAATTTCTGTAATTCTTCATATTTATCAAGCAATAATAGATTATAAAAGTTAAATTCTAAATAAAACTGATTTTTTAAGTCAGGGTGTTTAATCAACAATTCAAAGCCTTTTTGAACTAGCTGAAATGCCTCTTTATTGTTATTTCTTTTATGTAGTTCCTTAACTAAAGAAAGGATAGTTTGAACGTGAACATAAGGGGTCAATTGATCTTCCTTACTTAAAATTTCTTGAAAAAGATCAATTGCTTTATCTAGCTCTCCGATGACACCGTACAGAAAGCCTAAATTATGCTGGATTGTTAAGGAAATATCTTTGTAATGTATCTGGCCAGCTAAGTCTAAAGCGGTTTTATACTGAGAAATTGCTTCCTCCATATTATTATTCCTTCGATGAGTAATCCCTAATAAAACATGACAGTCCACACATCTCTTTAGAAGATAAAGCTCCTGGTAAATCTCTAGTGCTGATTGACAATATTTTAAACAAATAGCGGTTTTTTTCAATCTTGCGGCAGCGAGCGAGTAAGCATAGTATAGGTCAGCTATTTCTAAATTATTTAACGTAAACATCGTAACTAGGCTCACTGATTTTTCAAAGAAATATAATGACTTCTCTGCCTTTTGGGTGTGGTAGTAATAATAACCTAATGCTTTATAAAAGAAATATCTTAACTCAGATGGAAGCTGGGCTTCTTTTGAAAAAATTGATTGTATCAATTGGGGGAGTTCTTTAAACTGCTTTCTTTCCACAAAGTAGAAAATAGAAATAACTTCAAATCTCAAATTTAACGCTTCTGAAAAGTCCTTATTTAAAAGTTCCTTATAAACTTTCTCTGCATTTTGTATGTCCTTATTTAGCAGAAAGTTATAAAATTCTTGAATCTCTCTTTCTCCAAATTCATTGTTAAGAGTGCTATCCTCAATACCTAATTTCTTAATTAATAAATTTTTAATTTCTTCACTCGGGTAAATGACTCCGTTTTCTATCTTAGATAGATATGAAATCGAACAAATTCCCTTTGCTAGTTCATTTTGGTTTATTTTCTTTATTGTTCGTACATATTTAATCTGTTGGCCAAAGGTAAACTTCTCAAGCATTTCCTCCCCCCTTCCTATAACAAGTTATATGTATATTTTACTATCTTTAGTAATATATTGTAAGTTGTGTGTAGGGGAGTTTGTCGATGAACGGGTATGAAATTTACAGATAAAGCATCAATAAAAACAATATAGTTCAAGAAATTGAACTTTTATTAAAGAATTTCCTATTTTTTTAGTTGTTTTCCACTTTTATTGAATAACTAATTGAAATATCTAGGAAAATGCAGTAGGTATATTGATCGAGAACTGAAGTTTGATAAACAAATTAGAGGGTAAGTATCAGATATGCATAAAGTCCTAAAAAATTGTTGCAAGAAAATATTTACTCTAGAAAAGGATAAATGTATTATAAATTAGCCATTCTAGTTTAACATTTTATGCAATCACGAACTTGTGTTCGCTATTAAGAAAAGGAATTTTTTAGTATACTTTATTAAACAAAAGTATCTTAAATTTTATGGAACCTTATATTATTAGGGGGAATAATTAGCTTAAGATAAAGTAGAGTATCATCAGGTTTATCCTACTGATCATTTAAAAAACCAGATAAATCAATTGGAAAATAACCACTGATAGCAACTGATTTTAAATTTGTACTCTAATTTATTGTGAAAAAATACAATTAAACCTACATTCATCTTGTAAATTAAAACTAAGAAAATCTATAGTTAAAGGATGATAGAATTGAAACAAGAAGTCATTTTAAATGTACTATTTTATATAAAGAGAACAATTTTTAGAAATGAAGAAAATAATAACCTTATTGAACTCATTTATATAACAAAAGAGGAAAAAGAAATAAAGAACGGTATTTCTCTTACTACTCCTGAAATTTTGACATCTTATATTAATGAATTTAATGAACAAAATCTAACAGGGTTAAATTTGTCTTATGAGGAAGGGGTAGACCAACAAGTATACATTACAAAAGAAGAAGCTGAGTACTTACTGGAGATTTCTGCAGATGAACAAAAGTTTGTGGAAGCTTGTCATAACATTTTAAAAGCTTGAACTAGGATGGTGAGAAATGGTAAAATCAAACTATAGTTTTTATTGATTTTGTAATTTTATTGCAACCATATTTAGGTTAGCAGGTCCTTATATAAAACATATGCGTCCTTTGGGATGATCTAGAAAACACTATTTTTGTGTTTATTTTAGAACATTCTAAAGGGCGTTTTTTTGCGTTTTAGAGGGGGCCCATTAGAATCATTAAAACTATAAAGTAAAAACTTTATAGAAGGGTTGTGTTGTTAATGTTTAAAACAAAGGCTAATTTTTTCTGGCGAAATGGAGGAGATTGTTATGTTTAAGTTAACATGCTTTGCTCCGATTGAGCCTGAACAGTTAGGAAAAGCTTTAAAGAGTATCCACTTCAAACAGGTGAGAAATGGATTTGAATGGGCTATTGATGGTTCAACTTTTCGTATTGAGCCATTTGAAAACCAGCCTAGAACTTCGCTAAAAGGGTATCGAATTACATTTAATTGTGATTTATCTGGAGGGTTGTATTTATTTGATCTATCTTTAGGATGCCTCGGTGCATATGTAACAGGGATTGAATTTATACTTGAACATCCATCAATGTTCCATGCTAATTGGATGAAAGAGATGCGTAAAAGGCCATCATTTAAAATGATAGATGCGAGAGGGCTATTTTTCAAAGATGGAATTAACATTGTTCTAGTAAATGACTCAGTGACAATTAAAATTCATAGCAGAAAAAATAAAAAACTAATATTGGCGGATTGTATAAAACAGATTGATCTTATTCGGGAAGAACTGCAGCCGAATGATTTCAATCTGTTTTCGTTTCAAAGGGAGGATATCGCATAATGGTTGAGTTTTACACCAAAGATGCAACGCAGTTTATTGTTACTTCTGAAAAGATTTATCGAAATGGTGAAGTCGTAATTCAGGGCAATATTCATATTCATCATCTCATATTAAATGAGCCAGCGTGGATTGATGTTCAGCAAGGAGAAGATAAACCACCCATTTTTCTTAAACTTGATAAAGTATCTGCTGTATTACCTAGCCAGGAATTCTTTAACGGGGATAGGTGCCATCGGAATGCTTACCAGGTTTCCTTCTATGTTCATAAAACAGAGGGTTGGGTCATGGAAAAGGAAGTATTATCAGCTGTTAATGATATGCATGTACGCCAAATTTTAAAGGCTAAACATGGTAGAGACATTCGTTCAGTTTCTTCTGAGCTTTTATCTGATACTGAACTTTCAATTACTTATTAACCTGGAGGGGATTAAAAAATGGAGTCAATTATTTATAGAGTTTTACTAAGCGGCCATAAGTTTGCTAAGGATGTAATTGTGAACGAGGATAATTTGTGTAGCTTTCTTCATACAGTACGAAATTGTCCTTTAGTTGTAGTTATGGGACCTGAAAATACTATATCTCTACGCATAGAACATGGAAACATTATTGGAGATGAAAAGATCAAAAACCAACTGCAGGAGATTGAACATGCAGAACAAGCGGGAAACTGGAGACCTTTATCTCTGTATCAAATCTCTTACTATTGTATACTTCATGAAACCGTTTACTTATATGCAGAAAACCAGGAACAAGCCAAGAAAGATTTCTTAACTTGGTCAATTTTTGAACCAGAGGTCATTGTTTTAGTGGCTTAATCTTAGAACTCCATACTCCCTTTCTAGTGGGGAACTTATTCTCAGGTTCCCAATACTAGATTAGGGAACCTAATGAAGTGAAAGAAATGAGTAGAATACCAGCTGCAAGATTAATGGAAAAGTTCATTGAGGATGGACACTACCCAGAGTTTAAAAAAACTGAGGGGACGTATTCTGCCTCATCATTTCGATATCCATATACAAAATACGTTTTACCTTCGTCTTGGCGGTAATCCACCTTTAAAACATTATATGATTGTTTGATAATTTCAAAATTAAATTCCATCTAATCACCTCACCAATATATTTTCCCAAAAAATAGACAAAATCCATGATGAAATTAAATTGGCAGAGCAAAGAACTGAGAAGAGTTCCTTGGTTCTTTTTTACGTTCTTTAATTATACAGGGTTCAATTTGGCTTCTCTTTTGTTATTACCCAAGTACAAAATACCGATCATAAAAAAGTTTTGCCGAACGGTTGTGAAAAGGAACCGGCATGGCTCTTTATGATTACGTAACCAAAAAAATTAAGGAGTGTGGAACAAAATGGCATGTAAAGAAACGTATCCAGGTATCTGTTCAAGTGAAACAAGGGTGACCGTCTGCGGTTCATCTTACTCAGCAAGTGCTATCTCTGGCAGTGTCCGTGTGAATACCCCATGTACATTCAAATACACGATGACATTGCAACGATGGGATCATAATATCGGGCAGTGGTTTGATTCAGGATCACGCACCGGATACAGTAACGATGGGATCTCCCAAACATTCAATTTATCTAGGAACAATTTTGACTATCGCCTAAAAGTAGAGCCAAATGCGTCTGGGGCGCGCGTTTGCTATTCGCCAGTGTTTAGACACTAAACGCCTGCTATTCCCAGCTGTGTGACGACACGAGAATAAGAAAAGGAACCTCTCATGTGATTTTTTGCCTGGGAGGTTTTTTATATAAAAAAATCGTGTTAAGGGTTGTAAAATCTAGTGCCGAACGTTCTTTATCTACTAGGTAGGAAAAAAATAAGCATAAAGAGAGGATTTTTTATGAGTACAATCGATATTCCTTTATGGACTACTATTCTGGGCAACTTTGGATTCCCTATTGTGATTACGATCTACCTCTTTTTGAGGTTTGAGAGGAAACTGGAAAAGTTAGAAGAAGTCATACTGAAATTAGCGGAGGTCATAAACAAAAATTAGGATAAATGAAATCGTCTGCGTAAATTCTCCAAAATTATACAAAATTTTGGTACAATTTAAGAGAGGTAAAGCTAGTCAAATAGGAAAGACCTATTTTTTTTGGTCATCAATACGAACGTACGTTCCGAAAAGGAAGGTGGGCGTTTGAAAATGCGCAATTTATCGACGGATTTGACAGGGTATTTGAAGGCGAACGAAGATCAATTGAAAAACTCTATCATTCATTCATTTTTGGCCATTCCGGAAAATATGGAGCTATTAAAACAGGTAATTGAAGGCCCAAACGATCATTTAATCCATCAATTAGATGAATCGTTTAAGGAATTTTACTTTCGGATCAGGTTTACTAGCTATCTATCTAAGACCATTCATTTTCACTCCATCAACTTTGATAAGAGGCATAGACAAAATACTGATAGGTTTAGATTGATCTTGGATAAACCTTTGAGCAGCGAAACAGAAACATCACTCCTCGATGTGCTGGCGACAACAGAGTTCAAGAACGAACTTAGTGAGATTGAGATGTCATTCGGGATCGAGGACCAGCTTACGAATTATTGGCTATACGAGGGGTATCGGCAATTGACGGAAAATCAGCGCCAAATTATAAGTTTGGCCTATCTTCATGGTTTGACCGACTCAGAGATAGCCCATAAATTAAATCGATCCCAGCAGGCAGTTTCAAAAAGTCATGCGAGGGCTTTGAAGAAAATGAGAGATTTTCTCGAAACGGCAAGTAAGAGGGAGGAACATAGATGAGAGATAGTTTATATACGCTTGTAAAACGATCCAAGACGGATGTTCAATCAATGAATAGGGTTATCGAGATGTTTTCCCCGAAAATTCTATCTTCCCTGAACCAAACCAACCATCAGGATAGGGAAGATTTATCGCAAGAGATCAAAATGAAATTGTTACTTTGTATAAAAAATTTTGATGTGGAAAACACTCCAGGCTATTTTCAAATGATGGAGCAACTCAAAGAACGAGACGTTGCGCAGCGATGAATCATACATGAGATTTGGGGGACGGGAAAAAAATTGTGTAAACGGGTTGTATTTAACCATGTGAGTCTTTCTCTATTAAGTAGCTATTCATAGGAACGTGGGGAACGCTTCCCCGAAGTTCCTATGAGTAAGTACAAACTAAAACGAAGGAGTGTTTGGATATGGATTTAATGGTCTTAATGGTTCAAGAATGGGTCAACAGCACATATGGAGGACGAAACGGTTATGTGCCAGCTCCGGAAAACGGAAAAACAGGGTGGTCAACGGTATATGCCCTCACGCGTGCCCTGCAGATTGAATTGGGGATTGGAACCCCGGCCGACAATTTTGGACCTGGTACAAGTTCCGCTTATAAGGCTTGGGGTGAAATGGAATTTGGGAAAGTACCCGAAACGACGAAAGGGAAAAATATCGTTCAAATCCTACAAGGGGCTTGTTATTGCAAAGGTTATGATCCAGGCCGCTTCCATGGAATTTTTGATGAGAACTTAAAGAATGCCGTGATTCGACTGCAAACCGATGCGGGATTGCCCGTTCGTAACGGAAAAGTATATGATTACGTGTTTAAAGCGTTCCTGACCATGGATGCCTATGTTCTGACAATCGGCGGCGATCCTAGAATTCGGCAAATGCAGCAGGAATTGAATAACAAATATTATACAACATCCGGCGTGCAGCCATGTGACGGCCATTATCAAAGAGGAACGAATAGAGCGTTGATCTATGGCATTCAAACAGAAGAAGGGATTGAGCCAAGCCTTCAAACAGGCAGCGTGGGCCCGACGACCAGGGACCGATTGCCGACATTAAGTTTAG
>JGI1652J44930_10000968_pt1 | contig 11022 bp, 7 predicted proteins | sample NewIslsDNAsample_FD_44930 | JGI IMG/M metagenome (IMG submission 44930)
TTGGGAACAATCAAAAACGTTGAAATTCCTGTAAGCCAATTGGACAAAGCATTAAACAATAAAATGATGTTCGATGGATCCTCCATTGAAGGATTTGTCCGGATTGAAGAATCCGATATGTATTTGTATCCGGATTTAGATACATTCATGGTTTTCCCTTGGACAACCGGAAAAGGGAAAGTGGCGCGATTTATTTGCGATATCTATACTGCCGACGGTAAGCCGTTCCTCGGTGATCCGCGCACGAACTTAAAACGGGTTTTGAAAGAAATGGAGGCATTGGGCTTTACCCATTTCAATCTAGGTCCCGAACCTGAATTCTTCCTATTCAAATTGAATGAACATGGGGAACCTACTTTGGAAGTGAACGACCATGGCGGCTATTTTGATTTGGCTCCGACCGATCTCGGGGAAAATTGCCGCCGCGATATCGTTCTTGAATTGGAAGAAATGGGCTTTGAAGTGGAAGCTTCCCACCATGAAGTGGCGCCTGGCCAACATGAAATCGACTTTAAATATGCAGATGCGGTCACAGCCTGCGACAATATCCAAACATTCAAATTGGTTGTGAAAACCATTGCGAGAAAACACGGACTGCATGCAACATTTATGCCGAAGCCGATTTTCGGGGAAGCCGGATCGGGAATGCATTGCAACGTTTCATTATTTAAAGGGAATGAGAATGCGTTCTATGATCCATCCAACGAACTAGGATTGTCCGAAGTGGCGATGCAGTTTATGGCGGGCGTATTGAAACATGTGCAAAGCTTTACTGCCATTACAAACCCGACCGTGAACTCCTACAAACGGCTAGTTCCGGGATTTGAAGCGCCGGTATATGTCGCCTGGTCTGCGCAAAACCGTTCTCCTTTGATCCGCGTGCCTGCATCCCGTGGCGTATCAACACGGATTGAAGTGCGTTCCGTCGACCCGTCCGCAAACCCTTATTTGGCGATGGCAGTTATTTTGGCTTCAGGTCTTGACGGCATCAAAAACAAATTGACGCCTCCTGCTCCAATCAACCGGAACATTTATGTGATGACGGAGGAAGAACGCCGCGAAAACGGCATTGAAAACTTGCCTGCACAGCTCGATGATGCGCTCCGTTTATTGGAAAAAGATGAAGTGGTGAAAAACGCCCTTGGACCACACATCTACCAAAACTTCAAGGAAGCGAAGGAAATCGAGTTCGAAATGTACCGTTCCACAGTTCACCCATGGGAACTTGAACATTATTTGAAAATGTATTAATGAAAAAACCGGGTCGAATTGCCGACCCGGCTTTTTTGCCGAAAGAAACAATTCTCCCGGCGGTTACGCCCGGGAGAATTGTTTTATTTTCTGGAAGTGATTTTCAATGGTTCAAGGAAAAATTCATAATAATCCGGCATGGAGGAATATTGATTTGTAAGTTCCTTGAAAGTTTTCCATAAATCCGGATCATGTTCGACAATTAAACGGGGTGATGCATTTTCGTTTGTCGTGTTTTTCAAATCCCATAAATACGGCAGACCGATCAGCTTTTTATTCACTTCTCCTCTGATACCGGTCAAGATCACCTGATTTCCTGCAATTCCGCCTTTAACATGGATATTTTTTAAAGTGCCGTGGAATTCCACTGTCCGGTTGGAATACAAATAAGCATTGACTTCAACCGGTTTATTGTCATTGATCATATCCCGGTCCGTCTGGGAATCAAATTTGTAGATAATATCCCCGGTTGCGAAAATGAGCAGCTTATGATTATTTTTGTGATTCAATTTGGAACGCAGAATTTCCACACTTCCATCGACGAAAAGGATCGCGTCGCCGGTGATATTGGTGTCGTAGATTTTGACGTCCCCTTTCATAAAATAGACGCCATTTAATGTGAAATTGCTATTATCCATCAATCCCGGATCCAGATTGAAAGCCTTTCCTTGCGGGATAAGCCCTCTATTATTGATAAGAAAATCCAGCAGACGCTTTTCATCCGGTTTGCCGGAGGACAATAATTCCAATTTCTTTAGCAATTTGGTTAATAATTTATCCTGATTGGCGGCATGTTCAATATAAAATTGCCCTTCCAGGCCTTTATTCTGTTTGTTGCTGCCGGTCAATAAGCTCAACAAATCTTTGATTCCCAGCTCTTTTAACAGATTCCCCAGATTTAAGCTGGATACAAGATTATTTAATAAATCCGTAAGATAGGATGTGCTGGAAGTATAAACGGCCGGAAAATCCAGTTTCTCCGGTGTCCTGATATAGTAAGTTCCTTTATAGGTTGAGTTGTTGATCAATATGCTGGCATTTTCGATTTTATAATTTCCTTCTTTTTTTCCTTTCGCATAGAAGGAAATGGCGTTCGTAAAAGTTGTCCCGTTATTTTCGACAATGCTTTTGATATTTTGTTTGCCATGTTCAATAAAACTGTTCGCGCCGGCGATTTGGACAGGCTCCAATTCTAATCCGGTCTTTTGAAGTTTTAAATTGTCTTTCTTCAAGAGGTATGAAGAAATATCGCTGATCGGAAGTTTTGTAAAACAATTGGATAACTGATTATCATAATTGTAATATTCCAAATCGTAGTAGGTGAGATATTTGCTTGGCGCATCAAAAGTTCCTAACAAAATATACCCCAAAACGTTGATCACGGAGTCAAGGACTGTGCCCAAAGCGCCGGACAAAATGGCAAGAATATTGGTAGCCGCTTCCGGACGTTTGCAGCTGTTCCCGACTTCAAATTGATTCATTTTGAATAAGGATTTGTCCGAATTGTTATACAGGACTCCTGAAATTTCGGGATAAGTGGACAACTTCCACGGATTGTCCTTATAATCGCTCTCCGGAACAGGCACATATCCCCGGTTGGATAGCACGATATTCCCGTTTGTAAAGACATTTCCCTTTATTTGGATTCCGCCGTTTAAAATTAAATTTTCGCTTCTTTTGTCGGAATCCCCATTTCCATTCGTTCCCGGATGGGTCGCAACGGCGAAGTCCAGAAAGCTGGGATAGTTCTTATACGTTGCGCCGAACTTGGCTTTGGCGGTGATGGTTTTTTCTTCACCGTCGGCATAACCGATGCTCTGTATTGTGATTGGAACATAAAAATGATTTTGGTTCAATAATTGATTGATTTCATTTTCATCATAATTGATGCACGTAGAGTAATGGGTATTTCCATCTTCGTTATGTATGTAATTTTTCTCAGGTTTTTCAATATGTATTTTATTTTCCGGAGGACATCTATGTAACTCCAAATTATCGATAAAATCTTTTTTAAAGTTTGCCAATGAACTGCTCGTATTGATGCCTGGAGCAGGTAGATTGTCCTTCAATTTCTTTTGCATGCTGGCCGTTAAATGTTCAATGCCGCTTTCCGCATTTTTCTTGGCCTGGGTAAGATCCTCCCGGTGCTCATTCCGGGCGGTGCCATTGATCGACATGCCGATGAGCGTAAGGGAAATGACGGAGCCTATGACTAATACAAGTATGGCCAAAAGGAAAACATTTCCCTTTTGGGATTTGACATATCTCATCCAATCTGCCTCCTTTTTCAACTATGGTAGTGAATGGACCTCTTTTTTAAAGGTCTTTGTTTTGCCGTTGTATTCCAATGTCAGGGTGATTTTATAGACGTTTTCACCATCCTTTTCCATTTTCGTATCAGGGAAATTGGAAATTTTTATGTTTGAACCAGGATATTCGGTTTTCTCACCTCCGACATATAGAAAGACGGTTTTCCCGTTCTTTTTAAAGCCTGTTATTTTGCTTGGCGAATCTTTTTCCTTGATATAATATCCATCCGTTTCCGATTGAACGACATTTTCCACATTATCTTCATTGAGTGAATAAATATAGTTGGACAAACTTTCCAGGTAAAAATCAGCCACATCCCTCACATTTGCCGAAGTGGCAATTTTTTCTTTGTTGTTTACCAATGAAAACAACACATTGATTGCCAAAAGGGCAATAATGGATCCCAAAACTAAAACAGCCAATACTTCAATCAGAGTCATACCTTTGCTATTTAATTGTTTCTTCATAGTTCAACATATCCTTCTACTTCGCTTTTTCCTTTCAAATCGCTAATGGTTTTGCCGCTTGAATCCACTTCCACCCGTTTCACTTTGACGACTACGGTCCTCAATCCCAAATCCGAGATTTCCTGTTTGCTTGTTTTTTTGGCATAGGCGTTCACTTGATATGTATTTCCGTTCATGTTGATTATGTAGTAATCTTTTCCACCGTTATGTATCGTTGAAAGATGTTCCAAATGAATCGAATCCAGGGGGATTTCAATTTCTTCTTTTGGATTGGAGGCCTCCTCAATCGTCTGCTTTACAATATATGGTTCCGCTTTGAGCCGTTCCAGTATGGCATCGGCCAAATCAATAATCACCAGTTTTTCATTGTTAAAGGAATTGGTTTTGTTCGATTGGATCACCAATTGCGCGACACTCAGCAGCACAACTGTAATGATTGCCAGACTGGCCAGGACTTCGACAAGGGTCAGCCCCTTTTCATTCCATTTCATATACGCACCTCCCTTGAGCACTTTTGTGGAGATTAAACTTGCAGAACTTAGTTCAATTATAATAGCCAAAAGGGAAAAATAAATATAATTTATTATTAATAATAAATTCGATTGAGAAAAATTCATATGATTATTGGAAATTTTAACAAAAAATAAGACTTTAGAACTATTACCTTTGTTGGTGGAAAATGGTAATAGTTCTAAAATTTGAGCCCGGTCCATTGTTGGTAATAAAAAGCAAACCTTCCCGTTCCCGCGGGAAGGTTTATTTAGGGGGAAATCACGAATCTTGCTCCTTTTTCTCCCATCGCAGGACATTTTCCTTTTCTACGATGAGGGCCCCGTTCTTTTTATCGAAGACAGCGACTTGCACTACGGATAAATTTTCATATTCTGCATGGGGCTTCATTTTTAAAATTACGTAAAATGGGTCGTCTTTTTCATATTTTTTTTCGAAGGTGAAGACGGCAAACTGGCCTTCTTCGGGCTCGCCGTAGCCGATGGATTGGATGGCTTCGAAACGCTTTTCAAACGGATATTCTTTTGCAACGGCGAAGGCTTTATCAAGCTCCGACTGCGCCACTTTTGTGGCTTCTGCCACCGTTTCTTCCGAAAATTCGACATTCTTGTCTTTGATCGTAAAATAGACGATTGCTCCTCCGGAAATGAAAAAAAATACACAAAGGATGATGACGGTAATAATTAAAGGTTTTCCGCCTTTCTCGTTGAAAAGATATTTCACTGTAAACACCTACTTTAGTATGGGATAAAATCTATTTTCAATGTATACGAAAACATGAAGAAATGCCAGCAAAGTCTTTGGATTGTCCCGTCATTGTCACAAATCGGGATGTTCTCGTCACAATTATTTTATCCAAGATCGGACAAGATGTAACAAAAATGAAATAAAATCGACAAAATTCCCGCATAATTTCCCTGGTTGAATGAAATATAATTGCAGATATAAGCTGGCTAATCGGTTCTTTAAAATTATTTAAATGAAAATTTTGGCTTTTTAAGGATAACTAATTTATCATGTTTCTGCACAGCCGGTTTAAAAAAATAACAAAATAGGAAAAAAGAATCATACAAAAGTCGAAAAATTATTGTATTCTAATTTCTAAGTTAGGATTAAGGGTTGGTGAACATTAGTACTAGTAAATTTGGAACAAAGATGAACACATAACTTAATAGAAAAAAGAGGTGGGTAATTTGAAGTACATATTTTCCCGCAAGGCATTCACCTTTCTGCTGGTGATTGCGGCAGTGTTTGGCATACTGTTTTCGGCGCAATATTCTTTAAAAGTATTTGCGGACGGAAAGCAATCCAAAGGTTCTACCATCGGAGGAGTTGCCGTTTCCGGCCTGAAAGATGATGAAATCAAGGCTGCGCTCAGAAAGGCCATACAAAAGTGGAGTTCGGAACCAATCCTTATCAGGGGAGGAGGAGAAGAACTCAGCATTGACCCAGAGGACATACAATTTGATTTGAATCAGACAATCCAGGAATATCGGAAGTCGATACATAAACCTTTCTATCAATTTTGGAAATCCGAAAAGACCGTACATATACCAATACATATTTCGAATAGCGAAACGATAAAAAATCAAATATCATACATAACGATTTGGGATACGGAAGATACATATAATCGGGTTTTAAACGAGGTCTCATACTTAAACGATCATGAAATCGATGCGACGGTAATCGATACCGAACAGCTTGAAAACGAAAGAATTGCCTTAACGATTGAAAAGATACCGGATAATGCCACAGGCGTGGAAGTATTGGCGGAAACATTGAACGAAAACATATTGGAGCCGGATGAACCTTTTTCATTGCTCAATGCTTTACATAATTTAACGGATGCGGCAAATGCTGAAGGTTTAAATTTTGTTGCTTCGGTGATCTATAACACGGTGCTTCAGGGGAATATCGACATTTTGGAAAGACATCCCCAACAAGAGGCGCCAAGTTATTTGCAGCCGGGGATTAACGCATACATAGATCCTTTCGGAAAGAATGACCTGCAGTTCGTGAATGTCTCCGAACATCCATATTTGCTGAAAGCAACGGTCGAAGGCGGACAGTTGAAAGCCGAATTGTTTTCCAGCGTGAAAGGGGCAACGGTTCAGGTTGTTGTCGACAAAGAACCGATCGCTCCACGGATTATTAACCGTTACACACGGGATTTGCCAGCCGGAAGTACACGGTTGATCCAGGAAGGAAAACAGGGCATGCGTGTAACGGTTACAAGAATGATTTCCGATAACGGAGAACAAAAAGTGCAGGAAATTAGCCGAGATTATTATGCGCCGGTGAACCGGATCGTATTGAATTCTGCGTCGGACGTAAATTCCGGAGGCGGCGGGACAGTCGAAGAACAAGGAAAGAGCGCCGGTTCCGGCAGTGTCGAAAATGTGGATTTAAATGGCGACGGTTTGCCAGATTACGACAGTCGAAATGATGGCAATGTTCAAAATNCGAAAGACAATCCAAAAGGCAATCCCAAAGGCGAACCTAAAGACGAGTCTTCTTCCCGAAGTTACTATGACAAGGGCGGAAACTTAGTAACTTCTTAGAAGGGAGAAGACATCATGAAAGCTCGGAAACGTCTTGGGGACNTGCTCGTTGAAGCGGNAGTCATCACACAGGAACAACTGGATTACGCGTTAAAAAATAAGTCTAAAGAAGAAAAACTGGGAGATTTTCTCATTCGGGAAAATATTTTGACGGAACAGCAGTTAATCGAAGTGCTCGAATTCCAATTGGGCGTTCCGCACATCAATTTAAGCCAATATCCGATCGACCCGGAAGTGCTCCAATTGGTGCCGGCAGATTTGGCGAAACGGGCCCAAATCATGCCCATCCGCAAAGATAAAAACAAATTGTTTATCGCCATGGTGGACCCGATGGACTATTTTGCCATCGAGGAAGTGCGGATGGCAACCGGATGCCAAATCGAAACGGGGATCGCGGCAAAGGACGATCTGTACCGGACGATTGCAAAATATTACGATTTGCAGGAATCGATGGATGCCGCGATGGCAGATGTAAACATNGAGACGAAAGAATCGATGGACCAGCAAATAACTGATGACGATTCGCCCATCGTCCGCTTGGTGAACCAGTTGATNGCCAATGCGGTATTTCAGAGGGCGAGCGACATCCATTTCGATCCCCAGGAAACGGATTTCCGGGTCCGGTACCGGATCGACGGCGTGCTGAGAACGGAGCGTTCCCTCCCAAAACATATGCAAAATATGATTACAGCCCGCATTAAAATCATGGGGAACTTAAATATTACCGAAAACCGGATCCCCCAGGACGGCCGTATAAAAACGACCATCAATTTCCGTCAGGTGGATATACGGTTGTCGACATTGCCGACCATTTACGGAGAAAAAATCGTGATGCGGATCCTCGACTTGAGCAATGCGGTAACAAGCATTGAAAAACTGGGGTTCAGCGAACAAAACGAGCGGCTGTTTCGCGGCATGATTGCAAGACCGAACGGCATCGTGCTGATTACCGGCCCGACCGGTTCCGGAAAATCGACGACCTTATATGCCGCTTTATCCGAACTGAACCGGGAAGATGTCAACATCATCACCGTGGAAGACCCGGTGGAATATCGTTTGGAAGGAATCAATCAGATACAGGTAAGGGAAGAAGTGGGCTTGACCTTTGCGGCAGGACTCCGTTCCATTCTCCGGCAGGATCCGGATATTGTGATGATTGGGGAAATCCGGGACGCGGAAACGGCGGAAATTGCCATCCGGGCATCGCTGACGGGNCACCTGGTGCTTAGCACGCTTCATACAAACAGCGCTGTCGAATCGATTTCCCGATTGGAGGATATGGGCATTGAGCCGTTTCTCATTGCATCCTCTGTTGTCGGGGTCATGGCGCAGCGGCTTGTAAGAAAAGTGTGCCGTGACTGTGCAGAACCGCATCCCGCAACCATCCGGGAAAAGGAGCTGTTTGCAAAAGAAGGGCTGCATATCGACACGGTCATGAGGGGGCGGGGATGCCCTGCCTGCAACCATACCGGCTATAAAGGCAGAATAGCCATCCATGAAATTTTGCCGATCAATCGCACAGTCAGGGAATTCATCATGCAGCGGAAAGGCATAACATCCATTATGGACTACATGAAACGGGAAGGTTACCGGACATTGCTCGGTGACGGGTTTTTGAAAGTGATACAAGGCCAGACAACGACAGAAGAAGTATTACGTGTCGCAACGGTTGAATAGAAGGGGATATGCCATGAAGTATTCAATCCAGGAGATCATGCAAAAAGCATATGAAAACCACGCTTCGGACATATATATTACGCTTGGAACGCCGCCGGTATTCCGGATTCACGGAATCCTTGAAAGATTCGGCGAAACGGAATTGACGGCCGAAGAAATTGAGGAAATGGTGAACGCCATCCTTCCGAAAAATAAAATAAAATCGTACCGCATCAAAGGAGATGCGGATTTTAACTACACATTCAATGAAACGGTCCGGTTCCGCGTCAATGCATTTAAACAGCGGAATGTGCCTGCATTGTCGCTCCGTCTGATTCCGACAGAAGTACCGACGATTGAATCGCTGGGCATGCCGAAAGTGCTTTATGATTTGGCGGAAAGGCCGCAGGGGCTTGTGCTGGTTACCGGTCCGACGGGGTCAGGGAAGTCGTCGACATTGGCGGCGATGATCAATCACATTAACGAAACGAAGAAAAAGCATATTATTACCCTGGAAGACCCGATCGAATATATCCATCCGCATAAAAAGTCGATCGTCAATCAAAGGGAAATCGGCACCGATGTCAGGGATTTCAAGACGGGTCTGAGAGCGGCCCTCCGCCAGAACCCGGACGTCATCCTCGTCGGGGAGATGCGGGATTTAGAAACGATTTCGACGGCGATTACCGCCGCCGAAACAGGCCACTTAGTCTTTGGAACGTTGCATACCATCGATGCGGCATCATCCATCGACCGGATCATCAATGTTTTCCCTCCCCACCAGCAAAGCCAGATCCGCACCCAGCTTGCGACGGTGCTGGAAGGCATTATTTCGCAGCGGCTGTTTGTCCGAAAAGACCAAAAGGGACGCGTGGCCGCAACGGAAATCCTTGTAGGCGTGCCGTCCGTGAAGAATTTGATNCGTTCCGAAAAGGTGCAGCAAATTCCGAACATTTTGCAGACGAGCAAAGCGATCGGCATGCATACGATGCACCATTCCATCAAAGAATTGCTGGGGAAAGGCATCGTGTCCCTTGATGAAGTCAAACCTTACATGAACGTTGGTGATTACCATTGACGATTTATCGATATGTGGGAAGGACGAAAACGGGTGAGCTGAAAAAAGGGAGAATCGACGCGTCAACGAAAAAAGCGGCGATTGCAAAACTCCGGGAGCAGGGGATCAACCCCCGGGAAATCTTCGAATCGACGAGCATCCTTGACAAAGAGTTGAATATTCTTGGTTCAAAAGTAAAAAACCAGGATTTCGTCATCTATTGCCGGCAATTCGCCACATTGGTGCGCGCGGGCGTTCCGGTTGTGGAGGCCACCAACATTTTGGCCCGGCAAACCAAAAGCAAACCGCTGAAAAAGGCCCTCGAGCAGGTGGAGGAAGACATCCGGAAAGGGATTTCCTTCTCGAAAGCGACAAAGAAGCATCCAAAAGTATTTCCGGATTTGTTCGTCAACATGATGGTTTCTGCCGAGGCTACCGGAAATCTCGATACGACATTGGATAAATTGGCGACAACCTTTGAAAAGCAATATCACTTAAAAAAGAAAATCCAGTCATCCCTGACTTATCCATTGGTTTTGCTTGTATTGACGATTGCTGTGACCATTTTCATGCTGGTGTTTATTGTACCAAACTTTATTGAAGCCTTTGAATCCATGGAGGCCGAGTTGCCGACCATTACAATCATTACGCTCAAAATCAGCGAAGCGATGCAAAAATATTGGTGGATCGGCCTAGGTGTCATCGCGGTCGCCCTCATTCTGTTCTATTACTTATATAAGAAGAATGAAAAATTCCATTACGGTGTCCATTATACTTTATTGAAGATGCCGGTTTTGGGGCCGTTATTGCAAAAATCCGTCCTTGCCCGGATGATGTCGACCCTTTCTTCGCTGTTTACGAGCGCCGTGCCAATTCTGCAATGTCTGGGCATTGTGGAAAAAGTGATCGGCAACCCGGTCATCGGGAAAGTGGTGAAAGAAGCGCGGAACAGCCTGGAGAAGGGGAGCACTTTGACGGAACCTTTGGAAAAAAGCTGGCTGTTTCCTCCGCTGGTGACATCGATGGTATCCATCGGGGAAAAGACGGGAACCCTCGATTTCATGCTCCAGAAAGCGGCGGAGTTTTACGAGGAGGAAGTCGACCGCACTGTCAATACGTTGAAGTCTCTGATTGAACCGGTCATGATTCTCTTTCTGGCAGTCATTGTCGGTGGAATCGTTGCATCCATCTTCTTGCCGATGTTCAG